>OLGU01000199.1_pt1 | contig 17254 bp, 12 predicted proteins | sample 1609281 | NCBI WGS metagenome assembly OLGU01 (sample SAMN05416705, study PRJEB24817) | seawater metagenome | isolation source: Sea water | place: Canada:Atlantic | collected 2013-07 | reverse complement strand
AGATTGCCTCTTGTCTCGTGGGCTCGGAGATGTGTATAAGAGACAGTAATAATAATAAGCGTTAAAAACGACATTAAGCTAATTAGTAGAGTTAAATCTAATATCGGTGACTTGGCGAGTTGTGTGTTTGTAGGCGTGACGGGCAAAGCGTCAGGCTTATTTTGTTGTTGCCTAATGTAGCTTTGGCTTATCCAATCAACGGCGTTTATCCATTGAATTTTATCAGGGTTATCATTACCAAGCTTGCTCATTACATGGGCGTCGTTATTAAGCGATTTAGCAAGGTTAATTAATTGCTCCCAAAATACATGTTCAGTGCCTAGCGCATCTATTTCTTGTAGGTGCTGCTTTAACCTTTCTGCGCCCATGCTGTTTATATTTGGTTGCTTTAGAATTTTTGCGTAACTGTTTATATGCGTTGAAAAACGAGCAAAATAGCTATCAATTTTTTGCTGCGCCCCTTGGTTAAGCTCACCTGTGTTGTGGGTGTTAGGCAAGGTGACTTCTGGGTGCTTTTTTTGTTTTGCTAAGTACTGCTTATAATGAACGTAATTTAATGTTGTTGAGGGCGAAGCTGATGAGCTGTCTATCATACTCATTTTAAGTGTGTTAAAGCTTATTACTGCTGAGCAAATAAGGCAGATGAATAATAAGCTATAACAAAAAAATAATGCGCTTTGCAGTGCTAATTTGGGCAAGGCAGCAGGGCTATTTACGCCGGATTTTTTAATGCTGGTTATTGTATTAGCTATGTTTTTTACTGCAGGCTCATTGTGAGCAACAACCAGTTTAGTACCCGCGGCACTTTGGGGTGCCCTTACACTTGCGTGCGGCTCTACTTTGGTGATTAAACCAAAACTTTTTAGTTTAGATTCTGTTTTAACTGCATCAATACTCGATAGGCCTTTTACGAGTGCGTAGGCTCGGCCATCAAATAACTTTACAGCGACATTATGGGGAATTTTTAAAAACTGACAGAGTTGCTCTTGTACGGTACTAATGTCAGCATTTTGGTGTAATTGACCATTAAAAATAATTTTAAATGAGGCGCTCACGCAATGTCCTTATTCGTGCAACTTCCATTGAGGAATTTTTATTATTGTTTTAACACGCTGTTAATTTACCAGATATAATAGGGGGGTTCTAGTATTTAGCCTTATTAAACTAGTAAAAAAGCCTGAACAAAATTTACTCTGTTGAGTTTTTAACGCATTGTTTTGTGGTGGTTTTATTGGAAGTGCTTGTTTTTCATGTTGTTTTATTAGGAACGCGATGGGTTTGCTTTTATAAAGCGATTTAAACGAGTTGTTTACATTTAATAAATATAGTGAAGCAAGGGAGGGCGCGTGCGATTTAGCATTTAAATACGTTGCCCTTTGCAAGAGGGTTTACAAAGGGCAACCAGAGTGTTTATTTTACAGCTGCTTTAATGGGCGTTTCGCCGTCAAATAGTTCAAAAACGCGGTTGCCATTAAATGCGTTAGTAGCAATATGTAATAGGGCATTGGCAACGTTTTCGCGGCTAATTTTAGCTTTAGAACGATCGTTTGGACGCTCGGTGGTTACTTTCATTGAGGCGCTTTCATCGGTCAGCCCACCTGGGCGCACTATGGTGTAGTTTAAGCCACTGTTGATAAGGTGCTCATCGGCCATATGTTTGGCAACTAAGTAAGGTTTTAAGTCGCTTTCAATTGAGTCTGGATCGTCAGCGCCAATAGAGCTAATCATAATAAAATGCTTTACGCCATGCTCTTTAGCATACGTTGCTGCTTTGGTGGCTGCCCATAAATCAATAAGCACGGTTTTATCTGTGCCTGTACTTCCGCCCGAGCCAGCAGCAAAAATAACTTGATCGCAATCTTTTAACGCACCAGAAAAATCTCCTTCGAGATCTTGCTCCACAATGGTTAAAAATGGACTATCTAAATCATCTAACTTACTTTTATCACGCACTAATGCAGATACATTTTGCTCATTGTTTAAAAGCAATTTGGTTGCCATTTTGCCAATTTGTCCGCTAGCGCCAATAATTAGGGTCTTACTCATAATTAATTCCTTCTCAATTTAGTGTAAAGGTATTTAGTACAAATAGACCTTGGGGTAGGCATTCGTTTTTAAAGGGTAAAACGCTGTTTTTCTCTACAAAGTGGTTATTTAAAAGTAAATAAAAATTGAGTCTGAACTGAGTATGAAAATCAGCCGCTTTTTACTGTGTTTATTTAGGGTGTGTTGACCTTTTTGGATTGAAATTTGTTCAATCTAGGGGCGATTGAATCGCGGCGTGAGCTTTGTAACCTAGTAGGCTCGGTAACTGCTCCTGCATTATTGTAATGACTTACATCCCTGTAAGAATAAGTAAAAAGCGAGTAAAGCTTCCACGTTCTGCTGACGCCCCTTACCTACATCCATGTAGGCAACTAAGAGTTTATCGTCCCTAGAAAGAACCCGTTGGGCAGCGCATATTCACCCACCAAAGGTCAACGTGCGCTAATCATTATGCTGACTTCGGTAACATAATTATGATGGTATAAACTGATGCGAACAGCATGGTTTTGGTAGTTATAGTAAAGGGTGCGGTAGTTATTATCGCCTTTGCTGTTAATGGGATCACCAAGGGCCTGCTGATAAAATTTAGAAATAGCATCAATAGAAGCAGCTAAATACCCTGTTCTTACCAGCGGGTATTCGCCAGTTACATCCATGGTGGTGATGAATTCTTCAGGTAAGGGGATGGCGGTTACGTCTTGGCTAAATGTGTTAAACGATATAGCGGCGAGTAATGTTACAGCACAGGTTAAAGCTTTCATTGTTATCCTTTTATTGATACCCATCCGCATTCATACATATGGTGCGCATTGGTTATATAATACCAGTGCGTAATAATACTTATTCATTTTTCGGTGCTAACAGTGTCGTTGCCTGTTTTAAAAATTCTTATTTAGAACAACTAAATAGCGAACTTTTTACCTAGCCATCAACACGTTTTTTCTGCCTCAAAATTGATCACTTAATTAAGCGGATTGGTATAAATTCCTTTTATGGTTATTATTTTACGCAAAAAATGAATGATGTCATTTAAATTTTATTTCGTATTAAATCACGCACTATAAAACGCGCAGGGTGAATGGCCTGGCTTACACGCTCGCTGAGTGGGCGTGGTTCAGTATTTAACGTGCTAATAAAGTGCTCGCTTAATAACGGTGCGCTGCATAATGCGCGCGCTCCAAATCCGGTAAAAATATGTAAGCCTTGTTGTGGCTTGCATAGAGGTGAGTATTGATAGCGTTTACCTAGGCGTAAATTAGCAAAGGCGGTGCTGTAATCGCTTTGCTCACACCATTGTCCTGCCATTGGTAAGTGATCTATAAACGTGCAGCGCACAGCTGCTTTAGCACAGGTAATGTCACCTAATGTGGTGGCAAAGTCGCTTTGATGGTAAAAGCTAAGTAATTGCTCGTGGTTTAGCTGGTTGTCTTTTTCTGTAACGACGCGACTTTTTGTGTTTTTTTCAAATGTAGCGCCCATACAGTGTTTACCTAAATAGGCGGGGGTAAAATAACCTTTATGGCACAACACAGTTTTAAGCTGCTTAGATTGTTCACTCGCTTGAATATGCGATACTTGACCACGTACCCCTACAATAGGTAATGCGTTTGTTTGTTCAAACGCATCGCTATGCTCACCTGCACATATTATTACATCACTAAAAGGGCCATATTGGGTATGCTTGTGGGTTAAATACCAGCCTGCATCGGTTTTAGTAAGTTGCTGTATATGGCAATTAAAATAGCTATTAATAGGGTTAAGGCTATTGGCTGCTTTTAGCATTGCCTCAACTAGCTGGGGTGGGTTTACCCAACCGCCTTGCTCAAAATAAACGCCGGGGTAGCCGGTTTTTACGCCTGCCAGTTTATCTCCTTGCTCTACAGTTACATTGCGCATTAAGGCTTGAGGCCATAACTGTTTTTGTTCTAAGTTTTGATGTTTATCGGCAAGAGGCTTTTTAACCGCATGTTGCAGTACACCGCACCAGCTATAATCAAAATTAAAGCCGTTTTTTAGTAGTTGCTGGTAACTGCGTTTAGCGTATAAAAAACTGTGCGCAAATAATTCACTATGAGGTGAATTTTTAGCTTGCAGATGGGGGTAAACCGCGCCTTGTACGTTATGTGAAGCGCCCATAGCTGGTTTTTCATCTTGGCAAAATAGGCTACTTTTAATGCCACGCTTAGCCAAACTGTGCAAAATACAGCTACTCGCAATCCCGCCGCCAATTACAGCAACATGCTCTAGCTTGGCAGGGGGTTGATCAAAGTACGGGGGCGATGACTGTGCACTATTAGCGTGTGCTAATTGGCCTATCAGCATTTCGCGTTTACGGCCAAAGCCTTTCGCTTTTTGCATGCTAAAGCCTGCAGCTATTAAGCCTCGGCGTACAAAGCCTGCAGCGGTAAATGTGGCAAGTGTTGCATGCTTGCGCGATATATCAACCATGGCATTAAACACACTTTGTTGCCACATGTCAGGGTTTTTACTTGGTGCAAAGCCATCTAAAAACCACGCATCGACCACCCCTGATTGCGGGTAGCTCATTGCATTTATTGAATCAAGCACGTCGCCAAAATACAAATCAAGTATAACTTGGCCGTTATTAAATTCTATGCGATGACAGCCGCCTAAGTTTATAGGATAGTGCGTTATTAATTCGTCACTAAGCTTGTTTAATGTTGGCCACGCTTGCAGTGCTTTTTTTAGATCATCAGCATTAAGTGGGTATTTTTCAAACGAAATAAAATGCAATCGCTTAACCCGTTTGTCTACTTGATTTTGAACTTGTTGATTGGCAAGGTGGTCATTAAAGTGTTGCCATGCATTTAGAAAGTTTAAACCAGTACCAAAACCGGTTTCGGCAATAACAAAATGCGTTTGGTCATGATTTTGTAACCGCGCCTGTATATTGTTTTGTTGATAAAACACGTAATGCGATTCAGCAAGGCCGTCGTCATTAGAAAAATAAACATCGTCAAAGTTATCGGCTACCGGTGTGCCTACTTCATTAAAGTGTATTTGGGCGTTTTTTATCATGACTTATTAAATTTTTAGACAGTATTTTTTAATTATTTTACGGGTTTTCTTTGAAATAGTCTGGCGTTATTTATAAGCTATTAAATTCAGAGTACAGGTGTACGCTAGAAAGCTGACCACTTAACACCTAAAAACAGCGTAAAATACACAGTAATTTAGTATCAAGCTAAGGGAATTACCCATGAGAAGAGCCGTAATTACGGGTATCGGTGTTGTATCAAGCATCGGTAATAACAAACAAGAAGTATTAGAGTCACTAAAAGCGGGCAAAAGCGGTATTGCTTTTAACCAAGAATTTGCCGATTACAACTTACGTAGTAATGTATCGGGCAAAATTGATATTGATGTTAAAGAACACGTAGACCGTAAAGCAATGCGCTTTATGGGTGATGCTGCTGCTTACTCTTATATTTCTATGAAGCAAGCAATTGAAGATGCTGGCTTATCTGATGAGCAAGTATCTAATGAGCGCACGGGTTTATTAGTTGGCTCTGGTGGTGGCTCTTCAAAGTGGCAAGTAGAAGCGGCCGATATTTTGCGCGAAAAAGGCGTAAAGCGTGTAGGTCCTTATATGGTTCCGCGTACGATGGCAAGCACGACATCGGCTTGTTTAGCAACGCCATTTAAAATTAAAGGCGTTAACTATTCTATAAGCTCTGCGTGTGCAACATCTGCACATTGTATTGGCCACGCTGTTGAGCAAATTCAATTAGGCAAGCAAGATGTTATTTTTGCCGGTGGTGGTGAAGAGCTCCACTGGACTCTTGCAATGGAATTTGACGCAATGGGCGCGTTATCTACCAAATATAACGAAACACCAGAAAAAGCATCTCGTACGTACGATGCAAACCGCGATGGTTTTGTTATTTCTGCTGGTGGCGGTATTGTTGTAGTAGAAGAGCTTGAGCATGCACTTGCTCGTGGCGCACATATTTACGCAGAAATTGTAGGCTACGGTGCTACATCTGATGGCTACGACATGGTAGCACCGTCAGGTGAAGGCGCAGTACGCTGTATGCGCCAAGCAATGCAAGGCGTTGATACACCAATTGATTATTTAAACACGCATGGTACATCTACGCCGGTAGGCGATGTTAAAGAGCTAGGCGCTATTCAAGAAGTGTTTGGTGGTAACTCGCCGCTTATTAGTGCGACTAAATCATTAACGGGTCACGCACTAGGTGCTGCGGGTGTTCACGAAGCTATTTTCTCAATTTTAATGATGGAAAACGACTTTGTAGCGCCATCTATTAACGTAGATGAGCTAGATGAGCAAGCACAAGGCCTTAACATTGTAACTGAGCGCCGTGATGCACAGCTTAATACTGTTATGTCTAATAGCTTTGGCTTTGGTGGTACAAACGCCACATTAGTTATGAGCAAATATAAAGGTTAATTCGTTTTCTCTTTATAGTGATTAAAAGCCGAGCATTGCTCGGCTTTTTAGTTTGTGTAATGGCTCGGTTGTTCGTTACAATAGCGCCTCATTTTGCCATACGGACTCCCCAATGAAGATTCTTGCCGATCAAAACATGCCTTTAGTTGAGCAGTATTTTGCAGACTTTGGTGAGGTAACGCGCTTTGATGGACGAAACTTAACACCCGATGCGTTAATTGATGTTGATGTATTACTTACGCGTTCGGTTACTAAAGTAAACAGTGACTTGCTTGCCCACGCTAATAAATTAAGCTTTGTAGGTACCGCCACTATTGGTGTTGATCATATAGATACACAGTTACTAAACGATAAAGGCATTGCCTTTAGTAGTGCCCCAGGTTGCAATGCAGTGGCGGTGGCTGAGTATGTAATAAGTAGCTTGTTTGCCTTAAGCCAAGAAAACGCAGCCCCTTTAAGTGGTCAAACAATAGGTATTGTTGGGGTGGGTAACATTGGCAGCTGTTTAGCACAAAAACTAAAAGCACTTAATGTTGATGTTTTATTATGTGACCCAATTAAACATGAGCAGGGCTTATTAGCCGAGCATGTTGAGCTTGACGAACTACTTGAACGCGTAGATGCGGTTACCTTTCATGTACCGCTGATTAAAACCGGTGAGCACAAAACGCATCATCTAATTGATGAAAAACGCCTTAAAGCGTTAAAGCCTGGGTTAGCAGTTATAAATGCGAGCCGCGGAGAAGTAATTGATAATCAAGCTTTGTTATCGGTTATGGAGCAAGGGGCAGACTTAGATTTGGTTTTGGATGTTTGGGAAAACGAGCCTAACATTTTAATTCCATTGCTTGATCATGTGCGCTATGCCAGCGTGCACATTGCCGGCCATACCCTTGAAGGAAAAGCCCGCGGCACACAAATGCTGTACCAAGCATTGTGTAAATTAAAAGGCGTAACCGCAGAAAAATCTCTTGCTGATTTTTTACCACAACCTGCTGTTACAAGCCTAAGTTTACAAAGCAGCTTTACTGAGGCTGATATTGCGCGTTTAGTGCATTTAATTTACGACGTACGCCGTGATGATGGCATTTTGCTGCGCAACTTAGCAAAAGACGGGTTTGATAGTTTACGTAAAAACTACCCAGTAAGGCGTGAGTTTAGCACTTTAACGGTAAAAGGGAGTGCACAGCATACAGATGCACTCGCTCAGCTTGGCTTTAACACCGCAAACTAATTTAACTAGTAGTGTTGTTTTAACACTGCTTAAAGAGGATAAAATATGTCGCAAAAATATAACGTTGCTGTACTTGGCGCTACAGGCTTAGTAGGTCGTCAAATTATTGAAACCCTGGAAGATCGTAAATTTCCGGTAGACCAACTTTTTTTACTAGCCAGTAGCCGCAGCGCAGGTGAAGACATAAAGTTTCGTGGTGAAACCATTGAAGTGCAAGACGTAGAAGGCTTTGACTTTAGCCAAGCACACATAGGTTTGTTTTCAGCTGGTGGCAGTGTATCAGAAAAATACGCGCCAATTGCAGCCGATGCGGGCTGTGTTGTAATTGATAACACCTCACATTTTAGAAATGACTTTGAAGTACCGCTAGTGGTACCAGAAGTTAATGCAGCAAGCCTTGAAGACTTTAGAAACCGCAATATTATTGCAAACCCTAACTGCTCTACTATTCAAATGATGCTAGCGCTTAAACCAATTTACGATGCTTATGGTATTGACCGCATTAATGTATCTACCTACCAAGCTGTATCTGGTGCAGGCAAAGAAGCCGTAGATGAACTAGCAAAGCAAACAGCTAATTTAATGAATGCTCGCCCAATGGAAAACGAAATTTTTCCTAAGCAAATTGCATTTAACGTTATTCCTCAAATAGATACCTTTGAAGATAACGGCTACACGCGCGAAGAAATGAAAATGGTAAACGAGACGCATAAAATTTTGGGCGATACCACTATTGCTGTTAACCCAACCTGTGTACGTGTACCTGTATTTTTTGGCCACTCTGAGTCAATCAACATTGAAACACGCATGCCGTATGACTTTGAACACGTTAAACAGCTTTTAAATGATGCCCCAGGAGTCGAGCTTATTGAAGATGAGGGCGATTATCCAACTGCGGTTTCAGATGCCAGTGGTAATGATACAGTTTACGTTGGCCGCTTACGCGCTGATATTTCGCACCCTCATGGTTTAAATATGTGGGTTGTAAGTGATAACACCCGTAAAGGGGCTGCCACTAATAGTGTGCAAATAGCGGAAGAGTTAATCGCTAACTACTTATAAATACTCGCTAATATTGTGTGTAAATTAAGCGGCAAACTTTTATAGTTTGCCGCTTTTGTATTTAAGGGAGCCAAATTATTGCCGCTTAGCGTTGCTACAAACTAAACGCCTTGATCTATCACGATAAAATAGTATTAAGAATAAAGTTTTAAGGTATTTATTTTCAAAGCGTTGCAATGGATATTAGGCCGCAACTGGTTTATAGTTTGTAACTGGAATAGAGCTTGCAATAAAAATAGATTGTAATAACAAATGTAGATCAGCTATTTGGCTGGTTACGGCAAGAATAATTAATGTTGAGCAGCTAAATAAATAGCAAATCATTTAACATTTACACATTAAAGGATCAGCATGCGCGGTTTAGCTTCACTTATTATATTAGCGTCTGCATTGGTAGTAACTCCAATTTACTCTCAAGACAGCACCCAATTAAAGGGGCCAAAAGGCGCTGACTATGGTGCGCAAGGGCGATCAATAGGGCCTATAAAGCCAACCGATACACTATGGCGTATTGCTGCCAAAGTACGCCCAGATAACTCAGTTAGTATTTACCAAGTTATGCAAGCCTTGTATAACAAAAACCCTAATTCTTTTTTAGAACAAAACCTAAACCACATGCAAAGTGGTGCATATTTAAAAATACCCACCTTAGCGGAAATTAGACGCGTAGATCCACAGCTTGCTAAACAACGCTCAGAGCAAGATGACGCGCTGTGGGGAAAAAAGAAAAATGGCACACTAACCACCAGTGAAATTAACGCCGCGCAAACTAAAGTAACACAAGCACGTAAAGCCGATGTTGACGACGCTAAAAAAGAAATTCAAAAAGAATTAAATGAAATAAAAACGCAGCAAGGTAATAAGCTTGTAGAGCTGCAGCAGCAATTTAAAAGCTCGGTTAATAATGTAGAAGAAATATTAGCTGAGAATAATAATCTCAAAAAACAATTGTCGGGTATTTCAAAAGAGCTCGCCAATGTAAAAGAACAGCTAGGTCAAGACAGCGAAATTCAAAAACAGCTAAAAGAGCTAATAGAAAAACAAAACGAAATAATAGCTCAGCAAAAAGTGCAAGAAGTACCAAAAGAAGAACCTTTTGACCTAGGCGCTTTAATGTCTAACCCACTTGTACTTATTTTATTAATGACCATTCCTGCGTTATTAATTATTTTTGCTGTGGTGATGTTTTTACGAAAGCGCGCCAACAAAGACGAAGAAACTCAAGATGACGATGATTTTCTGCCACAAACGCCCAGCTTTACCGAAGACGAGCCGCAAAGTAATGATGCGTTAGACGATCCAATCATTCCTGACCCTCTTGATGATTTAGATATTCAACTAGATGACAATCATAGCAGCGATATTTTGCCAGAGGATGATATTGCATTTGATGATTCTCTCGATGATGCGTTAGACGATGAATTTTCTGATTCAGAAAACTTGCTCGATCAAGACGAATTAGAAAGCCTATTAAGTGATGATATTGTTTTTGATGACGAAGGCAGTGAAGGGGACGAGTTAGACGTTTTCATGCAGCAGGGCTTTGATGAACCTGTAGATGAAAAACAAGATGATGAAATTGACCTTGATTTAGATGATACAAAAGATTCGGACGATATTTTAAGCAGTGACGACCTAGACGATTTATTTGACGAGGACGATAGCCTGCCTGAAATTGACTTGCCTGAGGTTGAGCAACCTACCGAGGATAGCAGCTTAGAAAGTAATGATGAGTTGGCCGCCTTAAGCGAAGAGCTAGCCCAAGAAGAGGATGATGACTTTGATATTGATGAATTATTAGATCAACAAGCTGATAAAGAATCACCAAAAGACGATGACTTTGATTTAGACGACATAGACAGCTTAATTGATGAAGCCGGCGGTACAACCGAAGAAACACCTACTGATGCTGCGCTGGTTGAAGAAAACGATGACTTTGATTTAGACGACATAGACAGCTTAATTGATGAAGCCGGCGATACAACCGAAGAAACACCTACTGACGCGCTAGTTGAAGAAAGCGATGACTTTGATTTAGACGACATAGATAGCCTAATCGATGAAGTTGAAGATTCACCTGCCGCTCAAGTAGCAACAGATAATGATACAGAGCGAGATATTGATAGCGCATTAGCTGATTCAGTCGAAGATCTAGCTGATGCACAGCAAGATTTTGACGAAGATGATATTGAAACCTTAGCGTCTTCACTTATTGATGAGCCAGAGCTTGCAGAAGAACCAGAGCTTCTCGAGGAACCAGAGCTTGTAGAAGAACCAGAGCTTGAAGAGGAGCCTGAGCTTGTAGAAGAACCAGAGCTTGCAGAAGAACCAAAGCTTGTAGAAGAGCCTGAGCTTGTAGAAGAGCCTGAGCTTGAAGAGGAGCCTGAGCTTCTCGAGGAACCAGAGCTTGTAGAAGAGCCTGAGCTTGCAGACGAGCCAGAACTTCTCGAGGAACCAGAGCTTGAAGAAGAACCCGAGCTTGCAGATGAGCCAGAGCTCGAAGAAGAGCCTGAACTTCTCGAGGAACCAGAGCTTAATGCTGACTTGCTTGAAAACACTGACTTTACAGATAGTTCAGAAACGTTACTCGACCCAGAAGATGCACAGGAAGAGTACACTGACGATACCCTAAAAAGTGTTGATGAATTACTCAACGAGCTACAGCAGGCTACAGACGAAGACTATGTTGAAAACCCTGATTGGGCGTTAGATGATCTTGATGATGACATTGAAGAGGTAGAGGTTGATTTAGGTGACGATCCGCTTGATTCACAAGAAACACCAGCGAGTCCGCTTTTAGATACTCAACCTGAAAATGATGCTGTAAATGATACGCTTAGTGATGATATAGACTTTTCAGATGATAAGCCCGAGACGTTAGATGTAACAGAGCAACAGCAATATCTTCCTGATGAGTTATTGGGAGATGAGCTTGATGGTGATGCAACAGGCATGCAGCCAAGCCAAGCTGAACAAGACTTAGCAAACGCACTTTCAGGCAGTGAATTAGATAGCTTAGAAGACGACTTTGATGATGAGTTACTCATTGATAACGATTTTTCAGAGCCAGAGCTTGAGCCGAAGCATACCAATGATATAGGTGCAGATGATAACCACGCTCAAGTGCCGTCATCACTAGATGAATTAACTGATAATGAAAGCAAGCGAGATTTATCTGAAAATACGGATGAAGACGAAGGGGTTTTCGATGATGATTTATTGCAAAGCGTTGATGAGCTAGACGACGAGCTCAATGCTTTATTAGATGAGCAAGTAACTCCAAGTGAAGAACTTGACGAGTACCCTGAGTTAGAGCTTGATAACGATGACGAAATTGATTTAGATGATCAGCAATCATATAGTCCGCAAGAATTACAAGGTGATGAACTTGATGGGCAAGCAAGCGGTATGGCGCCAAGCCAAGCTGAGCAAGATTTAGCAAATGCACTTGCTGGTAACACTGGTATTGATGCGTTAGAAGCCGACCTAGATGACGAGCCGCTGATTGACGATGAGCTTGATGCGCCTTTACCGCAAGAGGAACCTTTAGGTGAGGCGAAAACAACGGATAGTGCGCAGGAACAGCCTGATTTTGACGATGCAATTTTAGAACAAGCACTTTCAGAAGACGTTGAAGATGAAATAACAAATTCGCAATTAGAAGCCGAGCTAACACAGGCTGCTGATGATCAAACTAATGAAGACGTTATACCCGACGAGCAGCTAGACGATGAGTTTATGGCTGACTTAACGCAAACCGATTTTGATGCGTTGCTTAGTGAGTTAGGTGAACCGGATGAGTTAAATTTAGAAGATAGCAGCGAATTTGATGTCGACTTTGATAGCCTATTAAACGAAGACTTAGACACTGAAGTTGAAGCGAAAGCGGTGCAACAAGAGCCTTCGCAAAATGCTCAGCAGGCTACAACCGATGATTTTGTTGATATTGACGCGCTACTTGAACAAAGCAATGACTCAGTACTTGAGCACGAACCCTATGACGAGGTTAATATGGATGTAGGGTTAAGTGACTTTGATTCGTTACTTGCAGGCGATAACCCAACAGATGTTGACTTAGAAAGCGGTGGTTATTCTGCCAAGCTTGATTTGGCACGAGCATACATTGAAATTGACGACTTTGACTCAGCCCTTAAAGTGATTGAAGATGTTATTGAAAGTGGCCCTGAAGATGTACAAGAAGAAGCGCAAAGTTTAAAAGCTAAACTTAACTAGAGCATTCATGATTAAAAAAACCGCATTAGCTTTGTTAATGCGGTTTTTTTATAGGTACGAATAACTCTAACCTATAAAAGCACTTAATTAGTTTTAGATGTTTATTAAACCCAAGACGTTAAAAGCTCACTAACTTATCGCTGTGTTTTATTGGGGTAAAATAAATTACTTAATTTTGCGAATAACTATAAATAGACGAGGTTACTTTTATTGCACCGCGAGATAGCATAAAATGCCCCGTTCATTAGCACAGTAGGTAAAGCAGTAATTATGCGAGTAGCACTTGGAGTTGAATACAACGGCGCACGTTACAGTGGGTGGCAACGTCAGTCTCATGTAAATAGCGTACAACAAGAAGTAGAAAAAGCGTTGTCGAGCATTTGTAATCATCCGGTTGAAATAGTGTGTGCGGGCCGCACAGATGCAGGTGTACATGGCACTGGTCAAGTTGTACACTTTGAAACCCATGCTCCCCGTGAGATGGTTGCATTTACTATGGGAATGAACACGTTACTCCCTAAAGATATAGCGATTCGTTTTGCACAACCTGTTAGTGAAGACTTTCATGCACGCTTTAGCGCAACAGCGCGTCGTTATCGTTATGTTATTTATAATTACGCTTATAGAGGCGCAGTTATGAATGAAGGCGTTACGCACTTTCATCACCCACTTGATGAAACGAAAATGCAAGAGGCGTGTCAGTACTTAATTGGCGAGCACGACTTTACCTCTTTTAGAGCGCTGCATTGCCAAGCTAATACAGCAAACAGAACTATTCATCATTTATCGGTACAACGCCAGGGCGATTACGTTATTATTGATATTAAAGCGAACGCTTTTTTACACCATATGGTGCGTAATATTACCGGCTGTTTAATGGATATAGGCCTACACAAGCACCAACCTGTATGGTTAAAAGAGCTATTAGATTTAAAAGAGCGTGCTAAAGCCAGTGCCACAGCAAAAGCCGCGGGTCTTTATTTAGTAGATGTAGATTACCCAGAACACTTTAATATTCCTAAAACCCCACTAGGGCCATTATTTTTACCTGACTCGAAATGTTAGTGTTGAATTTATAAGCGTTTATCTAACTACTAAGACCAGTTTTTTATACCGTGTTTGTGTAATTCATGTTTTAATTGAAAAAATCTGTCTGCTACTTATTAGCAGACTCGCGACACAGAACAGCATTAAGAGAGTTGCAAATGAGTTGGTTAGAAAAAATCTTACCTAAAACGACTAAGTCGTCAGGTCGTAAAGAAATTCCAGAAGGCGTTTGGGCTAAATGTACAGCTTGCGATTCAATTTTATATAAAGCTGAACTAGAAAAATCTTTAAACGTATGTCCTAAATGCGACCATCACATGCGTGTGAGCGGCCGTAAACGTTTAGAGCACTTTTTAGATGAAGGTGACCGCACGGAGCTTGGCACTGAGCACGAACCTAAAGATGTATTAAAGTTTAAAGACTCTAAAAAATACTCAGACCGTATTAGCGCAGCCCAAAAATTAAGTGGCGAAAAAGACGCGTTAGTAGCAATGAAGGGCCGCTTAAAAGGTATTCCTGTTGCTGCGGTTGCTTTTGAATTCTCATTTATGGGTGGTTCAATGGCTTCGGTTGTAGGCGCACGTTTTGTTGATGCCGTAGACCAATGTTTAGAGCACAACATGCCATTAGTGTGTTTTTCTGCCTCAGGTGGTGCACGTATGCAAGAAGCGCTTATGTCGCTAATGCAAATGGCTAAAACCAGCGCTGCGCTTGCTAAAATGAGCGAAAAAGGCCTGCCGTTTATATCAGTAATGACCGACCCAACCATGGGTGGTGTATCTGCATCATTAGCGATGTTAGGTGATATTAACGTAGCTGAGCCAAAAGCTTTAATTGGCTTTGCGGGTCCGCGCGTAATTGAGCAAACAGTACGTGAAACCTTGCCAGAAGGTTTTCAACGCAGTGAGTTCTTATTAGAGCACGGTGCAATTGATATGATTATTGACCGTCGTGAAATGCGCGACACATTAGCACGCGTACTTGCTAAATTTATGAACTTGCCTTCTACCGAACAAGAGCATAGAGTAGCGTAAATTTCAGCTTTACTGATTACACGCTATGACAAATACAATTCCTAGCCAATCATCAAGCCTTGATGATTGGCTTTGTTATTTAGAGAGTGTTCACCCTGCAAATATTGAAATGGGACTCGAACGCGTTGCTACTGTTGCAAATAACATTGGCTTATTAAACACTTCCAGCAAAATTATTCTTATTGGCGGCACAAACGGCAAAGGCACAACTGCACGCTGTTTAGAATCGCTATTACTTGCGCAAGGTTACAGCGTAGGTACGTATGCCTCTCCTCATTTAATTAGATACAACGAGCGTGTGCGCATAAATGGCCAAGAGCTTGATGATCAATACCATGTTGATGCCTTTAACACGCTAGAGCAAGGTCGCGCTAGCACGGCGCTTACGTATTTTGAATATGGCACCCTAGGTGCGCTGGCTATTTTTAAACGCTTTGAAGTTGATTATGTGCTGCTTGAGGTTGGTTTGGGCGGGCGCTTTGATGCCACCAATATTGTTACACCTTATGCAAGCGTGATCACCACCATAGATTTAGATCATAAAGAATACCTAGGCGATACACGAGAGTTAGTTGCTTATGATAAAGCAGGTATATTTCGTCAAAACACGCCGGCTATTATTGGTGATTTAAACATACCACATACAATGACCGATTACGGTGCTGAGATTAAAGCAGGCATGGTTATATCCGGTACTGATTTTATATTCAAAGAGCACGAAGCGCATTTTACATGGCAATATAAAAATTATAATTTGCTGTTAGATAAGCCAGCGATCCCAGCACAAAATGCAGCAACGGCCTTAACAACCTTAGCTGTGCTAAATTTATTGCCAAGTGATGAGGTAATTAAGCATTGTTTAGCTAACTTAGTTGTTGAGGGACGCTTTGAGCAGTTAAGCACTTCACCTTTAGTGTTTACCGATGTAGCTCACAATCCCGAATCTGCTCGTTATTTAGCACTAAAGCTTGCAAGCTATAAAGATAAAGGCTTTAAAATTCATGCATTAGCCGCTATGCTTGCTGATAAAGATAAAGCGGGTGTACTTAAAGAGGTAAGCCATGTAATTGATCACTGGTCTCTTACTAGCTTGCACATACCTCGTGGCGATAACGTTGAAAATATGGCCGCGACGTTGCAAACTATACCTCATACAGGCACGCATGAACGCTATAATAGTGTGCACGAAGCACTTAATGTAATTATGCCTACACAGCAAAGTGATACGCTTTTAATTGTGTTTGGGTCATTTTTTACTGTTGCAGATGCTATAAACTACTTTAAAAAATAGAGAGAAAGTCGGTGAACTCAGGTTTTATAAATCGTTTAGTCGGAACCAGTATTGTGGTGATCGCAGCAATTGTGTTTATTCCTAATATACTCGATGGCGAAAAGGTCCACTACAAAGAGGGCTTTAAAGCTATCCCCGAACGCTCTGAGTTTAAAACTATTGACCTTCAAGAGTCTATAGATGAAAAAGTAGCGCAGGCTGAGCCTTTAAAACAAGAGCAAATTGAAGACATAGCTGCCGATGACGATTTGCTAACAAGCAAAGAAAGCCAATACGCAGCAGAGCCTGAAATAGTCGAAGCAAGCATAGAGCCTCAGACTGCGCCAGAGCCTGTAGCGAAAGCGCCAGAGCCGGTAAAAGCAAAACCTATTGCGCCACGTAAAAGTGAAGAAAACCTCACTGATATGGCCTATGTAATTCAGCTAGGTAGTTTTTCCCATGCGGCTAATGTTAAGGCCTTACAAGCTAAGCTTAAAGCGAAAGGCTTTAAAACGTTTACAAAACCAATTAAAACGCCAAACGGCACATTGACTAAAGTGTTTGTTGGGCCCTCGCTTGATAAGGGGGAGCTGACCAAAAAGTTACCCGAGCTTAAAGCTGTTACCAAGTTAAACGGTAAAGTCACCCAATACAGTGTCTCTAATTGATTTTAAAAGGCCTTACTATAGTAAGGCTTTTTTTGTTTTTAAGGGCTAAAAATAGCCGTTAAAGTGATAAGTTTTTGTACGTGCTAGTTGCTGGTTATCTCCCGCTTTAACTTGCATATTAACGAGGTTTGGGTATAGAATGCGCCCCAAAATAGCGACTAATTGGTTAATATGATCTGGGTTGATTACGCCATTCTTGGCATCATTGCACTGTCTACCATCATC
>OLGU01000182.1_pt1 | contig 18405 bp, 21 predicted proteins | sample 1609281 | NCBI WGS metagenome assembly OLGU01 (sample SAMN05416705, study PRJEB24817) | seawater metagenome | isolation source: Sea water | place: Canada:Atlantic | collected 2013-07 | reverse complement strand
TCAGACATATGGAGGTTTCCTTATGTTTAAAATACGAATGTTGTTAATTTAATACCACGTATACCTAATTTAGTGTGTTCTAAGTACAGCGTATTAGCTTAATTTTGTTTTGTGCGTCTTAAACTACGTTCAATTCGCGAATGCTCTTTACCCGCTTCAAGTAATGCTTCTTCAATAAAGGCTAAATGGGCATTACTTGCTAAACGGGCTTGTTCTGGATTACCCTCAATTACGGCATCCATTAATAAGCGCCGGTGCTGGGCTAATTGATTGCTAATATCTGGTTTTTTTAATAAAACCGTTAAGTTTTGCAATACATTTTGCTCCAGTAGCGCTTGCATGCCTCGCACTAAGTGAAGTAAAACCACGTTGTGTGAGGCTTCGGCTACACTAAAGTGAAACGCATTAATTGCTTTGGCTTTTAATTGTAAATCGTTATTAACTTGAGCAATTTTATCAAAGCTTTGTTTAACCTTGGTAAAATCGGTGCTGGTACCACGAAGCGCCGCATAATATGCAGCAATCCCTTCAAGCGCATGACGAAATTCAAGTAAATCGAACTGTGATTCAGGATGCTTACTGATCAAATCAAACAACGGATCAGTGAGTCCTTCTTCAAGCTGATTTTTTACAAACGTGCCACCGCCTTGCCTGCGAGTGACCAATCCTTTTGCTTCTAGCTTTTGGATAGCTTCACGCAGTGAGGGGCGAGACACCTCAAACTGTTTTGCTAGTTCGCGCTCTGGCGGCAGTTTTTCACCTGGCGCTAATGAGCCCTCAAGAATCATATTCTCAAGTTGCTGTAAAATAACATCAGATAACTTTGCTGCTTTAATCTTTAAAGACATTAATCAACGTCCACGTTGCATAAATACTAAAAAGCCTAATTTTTAAGGCCTAGAGCTTGACGATTTACCCAAAAGGTAAATTGGTCATACCAAAAATTTTCAATAAGGTATCAAAAAGGCAAATAACTGTCAATTTACGGGTTATTTGAGCAATTAGAGTAGCGTAACGCATTTTGAACGAAGTTCAAACAATGCACAATTGAGGTTGTTTTATTCAAACGTTAACAAGATGAAAACAAATGGTCTGACCAGAGTGAATTAGAATATTCACTCTAGTTGAATTTATTGAAGAAATTAATTTTTGAATTGGAGAAGGCCTTTGCAGCGGGTTGGCCCCGCGACCAATTATCTTGCCGCGATACTCACCCTAAGCGCGACTACACAAAACCGTAGCAGCGGGTTTACCCCGCGACCAATTATCCTGCCGCGATACTCACCCTAAGAAAGATACACATTGCGCGATGTAAAATCGCGACTACGCAAGTCCATAAAAATTGCTACGCTTAAAATTAATCGGTCTGTAATTACTAAAATGCAGGAATGGTATGCATAGCTCATATTTATTACGTAAAGGAAGAATATCTATAGCAAACCACTATTATGCTATTACGTTAGTTTGCTACGAACGGAAAAATCTACTCACAAATTTAATAATTAATAGAGCAGTAATCAATGAAATGAAAAAGCTAGAGAAGGAGAAACAAATTAACTCAAATACATTTGTATTAATGCCGAATCACATTCATTGGTTATTTCAATTAAACGATATAGCAACATTAAGTGAGGTAATCAGAAATTTTAAAGGGCGCTCTGCAACTGCGTACCGAGAATTCAGTAAACAAAGACTTTGGCAGAAAGGGTTTTATGACCATTTAGTCAGAAGTGATGAAGATTTAACTCATTGCGCTAGATACATAGTCGCCAACCCATTACGTGCACATTTAATAAAAAACATTGCAGATTACCCATATTGGGACAGCATTTATTTAAACGCGTAGCAGCGGGTTTACCCCGCGACCTATTATCTCACCTCAGACTCACCCTAAACGAGTTACACATTGCGCGATGTAAAATCGCGACTACGCAAAACCGTAGCAGCGGGTTTACCCCGCGACCAACACCCCCACCTCGATACTCCCCCTAAGCGCGGCTACATTGCGCGATATAAAATCGCGACTACGCAAAATCGTAGCAGCGGGTTTACCGCGATACTCACCCTAAGCTAGGTACACATTGCGCGATGTAAAATCGCGACTACGATAAACCGCCAAATAAAGTAAGCAGTGCAATAAGTACTAAATAAAAAAGCACGTTGCGTTTAACTAATTTAATCATACAAGTGGCTTCAATAGCACATCCGTAATAACGCTGCTCTACTTGCTCAGCCGCAAGCGCTGTACAAGTAACAACTTTGCGGTTTGGCGTTTTAAAATCTAATACATAATGCAGCCAGCAGCTTGTACCTTTATTAAAGTTACCAATAACTAAGTAGCCAAAGCTTGCAACACGCGCTGGTAGCCAATCTAGCCAAAATAATAATTTATGCAGCAGCGTAAAACGATTTGCAAACACCACTTTATGGTTTTCTTTAACTAAATCGGCCAACGTACGCACTATTGCATACAACACGGCCCCTGGGGCGCCAAGCATTACAAACCAAAAAATAACGGCGCAATAAAATCTAAAATTAATCCACGCTAAGGTTTGCCCAAATGTTTCCCCGCCCTCTTCATCCTCTAGGTGTTTTTGCCCCATTTGTAGTGCGTATAATGAGGCCGCGGTTTTATCATCCCGCGTTAGTGCATTTAAATACGACTTATATAAAGCGCGGTGCTTAGCACAACCAAAACAAACCAATAAAACCACAACATTTATAGCTAATTGCCACAGTACAAAGTCAGAGAGTACATATATAAGCGCAACAGCCACTACCGGCAAAACTAACCAAATTAAAAAGCCAATTGCCGAGCTAAACAATCCGTTTTCACTAAGTAATTTACCCGAGCGATTTAAATAACCATTAACGTAATGGCTTATTTGCCAATACTGTGAGCGCGCACCTAAACGCTCAAGTATTAGTGCAATAATTATAGAAACTAAAATCATGATAGCGACTCACTTAATTTGCTTGTTCTAGCCTGCTTATATAAGCAGGCCAATTAAAACTTTCCCCAGGGTCGGTTTTTCGCCCAGGTGCTATATCGCAATGCCCTACTACTCTCTTAGTGGTTATAAGCGGGTAACGGGTCATAATTGCCTTTGTTAGATTATGTAAGCTGGTGTACTGCGCCTGAGTGTAAGGTGTGGTATCTGTACCTTCAAGCTCAATACCTATACTAAAGTTATTACATGCGCTTTGCCCTTCATATTCAGATTGCCCGGCATGCCACGCGCGTTTATTAAATGGCACATATTGAATAATCTCGCCTGTACGTTTTATAAAACAGTGCGCCGAGACTCTAAGCCCATTTAAATCACAAAAACTGGGGTGCGCATTACAGTCAATCTCACCCATAAACAGTGCATCAACGTATTCGGTGCCAAATTGCCCAGCCGGCAATGAAATATTATGAATTACCAACAGTGAAATATCGGTATTTTCAGGGCGCTCATCAAAATGTGTACACGGCCGCTGCGTTATATTAGCGGCAACTCCGCTTGAATCTATCTGCATTATTTTAATACCACGGTATACATAAACTTGATGCTAAAGGATTTATATAAAGAATGATAGCCATTGCGGTTAGCTAACATTCAGCTGGTAGCATTACTTTTAGCAGCCATGCTATATATGTAGGTGTAATAACCCCTGCTCATTTAAAAGCGCTTCTATTAGTTATTTAAACATAGTAAAATTTGCTTAATTTATTAACACTTATGAGCCTTCATATGTCAATTTCGCACACGCTTATTACTCAACTTGTTACCCTCGCCTTAGATGAAGATCTAAATTATCAATCAGCACAAGACGGCGACATTACCGCGCAGCTTATTCCACAAAACGAGCACGCAAATGCTAAAGTAATTACCCGCGAAGACTGCGTTTTTTGCGGTAAAGACATCATTATAGAAGTGTTTAAGCAAGTAGATCCAAGCGTTGAAGTAAACGTATTAGTAAATGATGGCGACTTTGTGCCAGCAAATAGCACCTTATTTACAGCTAAAGGTTCTGCCCGCGCTATTTTAACTGCAGAGCGTACCGCGCTTAACTTTGTACAAACGCTTTCGGGTACCGCAACCACAACTGCAAATTATGTAAAAGAGCTTAGCGGCACCACAACCCAGCTGCTCGATACCCGTAAAACAATACCAGGACTCAGAGCTCTGCAAAAATACGCTGTTAAATGCGGCGGCGGTGCAAATCATCGTATAGGCTTATTTGATGCGTTTTTAATTAAAGAAAACCATATAGCAGCGTGTGGCGGAATTGATAAAGCAGTCGCACAAGCCAAGCAAAACCACCCTACAAAACCCGTAGAAGTAGAGGTTGAATCGTTAAGTGAACTTGAGCAAGCCATTAATGCAGGCGCCGACATAATCATGCTCGACAATTTTAGTGTTGAACAAATTCAGCAAGCTGTGGTCACTACTAATAAGCGCGCTAAATTAGAGGTTTCTGGCAATATGACGCTAGAAACGCTTAAAACTTACTCCCAGGCAGGTGTAGACTTCATCTCCAGCGGCGCACTTACAAAAAATTTACAATCAATCGATTTATCGATGCGTTTTGAATGATGCATTGCCAAAGTAATAATTTAGTTCTACATTTAATAAATGCTAAAGCGTTGACAAGTTAAAACAAAAGTAATTTAATAGTTAAAATAACTAATTGTAACAATTTGTTAAATTAATTAGCTGTTTTAGGAAAAGTAGCGTGCTAACAACTAAAATAAAATGATACACTTGTATTGTTTTATTATAAAAGCTCGTCATAAATAGTTAGATGCTTGTTTTTTAGTTAATCCTAATAAGCAATCCAAGTTAATTATGACTACACTTTCTATTAGCTGCTGGTAGCACTTATATGTATCCAGCTTATAAACAGGCAGTTAAGTATAAAACATAATGAATTCACGCCTAGCTTTTGTGTTTCAAACTCTAAAGCTATAGTGTAAATATAGCGCTAAACCCACAACAAAATGTAAATAGCGCAAAAGTTTATTTTAAGCAAAACTGTAAAGTAAATCAGTTAAATTAAGTTCGGCACAATGCCAATTAAGTGATTTAACTTACACAATCTATCCTTTAGGAGAGGAAACATGAAAACAATGACTCAAAAACAACAGGGTTTCACCCTAATCGAATTAATGATTGTTGTAGCAATCATCGGTATTCTTGCAGCGGTAGCATTGCCAGCTTATCAAGATTATACTGTTAAATCACGTGTCGCTGAATGTATTAATTTAATGAGCTCGGCTAAAACTACAGTTGCAATGAATGCTTCTGAAGGCTCAGCATTCGATTCAGGTTTTACAACCAATGGAGTTACTGAAAACTGTAACGCTGTTGCTATATCTGCGGCAGGAGCAATCTCTGTATCTTCAACAACCAAAGCTGGTGCTGTTTCACTGACAATGACACCTACCTCTGGTGGTTCAGGTGCAACCGCAGGTTCGGCCCTAGTAGCAGGTACACCTCCGTCAGGACAAATTAGCTGGGAATGTACTGTTGCAGATGCAGCAAATAACAAATACGTACCTAGCTCTTGTCAAAAGTAAGATAAACTTGATTTTAAAAGGTAGCTTTATTTAGCTACCTTTTTATTTTGTGGGTTAACGCATGGCAAAAAGCTCAGATAAAAATAAAATTGATTCTTTTCTGTGGGTAGGCGTAAGTGCTCGCGGAAGAAGAATGGAAGGAGAACTTAGCGGCTCTAGTATAGCCCTCGTAAAAGCTCAATTACGGAAGCAAGGCATAACCCCCTCAAAAGTTAAGCGTAAACCTAAGCCATTATTTGGAAATCGCCTTCAAAAAATAACACCTAAAGATATTGCTTTAGTTACACGCCAAATTGCAACCATGCTGATGGCTGGCGTACCACTAATTCAAGCTATTGAAATGATAGGTACAGGATCTACTAATAAAAGCGTAGCAAAACTGATGGAGACCATAGGTGATGAAGTCAAAGCAGGTCAACCGCTATCTTTAGCTCTTAGAAAGCACCCCCGCTATTTTGATGATTTATATTGTGATTTAGTCGCATCGGGCGAGCAATCAGGCGCGCTTGATAAAATATTTGACCGTGTCGCTTTATACAAAGAAAAATCAGAAGCGCTAAAATCAAAAATTAAAAAAGCCATGTTTTACCCCATCGCAGTTTTAGTTGTAGCCCTTATAGTTACCTCAATACTTTTGATTTTTGTAGTACCACAATTTCAGAGTATTTTTGCAGGCTTCGGCGCTGAACTGCCTGCTTTTACTTTATTTGTAATTGCTATATCGGAATTTATGCAAGCCTATTGGTGGGTGGCACTAATTACTGTAGTTGCCACTGGGTATATATTTAAAGAAGCCAAACTCAGAAGTTTAAAACTCAGAGATGCAACCGACAGGGCTATTTTAAAACTTCCTGTAATTGGTATGATTTTAAACAAAGCGGCCGTAGCACGTTATGCTCGTACGCTTTCGACCACTTTTGCTGCGGGTGTACCCCTTGTTGATGCGCTAGATTCTGCAGCAGGTGCATCCGGTAATGCTGTGTATCGCTATGCTATTTTAGATATTAAAGCAGAGGTGAGCTCGGGTAATCAAATGAACTGGGCGATGCGTAACTCTAAAATATTCCCTGATATGGTTATTCAAATGGTAGCCATTGGTGAAGAGTCTGGCTCGTTAGATGGTATGCTAGCCAAAGTAGCAACAATTTACGAGCAAGAGGTTGATGATGCAGTTGATGGCTTATCTAGCTTATTAGAGCCGCTTATTATGGCAGTGCTGGGAGTGCTCGTCGGTGGCTTAATTGTTGCCATGTACTTGCCGATTTTCCAATTAGGCTCTGTAATTTAAAAACATAGCTGCAAGCTGTAAGCAGTAAGCAGTAAGCAGTAAGCAGTAAGCAGTAAGCAAAATTTCAAACGCTAATTAATAGCTTGCAAGATAAAATGAATAGTAAAAACTATTCAACACAGCGAAATAAAATTGGCCTATAAATGGCCTGAAGTTAGGTATTTTAATGGAAAATCTTTTTCTTGATATAACCACTGCGATGCAAAGTCAGCAGTGGCTTTATTTAACCACGGTTGGCTTAGTTAGTTTATGTGTAGGTAGTTTTTTAAATGTAGTTATTTATCGCCTGCCGTTAATGATGCAGCGAGAATGGCAAAGTGAATGCCGGTTATTATTAGAAGATGAACTTACAACTAAACCTTCAAAAGCTAGCTCCAACGAGCCATTTAATTTAGTAAAACCTAATTCTACCTGCCCTAAATGCAAAACCGCTATTAAGCCTTGGCAAAATATTCCTATTATTAGTTGGATTATGCTTAAAGGTAAATGTGCTAATTGCAGTAACCCTATATCAGCGCGTTACCCAATAGTTGAAGCCATTACCGCGCTATTAAGTTTAGTTATTGCCTACAGTTTTGGGGCTACTGAGCACGCCCTTTTATATATTTTTGTTACCTGGATTTTAGTGGCGCTCACCTTTATTGATATTGACCACATGCTATTGCCCGACCAGCTCACTTTACCTTTAGTATGGCTTGCGCTTATAGCCGCTGTAATGGGTATAACAATAAGCCCGAGCGAAGCAATAGCGGGGGCCGCATGCGGCTATTTAAGCCTGTGGAGTGTGTTTTGGTTATTTAAGCTATTAACCGGTAAAGAAGGCATGGGCTATGGCGATTTTAAGTTACTGGCCGTATTTGGCGCACTACTTGGCTGGCAGTCGCTATTAACCATTATTTTGCTTTCAAGTGTGGTGGGCGCCATTATTGGTATTGCCCTTCTAAGCATACAAGGTAAAGACAAAGCAACCCCTATCCCATTTGGCCCCTACTTAGCTATCGCGGGTTGGATAACGCTGCTGTGGGGCGCTCAAATTCAAGCTGCGTATTTTAATTTAATTGGTTATTAGTATGAATAAGCCAGCAACTAAAATAAACAATTGGGTATTGGGTTTAACAGGCGGTATTGGCTGCGGTAAAACGGCTGTTAGTAATATGTTTGAAGAACTGGGTATTTGCGTTGTTGATGCCGACATTATTGCTCGCCAAGTAGTAGCGCCTAATAGCACAGGGTTAAATGCAATCATAGAACACTTTGGCGAGGGTATTTTACTACCCGATGGCACATTAAACAGAGCAGCGCTGCGCACTAAAATATTTACCAACAATGATGATAAAGAGTGGCTTAACGCACTATTACACCCGCTTATTCGGGAAAAAATACTCACCGATTTAAATAATGCAACCAGTGCCTATGTTGTATTGGTGGCACCATTATTGTTTGAAAATAAACTTAACAAATACTGCAACCGTACTTTATTGATTGATGTGCCACAGCCTGTGCAGATTGAACGTACTATAAAACGCGACAATATTAGCCTTGAGCAGGTAAATAGCATTATAGCGTCACAAATGCCACGGGAAGAAAAACAACAAAAAGCCGATGATATTCTAAATAATGACCGCGATTTATCACTTGTTCATGCAGAACTTGTTGTTCTTCATAAAAATTACCTACAATATGCAGTATAAAATACAACTAATGCCCCTTAATGCGGTCATAACAACATAAACTCGTAATTTGGTTAGCAAAAAAGGTGTTGATAAGCACAGCGAATTTAATCACCTGCTTTTTTCTGATAAATTGTTAACTATTGAAGGACTAAAATAGGTGCGCAATGAATATTAACTCACCGTTATTGAGAAAATTTATAACGCTTGGCCGCATTGATGCCGATACCGTAAAAGCAAAACAGCAAGAGTTTGCCTCAACCGCTGAGCTTATATCTAAATGTGGAAAAATTGACAGCAACGACTTAGCTGAACAATGTATAGACTTATTTCGCGTACCGTATTTTGATTTAAAAGACTTCGACCCTGCACAAATCCCCGAAGACTTAGTTAAAGAAAAACTAATACGTAAACACCATATTTTACCGCTGGTTCAAAAAGGCAGAAAAGTATACATTGCGGCCTCAGATCCGACTGACTACGGTGCCTTTGAAAACTTTGAATTTAGCACCGGCTTATCGTGCGAAATAGTCGTGGTTGACTATATTCAGCTAGATAACAAAATTGAGCAACTACTTGATGCTGCAGGCAGCTTAGATTTAAGCGCCGATGAATTTAAAGAGTTTGCCGACCTAGATAGTGAAGGCCCTAAAGAAACCACACCTAAAGATGATGATAAAGACGATGCGCCAATCATTGTTTATATCAATAAAATATTAATGGATGCCATTAAAAAAGGCGCTTCTGATTTACACTTTGAACCTTACGAGCACAAATACCGTATTCGCTTTCGTATTGATGGTATTTTGCATGAAGTTGCCAACCCACCCAATACCTTAGCAAGTAAACTGTCGGCGCGTATCAAAGTAATGTCGAGGCTCGATATTGCTGAAAAACGTAAACCACAAGATGGTCGTATTAAATTAAAAATTACAGAGCGTAAAAGCATCGATTTTCGTGTAAGTACTATGCCTACATTATGGGGCGAAAAAATAGTAATGCGTATTCTTGATTCATCAAGCGCCATGCTAGGTATTGACGTATTAGGTTACGAAGAGGATCAAAAAAAGCTCTACATGGATGCGCTTGGGCAACCGCAAGGCATGATACTAGTTACCGGCCCAACGGGCTCTGGTAAAACCGTATCGCTTTATACAGGTTTAAATATACTTAACCAGCCAGAGCGTAACATTAGTACCGCCGAGGATCCGGTAGAGATAAACCTTGAAGGGGTTAACCAAGTACAAATTAACCCTAAAGCCGAAATGACCTTTGCTAACGCCCTGCGGGCATTTTTACGTCAAGATCCAGATGTAGTGATGGTAGGTGAAATACGTGACCTAGAAACCGCAGAAATTTCAATTAAAGCGGCGCAAACAGGTCACTTAGTGTTATCAACACTACATACCAACTCAGCGCCCGAAACCATAACGCGTTTATTAAATATGGGCGTGCCTGCGTATAACGTGGCAAGCTCTATAAGTTTGATTATTGCCCAGCGCTTAGCTAGGCGTTTATGCCCTAAGTGTAAAACCCCAGAAACACTGCCAGCAGAAGAGTTGGCTCGTCAAGGATTTAGCACAACACAAATTGAAGATATGACACTATACGCACCCAAAGGCTGCGAAAATTGCACCGATGGTTACAAAGGCCGTGTGGGTATTTACGAAGTAATGCAAATTACCCCTGAAATTGCACAAATTATTATGCGCGGTGGCAACTCGCTCGAAATCGCAGAGGTATCGCTACAAGCTGGGTTCAATAACTTGCGATTATCGGGTTTACGAAAAGCCGCCGATGGTTTAACGTCCCTTGCTGAAATTAATCGCGTAACCAATATGTAAAAGTGATAGCCCTAATTAGGGCTAAAACACATTGTAGAGAGTAAAGTATGCCAACAATTGTTAACTGTCCAACCTGTAAAAACAAAGTTGAATGGTCACAGCAAAGCCCACATCGCCCTTTTTGTTCTAAGCGCTGTCAGCTTATTGATTTAGGTGAATGGTCTTTTGAGAACAATAAAATATCAACGCCTATTTCCTCGGCTAACCAAATTAGCCAAGACATGATTGAAGATATTGAAGAGATGATGGCTAAAAACGATGACGACTTTTTTAAATAAGCGTTTTTCACCCTCTTAAACGACAAAAGCCAGCATTAAGCTGGCTTTTTAGTGTTTAAACTATAAATTAGTCTCTTTGCTTACGGTGTTTTTTACCCATACGCTTTTGCATTTTTGCAAACTTTTCTTGCTGCTCTGCGTTAAGTACCTGCATTACTTGATGCTGTGTTTTTAGCTTAATTAAGCCAAACTCAGTGCCTTTTTCATGGCGTGCAGCTAATAGCTCTTTTGCAGCGTTTTCGTCAAATGTTGGTGCGCTAAGTAGAGCATCCATTTTCTCTTTTTGAGCCTTACGCTGTGCTTTACGGGCTTCTTTATCATCGCCGCGCAGTGCTTTCATCTGTGTTTTTTGCGCTTCAAAAATAGCTTCAAGCTTAGTTTGCTGTTCTTGCGTTAAATCAAGCTTGTCGGCACCGCGCTCAGATAATAAAAAACGCGCTTGAGAATGGCCTTGCTTATCGTGCATGCCGCCTTTTGCTAATACGCTACCGGCGCCAAGTGTAGCCGTTGCTAGACCACAAATAAGTACTAATTTTGAAAGTGTATTTACTTTAGTCATAATCATCACCTTAATATTGGATGGATTGAATTTGGTTGTGGCTGCTTAGCCAGTGAGTTAACTATACCTCTTGCAACGCAAAGTAACGCAAAGTAACGCAAAGCAGTGTAAAGGTTGTGTAAAGATTCACTTTTGCACAATTTAAGAAGTAAAATAACCATATAGAAATTGCCTAAGGGTTTGAAATGAAGCTATTAATGATTGATGACGACACAGGTTTGTGCGAACTACTTACTGAATATTTAGCCGCGCAAGGTTTTGACGTACAAAGCGTTCACGATGGCGAGCAAGGTTTAAAGCTTGCTCTATCAAATGACTACGCGCTGATATTGCTTGATGTCATGCTCCCCACCCTTGATGGCTTTGAAGTACTTAAACAACTTAGGCAAACAAAGCTAACACCGGTTATTATGCTTACTGCAAAAGGCGAAGACTTTGACCGCATTTTTGGCTTAGAGCTAGGCGCAGACGATTACATACCCAAGCCCTTTAATCACCGCGAGTTACTAGCCCGAGTAAAAGCCATTACCCGCCGTATAGAGCACATAAATAGCCTAAACGTTGCAACGCCTAGCAAAATGAATATAAATGGCATTACGGTTAATTTGGCAGCCCGAGAGGCCGCTATTAACGAGCACACCCTCACGCTTACTGGCACAGAGTACGAAGTACTGGTGTTATTAATTAAAAATGCCGGCGAAGTTGTCAGTAAAGAGCAAATAAGTGAAGAAGTGCTAGGCAGGCGCTTAGCTTCGTTCGACCGCTCAATTGATATGCACGTTAGCAATATTCGTAAAAAAATAGCTGAGCATATTCAAGGCGAGCGAATAAAAACAATGCGAGGTACAGGTTATGTCTTCATCCAAGGTGAGTAATAAACATTACTTTGCATGGCTAAAGCACCCTCGGCATTATTTATTTTTTAAAATATTTATTTGGTTTTGGCTAACAATAACAGGCACGGTGGCTGCGCTTATATTCTTAAGCAATATTACGGCAATTAATGCAGTAAGCACCGAGCCTTTGCGTGGGCCAATGAAAAAAAACCTAATTTATACTGCCAAAAGTATTGAGCGAAGTGCCACTAAACACAAGCGCACCCTTGCTGATGTTTTATCGCACCCTAGGCTTTCAAAACGAAAAATTTTATTTTTAGGCGCAGCACAACCCGAAGATGCATTAAGCAATAAAGAGATCCCCGCAGAAATAGATTTAAACTTACTTAGCTTTAGTCAAAACTTGGCGCCACAGGTCATTTTTACCGAAAAATACCAAGCTTTCGGCCCTGTTAATATTAGCGTGCCAGAGGGGCAGTTTTACCTCTACGAAATAGACATTAACCACCAACCTCCTTTGCTCATGCGCTTTAAGTTAATGCCAAATTGGATGAAAGTACTCGTGGCTATTTTTGCCTCTTTAATCCTGAGTTTTATTTTTAGTCGCAACTTAATCGCACCGATTAACAGCCTTAAAAAAGCAGCTATAAAACTTTCATCTGGCGATTTATCAGCGCGAGTTGCCATACCTGCAAGCAGAAAAGACGAGCTAGGGGTGCTTGGGCGCGACTTTAACAGTATGGCTAATCAGCTTGAACAACTTATTAGTGCCCAAAAGCGCTTACTGGCTGATATATCTCATGAGTTACGCTCCCCGCTTACGCGTTTAAAAATGGCAACGGGCCTTGCACAAATGCAAGCCAACGAGGCAAGCCAATCGTATTTATTACGTATAGAAAAAGAAGCAAACCAGCTTGATAAAATGATTGCCGATGTATTGCAAGTGTCGCGTTTAGAAGCGCAAAGCCAAACTCTGTCACTGCAAAAGCAATCGTTAAAAGATATAGTAGAGCACGTATTAAATGATGCGCAGTTTGAAGCCAAGCAAAATACTAAAACACTTACTTTTAGTGGCAATGCCGATGTAATGCTAAGCTGCGATGAATCATTAATTGCCAGCGCACTCGAAAACCTATTACGTAACGCAATAAAATACGCGCACAGCAACATTAGCTTTAACGTACACTATAACAACCAAATCTATATAGAGATTTGCGACGATGGCCCTGGCGTTCCAAATGAGCAACTGAGCAAGCTTTGTGAGCCCTTTTTTAGGCAATCAGACGCTCGCGACAGAGTAAGTGGCGGCACAGGGCTTGGCTTAGCTATCGCTAAAAATGCTATTATTGCCCACGGCGGTAGTTTAGCGCTATCTAATAAAGAAAAAGGCGGGCTTTGTGCCAATATCACCCTGCCACTAATTAAAGAGTAAGCATGTTTTACAGTACCGAATCAGCGCTTGAAAGTAACCAAGCACGCATTAATCACTTTTACGAAAATGTACTTAATAAAAACTATTTTAATGCATCTGAAGGTAAACTGTTTTTTGCTTACGCAGTGCCAGAAACAGCTAACACTGCCATAGTAATTAGCTCTGGGCGCATAGAAGGGCTTGAAAAATACAAAGAGCTGCTGTGGGAGCTTTACACTAATAATTATGCGGTATTTATAGCCGACCACCAAGGGCAAGGCCGCTCGTATCGACCGTTAAAAAATAAGCACAAAGGGTATGTAAAACGCTTTAGTGACTACAGTGCCGACTTAGATTTATTTAATCAACATATTGTAAATAAACACTGGCAAGGCAAAAAAATATTATTAGCCCACTCTATGGGCGGCGCTATAGCGTACGATTATTTTGCAAATTACCCGCACACTTTCAGCGGCGCGTTTTTATCTGCGCCCATGTTTGATATTTACACTAAAGGTATTCCTAAACCGGTAGCTAAATTTATAGCCAGCGCCGCCACTAAGCTCGGTTTTGGCTACAGTTATGCGCTAGGGCAAAACGATTACAACCCAGAAGAATTTGCGCTTAATACTTTAACCAGCAGCCAAGTGCGGTACAACCTATTTAGGCTCACTTATCAACAACAGCCACTTTTACAGTTAGGCGGCGTTACATATGGCTGGTTAAATGCAAGCTTTGCTTTTATGTCTGCCGTGGATACCCACACAATCAACCTCCCTATTTTTATTGCCAGCGCACAAAACGATGAAGTGGTTGATAACAACGCGCAACAAAAGCTCGTAAATAGGCTCCCTAATGCCGAGCTGAAAAGCTTTGCAGGGGCTAAACACGAGTTATTGTTTGAACGCGACGAAATTAGAAAACCTGTACTTATGCGCTTGTATCAGTTTTGTTCTTCGTTTGATACTTAGGTACCACCGAAAGCGGATCTAGATGAATTAAAATATCAACCTCAGAGTCAAAGCGCTCGGCAAGCGCCTTTTCTACATCGTCAGCCACATTGTGGGCACGTATTAAACTTAAATGATCATCAAGCTCTAAGTGCATTTGCATAAACTTAATTTTACCGCCTTGGCGAGTGCGAATATCATGTACACCGTGTACATCTTTATGTGCGTTAGCAATATCTAAAATACTTTGCTTTTCGTCATCTGGGAGTTCTTTATCCATAAGATGATCGGCACTCTCACACGCAATATCCCAACTGTTATAAAGTAAGTAACCGGCAACGCCTATGGCAAACAGCGGATCTGCGTATAACACCCCATAATACGAGAGCAAAATAGCAAGTAATACCGCTGCATTTAAAATTAAATCCCCTTTGTAATGCACCGAGTCTGCTTTAATAGCGATGGATTCGGTATGCTTAACCACTTTGATCTGAAAAAACACAATCACTAACGTACAAGCAATAGCAAATATACTCACCCACACACCTAACAGTGAATGACTAAGCACAATTGGGTTAAATAATCGCTCAATACCGTGAAACGCCAATAAGCACCCCGACCCTGCTATAAACGCAGCCTGGCCAAGTCCGGCTAGGGCTTCTGCTTTGCCATGACCAAAACGGTGATCGTCATCTGCTGGGCGCAGTGCATACCCTAGCACTAAAAAGCTCATGGCCGTGGCGGTAATATCCATTAATGAATCGGTTAATGAGCCAAGCATAGAAGCTGAACCCGATGCCAACCACGCCCAGGTTTTAGCGGCTATCATTAAGCTAACCATAACCATGGTAACTATGCTTGATGTTTTAACCCAAAATTCGTAACTACGGTGATGCACGTTAATATTCACTACTTGCGGTATTCAATGGCGCGAGTATATCATTTTTTTTACCGGTTTCGTGTATACTGCCACTCGTCAAATTATAGATTAATAGAAAGGCGCATTATGCTGGATATCGTTTTATATCAACCTGAAATTCCACCAAATACAGGAAATATCATACGCTTGTGTGCAAACACAGGTTACTCATTGCATTTAATTGAGCCATTAGGTTTTGAGTGGGACGATAAGCGAGTAAAACGTGCCGGGCTAGATTACCACGAGTTTAGTAACGTACAGCGCCATGCCTCGTTTGAAGCCTACCTTAAAAAGTGCCAACCTAAAAAAGTGTATGCATGCACCACTAAAGGCAGCCAGTTTCATCACGAAGCCAGTTATCAAGCCGGTGATTGCTTGGTGTTTGGGCCAGAAACTCGCGGCCTCCCCGATGAGATGATTCAAGCGCTGCCTAACGATCAGCGTGTGCGCATTCCAATGCAGCCCAATAGCCGTAGTATGAACCTATCAAACGCTGTGGCGGTATTCGTTTATGAATCATGGCGCCAGCTAGGCTTTCCTAACGCGCAATAAGCACCTTGTACCAAACAATAAAAAACCGACATAGCGTCGGTTTTTTAATAACAAAGCATGTTCATACTTTTAATAAAGTGAGCATTATATGCTCATTTATTCGGCGCGCTGCTCTCGGCCTAATAGTGCCATGGCGGCTTCTTTCATATCTTTATTTTCATAAAGTACTTTATAAATTTGCTCAGTAATGGGCATTTCTATACCGGTGCGTTGTGCTAATAAATACACTTCTTTTGTGTTTCTAAAGCCTTCAACAACTTGCCCGATAGACTCAATAGCAGCATCAACCCCTTCACCTTTACCTAATGCCAAACCAAAGCGACGGTTGCGCGATTGATTATCGGTACATGTTAAGATTAAATCGCCAAGTCCAGCCATACCCATAAAGGTTTCTTGCTTTGCACCTAAGGCACATCCTAAGCGCGTTAGCTCAGCTAAGCCGCGAGTGATCAGTGCAGTACGTGCATTAGCACCAAAGCCCACCCCATCAGACATACCAGCACCAATGGCTATTACGTTTTTAACCGCGCCACCTAACTGAATGCCAATAAAGTCATCGTTGTTGTACACGCGGAACGAGCGCCCACAATGGAGTAAATCTGCAAGTTGTTGCGCAAACTCCGTTGAGGTAGACGACACCGATATAGCGGTAGGTAGCCCCATTGCCATTTCTTTTGCAAAGGTTGGTCCTGATAAAACCGCAAGCGGCATTTCATCACCTAGTTCCTGCAGGGCAACCTCTTGTAACAAGCGACCAGTATTTGGCTCAAGCCCTTTTGTTGCCCACGCAACTTGCGCACCTTCAACCAGCGCAGGTTTAATTTGCTGCAATGTATCTGCAAAGGCATGGCTTGGCACAACCACAAGTACAATGGCACTGCTGGCTACGGCTTGTTGTAAATCGGCTTGTAATAAAAGAGTGTCGGGGAATGGTACATCAGGAAGGTAACGTTGATTTTTCCGCTCAGCTGCAAGCGTGGCAACGTCATCGCTATTGCGACCCCAAAGTGTCACTTGGTGACCATTTCGGGCTAAGCAAATAGCAAGAGCGGTGCCGTAAGACCCCGCTCCTAATACAGTAACAGCTGAAGTTGCTGTACTCATAAATTATGCGTCTGCTGAAACCTGCTCAGCTTGCGCAGTACGTTGTTGCATGTATTGTGCAAATAACGCATCAAAGTTCACTGGCGCAAGGTTAAGCTGTGGGAAAGTACCACGGTTAACAAGATTAGATACGGCTTCACGCGCGTATGGGAATAACACGTTAGGGCAGTATGCACCTAGCATATGTGCTAGTTGTACTTCTTCAAGCTCACCAACTGTAAAAATACCGGCCTGCTGAATTTCACATAAAAACGCAGTTTCTTCACCAATAGAAGCAGTAACCGTTAATGCTAAAACCACTTCAAACACACCTTCGTCTAGCTTATTAGAGCGCGTGTCTAGGTCTAGTTTAACTTCTGGCGTCCATTCTTTTTGAAAAATCGCAGGCGAGTTAGGCGTTTCAAACGATACATCTTTAGTGTAAATACGTTGAATAGTAAATTGTGCGCCACCTTCTTGTGCTGCTGCGTTTTGATTTTCTTCGTTCATTGTGCTTCCTACGTGTTAGTTTTTATAATTAAAATTAAGCATTTAGCTTAGCGTCAAGTTTACCTTGCGCTTCAATAGCCATCATGTCGTCGCAGCCACCGATATGTTCATCATTAATAAAAATTTGCGGTACTGTGCTTGCGCCACCTGCTTTAGCAATCATTTCATCGCGAAGCTCTGGTTGAACACCAATATCAATATTTGTGTACTCAACGCCTTTACTGTTTAAAAGTGCAAGAGCACGTTGGCAAAATGGACAGTACGCTTTGGTGTATAAAACAACATTACTCATAATAAATCCTCTATCGGTACTACTAAACTGATTAGCGACCTGTTGTAGTTGGAAGGCTGGCAGATTGCCACGACCCCATACCACCTGATAATACATAAACCGATTCAAAGCCTGCTTTATGCATTGCATTAGCAATACCTTGAGCAGTCATGCCTGTGGCACATACTAGTATAATGGGTTTGCTCTTGTGCTTTTCAAGGCTTGAAAAGTCAGATTGTTTTGCTTTTTCAGGGCTTAAGTGTTCAGCACCCGCAATACGACCTGCGTTAAATTCTTTTTGAGCACGAATATCAACTACTTTGCCATCTTCACGATTAATAAGAAGTGTTAATTGCTGTGGGTTTATTTCTCTCACTGCTGAAAACTTGCTCTTTATCCAGCCGCTTACAATAAGGAATACAAGACCAACCCAAGCTAGGCTTAAAATAGGATGATTTGTAATAAATTCAATATATTGTTCCATTCTACTTCCACTATGAAATTATGTTCTAAACCTAGGGCGTGTTGGCCTTTGTGGATTGAAATTTGTTCAATCTAGGGGCGATTAAATCGCGGCGCGAGATTTGTAACCTAGTGGGCTAAGTAAAAACCAAGCAAAGCTTCCGCGTCCTGCTCACGCCCCTTACCTACATCCATGTAGGCAACAA
>OLGU01000181.1_pt1 | contig 18462 bp, 14 predicted proteins | sample 1609281 | NCBI WGS metagenome assembly OLGU01 (sample SAMN05416705, study PRJEB24817) | seawater metagenome | isolation source: Sea water | place: Canada:Atlantic | collected 2013-07 | reverse complement strand
CCTCTCTATTCGTCGGCAGCGTCAGATGTGTATAAGAGACAGCTCTACAAGTACTTCGACTTTACCGCCAGAGGCTTTTTGGCCAAACATACGAGCAGGAATAACGCGGGTATTATTAAATACTAATAAGTCACCTTCGTTTACTAAATCAAGTAGGTCGCTAAACACTTTATGTTCAACGTTGCCAGTTGGGCCATCTAGGGTTAGTAAACGGCTGCTGGTTCTGTCTTGTTTAGGAAAACGAGCAATTAATTCATCAGGTAAGTCAAAGCTAAAGTCAGCCACGCGCATAGTCGGTATTCCACATCATTAAAATCGCGCCAAGTGTATATCTATCCTCGGCTAAGCTCAAGATATCTACCACAGTTGAGAGGATTCGCCCTATTTTAGATACATTTGAGTAACTACTTTAAATAATCTTGTTCTTATTGGTAAATATCATTATTCTTACTGTCCTTAATAATGATGGTTTAGTTTTGGGGTTATAAAAAAGTGGCAGATAAGCTGAAGTTGCTCATTCTAAACGCAAGTAGCGAAGAACGCCGCACTATACGCGCCACTTTAGAGTACTTAAACGTATTTGAATTTATTGAAGCCGCAGATAGCCTAGATGCACTCACCCTGTTAAAAAAGCAGCCAGTAAACATGATTATTACGGGCTTAAGCGTGGGGAAAATAGATGGTTGGCGTTTTTCTCGCATGATCCGCTCAGGCTTACTTAAAACACCTAAAAACACCCCTATTTTACTTATTCCCCCTATTTATTGTGAGCGTATAGCAGAAACCACCGCTCGTAGTTATGGCATAGATGCCGTACTGCCTTTTGAGCACCAAGATATGCTGCCGCAGGTGCTGGCCAATGTTCTGTCTACGCATTTAGAAAAAAGCAGCCGCCTTAATTTACTCTTGCTTGAGCCAATAGCGCAAAAAGCCGATGAAATAGCGGAGCAACTTAAGCTCAATTTTGCCATTACCCATGTCACCTCAAGCCAAAGTGCTTTAAATGCTTACAACCAACAACAATTTGCTATTGTACTGCTTGATGCAACCGCGTCGCGCGCAGATACTTCAAGTGTTTTAGTTGAAGAAATACTACAACATAACCCTAAACAAGCCATTGTAACTATTATTGATAATAACGATGCCGACTATGCAGAGCAGCTGCTGCTGTCCGGTGTTACCGACTTTATAAGAGCGCCATACGACCCGTCGTTTTTAAATAAAGTATGTGACCATGCTGCGCGCCGTGAAGACTTTATGGTTAGTTATGCTGAGTTTGCCCAAAAGGTTGAGCAGTTAAGTATTAGCGAAGTACGCTACAAAGAGCTGTTTTCGGCGCACCAACGTATTTTGCTGCATTTAAATACGGTGGTTTTAGAGCTTGACCAACAAGGTAAAATTCGCTTTATCAATCCTGCTTGGGAAACACTAAGTGGCTTTGGGGTTAAATCGTCTTTGCAAAAATCATTAATCGATTATTGCTCTGATGAATGCCAAGTAAAACTAAATACGACCATTAACGATATTCTTAATGGCGGCATGCACCAACAGCAAGTCGAGATTCAACTTAATCATAAAAATGGCAATCAGATTTGGGTGGAATGCCGCTTACAGCTAATAAAAAACAGCCGTAATAATGCCACCATTACTGCCACAATCGACAACATACACGAGCGTAAACAAGCTGAATTAAAGCTGCGCCACTTAGCCTTGCACGATACGCTAACAGGTTTACATAATCGTTATTATTTTGATCAACAACTCAATAAAATATGCCAAACCAAGCACACCTATGGTGATGTAGAGCACGCACTTATTTACATCGATTTAGATCATTTTAAAATAATTAACGACAGCAAAGGCCACCAACAAGGCGACATTGTACTAAAAGATGTAGCTCAATTATTTGAAGCAAACATTAGCGCTAAACATTTAGTGTGTAGAATAGGCGGTGACGAATTTGCTGTTATTTTAAAAAATACGCAGCTGCTTGACGCTCACCTAATTGCAGAGAGTATTTGTAGCGCGATTGAACAGCACGAGTTTAAATCAGAAGATCAAGTGTATTCAATCAGCTGCTCTATTGGCTTAACGCAAATAACGGCTAAAAATTGCGACCCGAGTGAGTGCCTTAAGCAAGCCGATATTGCCTTATATATTGCTAAAAGTTTAGGCCGTAACCTAGTGCACTGCTACTCAAAAGAAGATGCGCAAAATAACACCTTGCAAACCGGGCTTGAGTGGGGGCATGAGATTCGACAAGCACTTCAGCAAGATAACGTAGAGCTGCACTACCAGCCTATATGGGACTTTAAAGCCAATAAAGTGGCTTATTTTGAAGCGTTACTGCGTTTAAAAGTAGACGATAAACTTATTTTCCCTAATCAATTTATTCCCTCTCTTGAGCTGCTAAACGACACCTTTTTAATGGACCAATGTGTTATTCGCAATGCCATTGCTAGCGTGGCTGAGCACCCAGATTTAAACCAAGTGGCTATTAACCTCTCTGCTCAATCGTTTTTAGATGAGCGCTTATTGCCACATATAGAATCGAGCCTAGAAAAATACCACGTACCGCCTTCGCGTATTATTTTTGAAATCACCGAGTCGGCCTCAGTTAACAATTTAAAAGCCACCCGTAAAATGATAGAAAAACTTAACAGTTTAGGCTGTCATTTTTCTATTGATGATTTTGGGACAGGGTTTAGTACATTTAACTATTTAAAACAGTTACCTGCACAGCATGTAAAAATAGATGGCTCGTTTGTACGCGACATGATTAACGACCCCATTGACTTAGCACTGGTTAAGGCCATTAACGATATAAGCCGCTCCCTTGATAAGCGCTCTGTGGCAGAATACGTAGAAAGCGAAGAGATATTTTTTGCACTAAAAGAGATTGGTGTGGACTACGGACAAGGCTATTTTATTGCCCGTCCTGTGCCTGTAGAAAAAGTACAATCGACGCTTAAAATTATTTACCAGAAGAAACCTTTTATCCAACAACACACTAGCGCCAGCTAAACATTTTTAAACAGTTTTAAGCATTTTATTACTATCATTATTGCACTTATTGCCTATACTTTACGTACCACTTAGTAAATGTCTTGTTATTTTGATGATTTAACAATAAAAACATGACATTACCTATAAGCATACATGACTAGCAATTACATAGAGGTTAAAGCTTGTCAGGTTTAAGGAGGAAGGTATGGCGCAGTTGATTATTTTACTTCTCATAATACATTGTGTAATTGCGTATCAGTGCTACCGGTACGCGCAGCTAAAGGGCTACCCAGTAGGCGTATTTGCTACTTTAGGCCTACTCCCGTATTTTAATGTAGTGGTTTGGATTTACTTGCTTTTTCTACCCGAACTCGAACCCTTTGAAAGCCAAACACATAGCAAACAGCAGCCCTTGTAGGCTGCTGTTTTGTTTATGCTACGCGAGTGCTTAATAGTGGCCAATAACCACACTGCTCAGACCCTGTTTACCTAAAACAACATATTACTGCTACATTTTAACCTTAAAGGTAAATAGGCTTAACTCTCAAAATCTAAGCTACATTGGCGAGCTAAAAACACTTCTAGCTGTTGGCTGAATAACTTAAAGTCGCGAATTCTTCCTGTGGTTTTACGCCACAGTATGCCTATATCTCTGTAGGCATCGCCTTGCGATGGGGTTGCTATCATGTTTTTATCTTTAAGAATGCCCGCATTAATCGCCATTTGCGGTAAAAATGTAACCCCTAACTGATGCTCTACCATGCTTAATAAGGTATGTAAGCTTGCAGCTTCAAAAGGGTTAATACAGCTTGAGCGGTTTAGATGACACGCACTCAATGCATGCCCCGTCATACAATGCTCTCGCTCTAATAAAAACACACTAGCATCGGGTAGCAAGTTAAAGTCTTCAACGCCTTTAGCAGGGCTGTAATCTTTATGGTGCACTAAACTAAAGTGATCTTTAGCCAATACTTGAGTATGAAACTTCTCCGTTTGGTACGGTAAGGCTAATAAGGCTAAATCAATATGGCCGTGTTCAAGCTTATCTAATAACTTGTCGCTGGTATCTTCAACAAGTACCAACTCTAAATCGCAAAAGGTTTGCTTACAAAAGTGATACAAAGGCGCCGCTATAAAGCTGGCGATAGTGGGTATAACCCCTACCACTAACTTACCACTGAGTGGCGTTAAAAAGCTTTTGGTTAGCTCTTTTAAACTAATTGTATCGTTAATAATTTTACGAGAGCGCTCCACGACCTCTTCACCAATACTGGTAAACATAAGGCTGCGATTTTCTCGCTCAATTAGCTGACAACCGAGTGTTTCTTCAAGGTTTTGAATTGCACTGCTTAAAGTAGATTGCCCAATAAAGCACGCACTTGCTGCACGGCCAAAATGCTGGTGCTGATGTACAGCTAATAAATACTGTAGCTGTTTAATACTTGGTAGGTTGGTCATTTTTTCTTTCCACAAATAAAAAGACCCCAACACCTAGGGCGTTGAGATCTTTTCAAGCTAAAAGTCTTTGAGTACTTTTTTGTTAAACCCCAAACGCGGTTCTTAGTACGTAGAAAATAACAATAGCAAGGGCAGCGCCAACTGGCAATGTAATTACCCAAGAAACTACAATGTTTCTGATAACACCCATGTTAAGTGCAGCAATACCACGTGCCATACCTACACCTAATACCGCACCAACTAAGGTTTGAGTAGTAGAAATTGGCATACCTGTACCTGATGCAATAACAACGGTAGACGCAGCAGCTAATTCGGCAGCAAAACCACGGCTAGGCGTTAAGTGAGTAATACCTTCACCTATCGTTTTAATTACCTTTTTACCTAAAATAGCAAGACCGGCAACAATACCAAAACCACCTAGTGGTAAAATCCACCAAGCAATAGCCGCTTTTTTAGCAATTTCACCGTTGCTTTCAACAATGTTCACAACCGCAGCAAGTGGACCAATTGCATTCGCTACATCGTTTGAGCCATGCGCAAACGCCATACAACACGCTGTTAATACCATTAATACCGCAAATACTTTTTCTACGTTATTAAATTGCATTTGTTTATCGGCTTTAGGGTCGATATTTAAACGTGAAATCGCAATTTTACCAATAATAGCCACAATCAGAGCAATCGCGATCGCAATTAAATAGCCTTCAGTAGCGCCTAGGTTAATACCTATATGCTTTAAGCCTTTTTTAATTGTTACTAGCGCCATAATAAAGCCCGCTAAACCCATGTACAAAGGTACAAAGCGTTTTGCGTTTTTAAGTGGTGCATCAGTATCAAAAATCAGCTTTTGCGCACTCATAAAGATTAAGTAAGCAATAAAGCCCGAAATAGCAGGTGTAATAATCCAGCTACCTACAATACCACCTACTTTATTCCATTGAATAGCCTCTGTACCCACTGCAACTAATGCAAAACCAATGATTGCACCAATAATTGAGTGAGTTGTTGAAACAGGCCAACCTAAAAATGAGGCAATTAATAGCCAAGCACCCGCTGCAAAAAGCGCAGAGATCATACCTAAAACCATTAAATCAGGGAGAGCAGTAAAAGGCGCAGCATCAATAATACCTTTACGGATTGTTGATGTAACCTCACCACCTGCTAAGTAAGCACCAGCAAATTCAAAAATCATAGCAATAATAATTGCTTGTTTAATTGTTAACGCTTTTGAACCTACCGAAGTACCCATCGCATTAGCAACGTCGTTCGCGCCAATACCATAAGCCATAAAAAAGCCGACTGCTGCGGCAATTAAAACTAATACCGTGCCGTAAGATGCAATGATATCCATTGTGTAACCTTAATCTTTCGTTTGAACTGATTTTTATAAATTAACGAGCTAGCATCAGCTCAAGACGTGATCCTACGCGCTCTGCAATATCTGCAAGTTCGCCAACCCATTCAATTATTTTGTATAAAAACATAACATCAATTGGGTTTAGCTCGCTTTCTACATCGCGTAGTTGGCGGCGTACTTTAATTTGCATTTCATCCGTGTCTTGTTCTATGGCATCCAATTCTACGAGCATTTTTTCTACTAAAGTCACCTCGCGACCTTTAAAGCCCGTTTCTAACAATTCTTCTAACTCATTAATTGCTTTTGATGCTTGTTTAGTCGCATCAACACAACGTGTTAGATAAGCTAAAAAGTCTGCTTGCATAGCGCTAGGAATTGTCATTTCACGGCCAATTACGCGCCCTGCAATGTCTTTAGCCTTATTTGCTATTTTATCTTGTTGAGTTACGAGTTCGAGCAGATCTGTACGCTCTACCGGCATGAATAAACCACGCGGTAATTGTAAGCGTATATCTCTTTTCATATCATCAGCTTCACGCTCTAAATTACGAATAGTTAAGCGAAGCTCTTCTGCTTGCTGCCACTCTTCTTTAAATACGTGATTAAAAAAAGGTATCAAGGCTTTACTTGCTTGATGAACCTTCTTGATGTGTTCTTCCATTGGTTTGATAGGAGATTTTGCAAATACTCCTAAAAACGCGTTTGTAGGCATAACTGACCCTTTAATCAAATTGATATGCTTTGCAGCACGAATTTTACAGTATTAGCCGCGATTGTGAACGCTTTTTATTATTTCATCATGGCTAACAATGCATAAAGCGGCACTAAGCCGCTTTAATAAAAAAGAATGATAGATAAAAACCTACAACGATTTTTCTATATCTTCTTGAGATGTATGACGAATATCTTTGCCGTTTACAAAATAAATAATGTATTCCGCAATATTTTGGCAACGGTCGCCAATACGCTCTAATGAACGTACAGACCATACTAAATCCATAATTTTAGGAATTGAACGTGGATCTTCCATCATGTAAGTCATAATTTGACGCGTGATTGCTTCATATTCACGGTCAACTTTTGCATCTTCTTTATGTACTTCAAAGGCGCGTTGTACATCCATGCGCGCAAACGCATCAAGTACATCGTGTAGCATTTTTAAAACTTGGCGACCCATGTTTTCAATATTCACTAATAAATCTTGCTGATCTTTAGTAAATGAATCCAAAGCCACTTTAGCAATGCGCTCTGCTTCATCGCCAATGCGCTCTAAATCGGCAATCGTTTTTGCAATGGCAATTACTAAGCGTAAATCGCTCGCAGCAGGCTGACGACGAGCAATGATGCGCGTACATTCATCATCAATGCTAACTTCCATTGCATTTACTTTGTAATCGTTCTGGCGTACTTTTTGTGCCAGTTCAGCATCATTACGACTTACTGCATCTAATGCACTGCTTAGCTGCTGCTCAACTAGGCCACCCATGTTAAGTACATGGTTACGAACATTTTCTAGCTCTTGGTTAAAGCGCCCAGAAATATGCTTATTTATATTATGTTCCATAATTACCTTCTCTTAAATTCGTTTACAACACTAAAACGTATATGACTAGCCGTAACGGCCTGTAATGTAGTCTTCCGTTTTCTTTTTGCTTGGCGTTGTAAATAAGGTATTTGTGTCTGAGTATTCAATCAACTCGCCCATGTACATAAAGGCCGTTTGATCAGATACACGTGCTGCTTGTTGCATGTTATGTGTCACAATAACAACGGTAAATTTGTTCTTTAAATCGTTAATTAGCTCTTCAATAACCAAAGTAGAAATTGGATCAAGTGCCGATGTTGGTTCATCAAGTAATAGTACTTCAGGCTCAATCGCAATTGAACGGGCAATAACTAAACGCTGTTGCTGACCACCCGATAGGCCAAATGCGCTATCGTGTAATCTGTCTTTTACTTCATCCCATAAAGCCGCACCGCGAAGTGATTGTTCTACCACTTCATCTAGCTTACGCTTTTCTTTAATACCTTGTAAGCGTAGGCCATAAACCACATTTTCATAAATTGATTTAGGAAATGGGTTAGGACGCTGAAACACCATACCCACGTTACGACGAAGCGCGGCTACATCTACACTTTTATCGTAAATGTTTTGGCCGTGAAGTAATATTTCACCTTCAATACGACACACATCAACTAAATCATTCATGCGGTTAATACAACGCAATAGCGTTGATTTACCACAACCCGATGGACCGATAAACGCCGTAACTTGGCCTTTCGGGATATTCATATTTACTTTGCTAAGCGCTTGCTTTTCACCATAGTAAAGATCAAGGTCCTTAATCTCTAACGCTTTTTGGTCATCAGTTAAGTTTTCTAAGTCTAACTTCAAGCTTTTGTTAGCTTGGTTTACTTGTGGAGCGACTGTAATCATGTTTGTTACCTATAATTCTTTACTAATTAGTGTTCAAGCGATCTGAATTTTTCACGTAAATGGTTACGTATTCCTATCGCTGTTATGTTGAGGGTAATAATCACCGACACTAATAAGAAGGCCGTTGCGTATACCAGCGGGCGTGCCGCTTCAACATTCGGGCTTTGAAAGCCCACATCATAAATATGAAAGCCTAAGTGCATGAACTTTCTATCTAAGTGAAAATAAGGGAAGTTGCCATCAAGTGGTAACGTAGGGGCCATTTTTACAACACCTACGAGCATTAACGGCGCAACTTCACCGGCCGCTCGAGCAACAGCAAGTATTAAACCTGTCATAATTGCTGGGCTTGCCATAGGAATAATAATACGCCACAAGGTTTCTACTTTGGTTGCACCAAGCGCTAATGAACCATCACGCACTGTACTAGGAATACGCGATAAACCTTCCTCGGTTGATACAATAACAACCGGTAATGTAAGAATAGCTAATGTAAGCGCAGACCACATAACACCCGGCGTGCCAAATACTGGCGTAGGCGCAGCTTCTGGGTAAAACAGTTGGTCGAGGCTACCACCTAACATGTAAACAAAAAAGCCTAAGCCAAATACACCGTAAACAATAGACGGTACACCGGCAAGGTTAATTACCGCAATACGAATCATCTTAGTTACTGCATTTTTAGCTGCGTATTCATGTAAGTAAATTGCAGCTACAACACCAAATGGGGTCACAATAACGGCCATTAGCATTACCATAAATACTGTACCGAATATAGCAGGGAATACGCCGCCTTCGGTGTTTGCTTCACGTGGGTCGTCTGATACAAACTTACCCAGTTGCACAAAGTAATGACCTAATTTTGAGAAAAAGCCCATGTCGTTAGGCAACCAAACATCAAGCACTTGATACAGTGGAATGGTGACTACTTCACCACGCATGTCCTTAACTAAAACTTGGTCACGTTTGGCTTTTTTACGCAGTGCAAATAACTCTTTTTCAAGTACTGCGTATTCGTTACGTAACTCGGCACGTGCTTGAGCAAGCTCAGCAACACGCTCATCGGTTAGTTCGTCATCAAGTAGGTACGCTTTTTCTTGTAAGCGAAGACGCTCTAATTCGTAGTTGATATGACCGATGTCGCCATTTTGTAAATCAAGCGCTTCGTCGTTTAAATCAACCGCACGCTCTACTAGCTCATGTAAGGTTTCGATTTTATCGCCAGTAACCGGCTTTCCATCTTTAATTACACCTTCTATGTAGCCATAAAAGTTACCGTTTTTACTGCGCTCAAATACAGCAAGCGTAGCCGGTGTACTTTGCTCAGTAATATCGGTTTCTAATATCCAACGAAAATCTAAATCTACATATTCGCGGTTACCTGTTTTTATAAGTAAACGCTCAACTTCGTCTTTATTAAAATCTGATACATCAATACCTGTTGCAGCTAAACGCGCTGTAGGCACAAGTTCTCGGTCGTAAACTTCACCAATTATGGTTTGTTTTGAAATAGACCCTTCTAGCTCAAATTGAACTACCTCTGATGGCCAGAAAAAGCTTAATCCCTTCCAAGCTATCATTGCTAATAAACCGAGAACTGAAATTAAGCTGATGCTTACCGCACCACCTGTCATCCAAATCCAAGGAGAACCAGACTTAAACCACTGCTTTACCATGTCGTGTCTCTCCACTTACATTGAGCTGTATTTTTCACGCAGTTGCTGACGAACAAACTCAGCCACTGTGTTGAAAATAAAGGTGAATATGAATAGTACAAATGCTGCTAAGAATAATATTCTATAGTGCGAGCTGCCTACTTCTGATTCAGGCATTTCTACCGCAATGTTTGCTGCAAGCGTACGCATACCTTGGAAAATACTCCAATCCATAATTGGCGTATTACCTGTTGCCATTAATACAATCATGGTTTCGCCTACTGCACGGCCAAGTCCCATCATTACAGCAGAGAAAATACCTGGGCTTGCTGTAAGTAGTACAACACGTACTAGCGTTTGCCACTGCGTAGCACCAAGTGCTAGTGAGCCATTTGATAAGTGTTTAGGAACACTAAATACGGCATCTTCTGCAATCGAGAATATAGTAGGAATAACGGCAAAGCCCATCGCAATCCCCACCACTAAAGAGTTACGTTGGTCAAACGTCATACCAAGCTCATTGGTTAGGTATTGACGTACATTGCCGTCAAACATCCAAAGCTCTACTGTTTCGCTCATTGCAAACGATACCCAGCCTATAAATAATACAACCGGAATAAGTAAAATAGAGTGCGACCCTTCAGGGATTTTATGGCGAATACTCGCTGGTAACTTAGTCCAACCTAGTGCTGTTGCTAGCACACCTAACGGTAATAAAATCAATAAGCCGACAATAGCTGGTAGGTGCTCTTCTATAAGTGGCGCTAACCACAGGCCTGCTAAAAAGCCTAATATTACAGTCGGGAGGGCTTCCATAATTTCTACCGTTGGCTTTACCACTTTACGCAGCTCGCTCGACATAAAGTAAGCGGTGTAAATAGCGGCAGAAAGCGCAATGGGTACTGCAAATAGCATGGCGTAAAGCGCTGCTTTCAACGTACCAAACGAAATAGGAACCAAAGAAAATTTAGACTCAAAGTCATCACTTGCTGATGTAGATTGCCAAATATAACCAGGCTCAGGGTAACCTTCGTACCACACTTCTTGCCATAGTGCAGACCAGGTAACCTCTGGGTGCTCATTATGAATTTCTAATACGGTTAGTTGGTTATCGGCTAAAATAAGGGCGGCATTTGAGCGCGGAGCTATAGCAAAGTTTTTAATCTCGCCATCACTTACTTTACCTTGCCAAAGTTTTGCCTCACTTGTGGTGTAATACACACCTAGCTCACCATTACTGCTTGTAGTGAAGAAAGTTCGACGATAAAACTCGGTAAAAATGTTCAGCTTGCTTTGTTTAGTTGTTTCAAACGAGCGAATTTTTTGATACTCACGGCCGCTGTCTGTATTTACTTCAAACCACTGCGATACTTCACCGTTATCGTTTGCAAGCATGAGTGAGTTAGCACCAGCAAGTAGCTGCGCAGACACTAAGTTAGCACTTTCTTCGTTAGCCGAAAGCAGCTGAATTTGCTCTACTTCGCTTGGGTAGCGTGTATCGTAAACATAAATTTGATTTGCCGAACGTACAAATGTGCGGGTGGTGTCTGGCGAAATTAAAAGCTCATCAACACGGCCTTCAATATTAAGCTCAGTGCGCTCAACTACCCATTCTACTTCACCGGTAAACATGTTTTCTTCAGCAACAAAGCTGCTAAATAAAACGCGTTTGTCTTCGGTTAAAGCAACCACGGCTGTTTTATCTTCGTAATGACTAAATGCAAAACGCTTAATGGCAGCACCTTGCTCGTCAACTTCTAATGCCATTTTGCCAAGTGGATAATCTAAACGTGGCGTTAGCTTTCTTTCGTTGTTAGGAAAAGTAACTAAAAACTTAGGTGCTACCAGCACCACTGAGCCATTTTCTAAACCAAACGCATAATGCCCCTGAAACGGCGCACTGTTTGCAAAGCTTGATGCATCACTAGGTAGCTCGGCGCTTAATGTTTTAAGCTTTTTACCAAAGCTGCCATCTTGCACACTATAAAAATCTACCTTTCCTTGCTGAGAGAGTAAAAAAGCAACCTCAGTTTGCTCCTCAACACCTAAGCCCACAATTTGTTCAGCATTAGCAACGTTAAAACTGTTACGTTTTTCTACTTTTGCTGATTCAAAAATTGGTTGTACTACATAAAGAAGGTAAAAGAATATTAATAACAATGCTATTAATACCATTACTCCGCCTGCGGAAATACCCCACTTTGCAAACCGGTCTTTAAATAGACGGCTTCGATCCGTATTTAAAGTCGGCTTATTCGGATTGGAAGTCATCAAAACACCCTTTAATTCTGTCGTTGTACAAATTATATTTCATCAAGATGACAGTAATGTTACAGATGTAATAAATACCCGCCTAAACGCTTTAAAATCAGTCCTTTTTTCTAATGACAGCCCTTGCTTAATTGTTACTCACTGATATGACACAACATAAATCGATACAAAAAAGGGGAAATATTTAATATAAATGCCCTAAATTAGTGCCTATTTAGCTATTTAATAACGCGTTTTACTGCCCTGCTGGAAATGACTAAATTTATGCTTTTATGGCGCATTAGTTGTTAACACTTTTATGGTTAAATAAAGTGCATAGCGCTCAAAGCATGGGAAAAATAAATGTTATGGTTCATAAATGACACTTATTATCAAAAGTGCTATAAAATTGTTAATAAATTCAGTGTGAGTTTATCTTCTTATGGGAACTAATTTGTGCTTTTATTGGACAAACAATTTAACGCAGACAATACTAAATCTATGTATAACGAAACCAGACCGCAGCGCTAAAGTTAAAAAAACTCAACGATAAAGACACAAATAAGTAATAATAAACAATTAGTTTTTATGCGTTTATATTACCCACTACAATGATAGAAACGTTGTAAACACTTAATGCCTACGCATTTACATTTTCAGGCTTAGAGAGAGCTATTTATGAAGCAGTTGGTAATCACCATTTTAGGGCAAGACCGGCCCGGATTAGTAGAAAGTATTTCATCGGTTATCTTGCAAAACAAGGGTAACTGGCTGAGCAGTAATTTAAGCCACTTACTAGGCCACTTTGCCGGTATTATTCAGGTAGAAGTAGCGCAAGAGCACTTTGAAGCATTGCAAAACGCATTAAATGCCTTACCTAAACTCGACGTACGGATTGAAACTGGCAACACAGAAGTAGAGCCAAGTAGCAAAGAGCAAATAAATTTTGTCATTACTGGCAATGACCGCCCGGGCATTGTTCAGGAGCTGGCAAGTGTAATACGCCACAAAGGCGCTAGCATTACTCACTTAAACTCAAGGCAACAAAGTGCGCCAAATTGGGGAGTGCCTATTTTTAGTGCCGTAGCGACTGTTACCTTACCCAGTGGTATGAATAAAGAAGAAGTTATTGATGCACTTGAATCGATTACCAGTGATTTAATTGTAGATATTGAAGAGGCATAGCCCAAACGCCGTTGACATAAAAATGACATGGTAGTCATTTTTATGTCATCTAACTGGCGTATGTTTAAGTTAAAAAGGGCTGATTATTACTATTTTTATCGCTTTTTACATTGTTAACCTCATAAGCGCAGACACAGCCCCAAATTAAATTTGAAACATATCCTGATAACGGAATAGATATGAATGCCCATATAGAGCCCCCTCAAACAGCTGAATATTTTGCAAAAGAATTAAGCTGGCTGTCATTCAACGAGCGTGTACTACAAGAGGCTAAAGATAAAAATAACCCGATTATTGAGCGCATGCGCTTTTTGGGCATTTTCTCTAATAATTTAGATGAATTTTTTAGAGTACGTGTTGCTGATGTAAAGCGCCGAATTTTATTAAATAAACTCCCCGATGCTAATTTTGAAGAAGACGAAATACTGCTTAGTGAGATACAAAAAAAGGTACTGCAGTTAGGTAAAAAATTTAACCACATACATCAGCAGGTATTAACCGACTTAAACCATCATAACATTCATGTTAGTCGCCCCGATGAGCTCAGTGAGTTTCATTTAAACTGGTTAAAAAATTACTTTCATGATCACGTTCTTCAACATACCTCTCCTATTTTGCTAAACGAGAACAAAGACTTCTCTACCTATATAAACGACACCATGACCTACTTATTTGTAGAAATGAGTGATGAAAAAAGTTATTACGCAATGCTTGAGGTACCCACCGACAGGGTTGATCGCTTTATAAACCTGCCTCCAGAAAAAACCCGCCGCCATAAAACCATTGTAATGCTTGATGATGTCATCACTTACTTTTTAAACGATGTATTTAGTAGCTTTTTTTCTTATAAAAGCATTGCCGGTTATGCAATAAAATTAACTCGCGATGCAGAGTACAACCTAGACGACGAGCTAGAGGCTGGCTTACTTGATAAAATGTCCAAAGGGTTAAAACAACGTATTTATGCTGAGCCGGTAAGATTGGTTTACGATCAAGCCATGCCTGAAAACATGCTAAAAGTGATGAAAAAACGCCTCGGTGTCACGCATCATGATGCGTTAATTCCTGGGGGGCGTTATCGTAATTTTAGAGACTTTATATCGTTTCCTAATGTAGGGCGCCAATATTTAGAAAACAAACCTCTCCCAGCATTGCAAAGTAGTGCGTTTAATAAACATGCCAGTGTATTTGACGCTATTAGCGAGCAAGATATTTTACTGTATTACCCCTACCACACTTTTAATCATGTGCTTGAATATGTGCGCCAAGCGGCCTTCGACCCTAAGGTTACGCAAATAAAGGTTAATATTTATCGTGTAGCGAGTAAATCTAGGCTGATTTCATCGTTAATTAATGCCGCTCAAAACGGTAAATTAGTAACCGTTATGGTTGAGCTAAAAGCACGTTTTGACGAGCAAAATAATATTGAATGGGCAAAGGTGCTAAGCGGTGCAGGTATTAAAGTAATTTTTGGTATACCTGCACTAAAAGTGCACAGTAAGTTATGTGTGGTGCACCGTAAAGAAAAAGGCCAAATAGTAAAATATGCTCATATTGGCACTGGTAATTTTCATGAAAAAACAGCCAAAATTTACACTGACTTTAGCCTATTTACTCGCCACACTGGTATTTGTGAAGAAAGCGACAGCGTATTTAGATTTATAGAAAGCAGTTATAAACCGTTCAAATTTGACTACTTAATGCTTTCGCCAATTAATGCCCGTGAAACGCTGCTTAATTTAATCAATAACGAAATTGACCATGTTAAAAACAACAAACCAGGCAAAATAACAGTAAAAATAAATAACCTCGTCGATAAAGAGCTGGTAGACAGGCTTTACCTAGCTGGTCAAATCGGCGTTAAAATTAGAATTATTGTACGTGGCATGTGCTCACTCATCCCTGGCGTGCCTAAACTTAGCGATAATATTAAGGTAATTAGTATTGTTGATCGCTTTTTAGAGCATCCTCGCGTAATGGTATTTGGTAACAATGGCGATGAAAAAGTATTTATATCTTCTGCTGATTGGATGACACGTAACCTAGATCATCGTGTTGAAGTAGGTGTTCCTATTTTGGATGTTAAGTTAAAACGCCTTATAGTTGATATATTAGAGCTACAATTTAAAGACCGTACCAAAGCACGCATTATTGATAGCGAGCAAAAAAACGCTTATGTAAGAAGGGGTAACCGTAAAAAAATTCGCTCTCAGATAGCAATTTACGATTATCTAAAAAAATGGGAACACACTTATTATAATGAATGATCACCCTTCAATAGCCGCAGTTGATTTAGGCTCCAACAGCTTTCATTTAGTGGTTGCCCGAGAAGTAAACGGCACTTTGCAAATTTTGCACAAAGAAAAACAACGCGTTTATTTAGCCGATGGGCTAGATGATAAATTTCGCTTAAGCCAAGCTGCAATAGACCGCGCCCTCGTGGTACTAAAGCAATTTGCTAAAACCTTACATGAGTTCCCCGCAAGTAATGTAAAGGTAGCTGCCACTTACACTTTTAGGCGCGCTAAAAATATTAACGCCTTTTTAGCCCAAGCTAGCGCTGTGTTTCCTTTTCATATTGATGTAATTGCAGGTCAAGAAGAAGCGCGCCTTATTTATCAGGGCGTTGCGCATTATGTTCATAATGAAGAAAACCGCTTAGTGATCGATATTGGTGGTGGCAGTACCGAGCTTATAATAGGTAAACATTTTAAGCATAAGCTTTTATCTAGCCGTAATATGGGCTGCGTTAGCTTTACAAAGCAGTTTTTTAGCGATGGAAAAATAACGGCCAAACGCTTTAACAAAGCGCAAATAAGAGCCGAGCAAGAGCTTGAAGCTATTTTTTCTAATTATGTAAGCGAAAATTGGCAATCGGTAATTGGCACGTCGGGCACTATAAAGTCAATATTAGCGATGATAAGCGCCACAAATCCGCAGCAACCTAACATTACTTACGACGATTTACTCGCGTTAAAACAGCAATTTATTAGTGCTAAACATATTGATAACTCAGCTATTGCAGGGCTTACACCCGAGCGCCAACAAAGTATATGTGGTGGTTTAGCAATTTTAATTGCGATATTTACAGAGTTTGCCATTAAAGAGCTGACCTACAGCGATTTTTCGTTGCGCGAAGGGTTGCTGCACGAAATGCAGCAAAAGCTGGCCGATAAAGATATTCGCTCAAACACCATTAATAATTTAAGTGAGCGCTACACCGCTGATAAAGCGCATGCAGCGCGTGTTGCTGATACGGCTATCTGGCTCTATAAACAGTTAAAAAATGTATGGCATTTAGATAATAACGACGATATTGCTTTATTAACTTGGGCAGCAAAATTACACGAAATTGGTTTATCAATTAACTCATCGGGGATTAACAAACACAGCGCTTATATAGTGGCGAATAGTCAATTACCCGGTTTTACGCAGCAAGAGCAACTTATTTTAAGCTCACTTATACGCTTTTATCGTAAAAAAATTAAACTGACAGAGCTGCCTGAGTTTTTAACTATTTCTCAAAAGCACGTGCTTAAACTGATTGTTATTTTACGCTTGGCCATTTTATTTAATCAAAAGCGCCAAGTGAGCTTAAAGCCGGATATGGAAATAAGCGCAAGCAACTTAGGCTTATTTATTAAGTTTAGTAACAGCTATTTGCAAGAGCATACATTGCTACAAGCAGACCTAGAGCAAGAGCAGCTCTATCTTAAAAAAGCAGGGATTCAGTTTGAGTGCGTTTAATTTTATAAGGCTATTAAAGCCTGTGACATTGTTTGTTCTAAAATAATGTAATTGCGACCCGCGCTTTTTAAAGTGAGCTTGCTGCTTTACTTACGCCCCATGTAAAGCACACATAATAAAGCGCCCTCGGGTAAACCCAAGGGCGTTTAAAGCTTTACCTATAAAGGTATTCACCTATAAAGGTATTCACCTATAAAGGTAACAACCGAATTATTTTATCAGGTTTACATATCCATATGGCGGTTTGAGCTTTGCATCATTTGCTTAACGCCTTGCTTTTCAAGCTCTAAAATTTGCTCGAGCTTTTCTTTACCGTTTTCTGTCTCAGCGCGCTCTAATAAGTACTCGTAAAGTTCGATTACTTTTTTGTGCTGCTCAGAGAGGTAGTTTTGAATCACCTTTTCATCAAATTCTTGGTCTTTGCTAATATCGTTAAACGTAATTAACTCGGGGTTGTCTGCAAAGTATTCGTAGCTGTAAGTATCTAGGGTGTTGATCTCTGTAATTGCTTTAAAGCCAACTAAGTCTTCAGCTAACTTTTTTTCATAATCTAAATAATAGTCCACTAGCATCGCGTTACGTTCATCAAGTAACTCCTTAACGCTGTAAAAATTTGCCGCCATTTGTGTGTGAAATAAAACGGTCCAATCGTACACTTCTTTAATTGTTTTAACTTGCATGTGCATTCCTTACTAAGTTGACTGTATAAAGTATAGGTTGCGTAAACCGTGCCAATATAAACTCAATTAAAAACAATGCATTAAAAATAAAAAAACAGCAGCTAGGCGGATTATTTGGTACAAGTTACAAAATACGGGTAATTTTTATAGGGCAATAAAATAGGTATTGCCCACAGTGTGCTATTAGAGCCTGCTGAATTAGGGGCAGCTATCAAGCTCACGAGGGTACAAACCGTACACCGCGATTTAACCACCCCTACATTCAGCAAATTTTAACTCACAAAGAACAACACCTATTGACTAATATGCTGCTTTTTCCACAGTAAATACACCGCAGGTATAACCAATAACGTAAGTATAATTGCGCTTAGCATCCCGCCTACCATCGGCGCAGCTATTCTACTCATTACTTCGCTACCGGTGCCGGTGCCATATAAAACGGGTAATAAGCCAGCAATAATGGTAGCTACCGTCATCATTACGGGGCGCACTCTTAGCCCTGCACCTTGCATAATAGCGTGCTGTAACGCTTGTAAGTTAAATGCAGTTCCAGTTTGCTCGCACTGCTGGCGCTGCTCTGTATAAGCTTGGTTTAAATATACAAGCATTATGACGCCTATTTCTACGGCAACCCCACGGCTAGCGCATTTTAATCCCAGATTCTAACAGGGTTGAGCGATAATCATC
>OLGU01000170.1_pt1 | contig 19105 bp, 19 predicted proteins | sample 1609281 | NCBI WGS metagenome assembly OLGU01 (sample SAMN05416705, study PRJEB24817) | seawater metagenome | isolation source: Sea water | place: Canada:Atlantic | collected 2013-07 | reverse complement strand
ATCAAGTGCATAAAAAAGACCTGGCGCTTTCGCACCAAGTCTTTCATTAAAACCGCCAACCTATTTCAGGACGGGACAAATAATCAGAGTAAATTTTATTGTAGTAGTGATAAAGCGATTTGTGGCTGCTGATTTGCTTGAGCAAGCATAGAACTCGATGCTTGTTGCAACACTTGGTTACGTGCAAGCGAAGCACTTTCTGCGGCAAAGTCGGCATCTAATATACGCGACTGTGAGGCCGATACATTTTCTGATACGTTTTCAAGATTACGTATTGTAGAGCTAAAGCGATTTTGCTTTGCACCCATATCCGCTCTTACATCGTTGACTATAGCTAATGCAGCATCAATAGCATCAATAGATAGCTGAGCGGCTGCTGTGGTACTGATATTGATTGTTCCCGTATCAACACCTAAACCAGCTGCATCCATATCTGTTGAAATCGCTAAATCGATCACCTGATTTGCATCCGCCCCGACCTGGAAGCCCGTATCGTAACTTCCATCTAGCAAGTTTACGCCACCAAAGGTCGTTGTATCAGAAATACGCGTCACTTCAGCTGTTAGCTCTGAGAATTCCTTCTGCAGTGCATCACGATCTTCAGTACTGTTTGAACCATTCGCTGATTGAATTGCCAATACACGCATACGTTGTAGCATAGTAGTAGTTTCTTCAAGTGCGCCTTCTGCCGTTTGCGCAATTGAAATACCGTCATTTGCATTACGTGCAGCTTGATCTAAACCATTAATTTGAGATTCTAATCGAGAACCAATTTGTAAACCCGCAGCATCATCAGCTGCACTGTTTACACGTAAGCCAGATGACAATCGTTCATACGATGTAGAAAGTTCATTTGTAGAATTAGACAAGTTTCTTTGTGAATTCAACGACGCAACATTTGTATTTACTGTTAATGCCATTTTACCATCTCCTAAGTTTAAACAGAGTGTGGTTCAACACGTTTTAACAGGAACCACTGTTCGATAATTTCTAATTATTAGAAAAGCATTTACTGTGCCAACTTTCAAATAAATATAAACTCATGTTTTTAAAGTGTTTTCTATCAAAAGGTTAAACGTTAATAATAAGTTATCTGGTTAGCTGAAGTGACGACAATTTATTGCCGCTATTTTGAGGGAGTTTTTGCCGCTTTGTATTCACTAAAGCGGCAAAGTATTTCTGCTTATAATCAGTTTATAAGTAATCAAATAAAGAAAGGTTTGTTAAACGGCCAAACGTGGCTTGTGATGCTTGCAGAGCGGTTTCTTGTTTAGTGAGTTCACTAATGGCTTCTGCCATGTCTACCTCTACTAAATCAGAAAGGTTGCTTTTGTTTTGAATGTCTTGCGCAAGATTTGAGTCACTCACGCTATCAACCGCATTCATCCGCCCACCTAGGCTCGCTTGCGTATACACAACTTGCTCACTTGCATTTTGAAGCTGTACTACACCATCGGCTAATACTTGCTGAAAATCATCGTTTTCAAGTGTGCTATCATTTAACCCCGTAATAAGTGATTGTAGTGTGTTAAGCACGTTTTCTTTGTGCGGCTTTTCGAGGGTAAAATCAAGCTGGCCTGGTGCTGCGCCTTCAAATTCGATTTTCATGCCTGCAAAATCGATTGGCTCATCCGTTACTTCACCTACTTGTGCAGGGCTCAGCGACACACCGTCGCGCAAAATTTCATAAGTATCAGGGTCGGTGGCGGTAGCGCCTGGTGTTATTACCACATTATACGTGTTCGCTGCTGCCGCTGCGGTTGGATCAGCATTGTAGTTATCTTGATGGAAACGGTCGAACTCTGTTTGACCATCTACATAAACCGTGCCTGCTGTAATATTATTTGCAGGTGTAGTTACCGGGATCGCAGCTTGATTATCAGTAACATCTAACCTTGCATCACTTTTTTCAAATGTATCAAAACCGTTATCGCTTGATTTAATACTTACCCCTTCAGCAATGGTTATAACATGCTGGCCTTGATCCCCATTATAGGTGTACTCACCTGTTGTAGAGTCAAACTGGTATGGTTGGGTGCTGTCTTGGTAGCCTGAAAAAATAAACTTACCGTCTTCTGAGCGGGTATTCATTAAACTTAAAATAGTTTGTTGTAATTCTTCTAACTCTTTGCCAATAGATGCTTTGTCGCTCGTATTAAGGGCACCGTTACCCGCTTGGACTGTCAGTGTTTGTGCTTTTTGAATTGCATCAGTTATGCTGCTTAATACAGCTTCTTCTGTATTAAGACGGTTATTCAACTGACTAATATTTTTAGCATGTTGCTCGTTTGTTTGTATTTTATTTGAGTAAAGCATCCCTTGCGAAATAGCAGCAGGTGCTTCTGAGGTAGTTAAGTATTTTTTACCTGTCGTTACTTGCTCTTGTGCATTAGCAACGCTTTGTTGGCTATCGAGTATTTTATTAATGTTATTTTGGTACATTAAGTTATTTGATAAACGCATAATTACCTCGCTGCACTTAATAAGGTGTCAAAAATTTCTTGAGCTGCAGCCAACACTTGAGCTGATGCTGAATATGATTGCTGAAAACGCAGTAAATTGGCAGCCTCTTCATCTAGGTTTACACCTGAGAGCGACTCATACCACGCTTCTGATTGCTCTGCTAACGCATCAAATGCGCTGGCACTGGTAATGGCTTGGCCGGTTACTACGCCAATATCACTCACTAACCCTGAATAGGCTTGGTTAAACGTTTCGTGATTGTCGGCAGTGGCTGTTGTCACTACATTTTTACGTACTAACTCACCATTTTGTAAATCAGCGAGTTTTAAACCATTACGGTTATCGTCAAAGCCACCTTCGTTAAATTCAAGGGTAAAGGTATCTCCGGTAGCTGGCGTGCCTTCAATGTCAAAGTCAAAGCCATAGTTGCTATAAGGTGCACCAGCCTGAGCCAGTATACCCTCTGCCGGTGGCGTTATAGTAAAGGTTGTGGTGCCATTTGCGTCTGTAATTTGATATTCGTTTGCAGTGCCTGTTTTAACTAACGTGATATCGCCATTGGCTAAACTAGGGGTAGTGTTAAAGCCACCCGAGGTAACACTTGTTACTTCTCCGGCTGAAATAGTCGCTGTACCTACATTATCTATGCTGTTAGCTGTACGAATAGGCGATGCCAGTGCTAAGTCTTCACCGCGGCTTGTCGCAAGGGAAATACTGGTTGCCGCCTCTGAGTTAAGTTTAATTTGAAACTGATCACCTGTATTACCAGTACCTGCTACATCAATTTGTAAACCAAACGACTCCCCACTCGTAATGTCATCTGAGTCGATAACACCTGATGGCGGTATAGTCGCTAAAGAGGCGCTGCCTATCGGCTCCCCTTTATTATCTATAGGCTGAATGCTCACTTCATTTGCATTAGCGGTATAAGTAACAATAAAGTCGCTGGCAGGCAGTTCACTGCCTTTACCAGCCTCAAGCGTGGCAGTTAAACTGGCGCCGCCGGTATTAGCTTGGTATGCATAAGCACCCACGGTAGGTATATTAAATATATCACCGCCTAGCTCGCCGTTAGCATCCATACCCAATTTATTTTGCTCGTTGAACGCATCTGCAATTGCCAATCCCATTTGGCCAATTTGGTTTTGTGCAGGCACGAGTATGTCGTCTCTAAAAGCCAGCAAGCCGCCAATTTTGCCTTTTAATTTAGTTGCATCTATTTCTAGCGGCACGGCTTTGCCGCCATTAACGTCAAGCGTCAATTCTTTAAAATTAGGATCGGGGTCGCCCGACAGTGAAAACAAGTTAAATGTACCGTTTTCCATAACTAAAGATTCACCGCTGCCCATAAAGACAAGTTTTTCGCCATTAGGGCCATCAAGTGTTTCTATATCAACAAGCTCTGATAATTCACGAATCGCTAAGTCGCGCTGGTTATAAATAGAGCTTGCGTCAGAGGCGTTATTTGTGCCATTTACGACTGCAATTTCTTGGTTTAACGTATTTATATTTTGGATAAGTGAGTTGGCTTCTTCAGAAAAAATCTCAAGCTGCTCATTTACTATACCTTGTTGCTCAAGCACGATACCCGAAAGCCTATCCATTTGATCAACTAAGCTTTGCGCATCGGTCATTACTAATGAGCGAGCAACCGACGAAGAGGGCTGGTTTAGCGCCTCTTGCACGTTATTAAATAATGAATTTATACCCGTTGATAAGTTATTAGACTCTTCTGAAAAAATAGTATCAACACGGTTGGCTTCTGTTACAAATTGATCAAAAAACGATTTATTTGACGTGTCGCGGTTTAACTGTGACTGGGCAAACTCGTTCAATAACCTGTATGTTTCGCCGCGTCCTACTTGGTTATCTACCATCGTGGTAAATTCAGTGCGCTCACGTACGTAGCCTTCTGTATTTACATTGGTGATGTTTTTACTGGTCGTTTGCAACAGCTCAGAGCTTGAACGCACCCCAGCACTGGCAATATTTAATAAACTAAACGACATATTACTTCACTCCTTGGGTAAACGCGCTTGTTGCAATATTTTTAAGCTCACTGCTATTTAGCACTTTTTTTATTTTACTCGCGTAATTAGGATCGGTTGCATAGCCTGCTTTTTGTAGCGAATCTAAAAATTCGTTTGGCTGTGCTGTTTTTTGTAATGCTTCTTCGTAGCGTGGGTTTTGCGTTAAAAAATCGACAAAGTCGTTCACGCTTTCTTTTATAGAATCGTAAGCTCTAAAACTTGCTTGCTTTTTAACAGGGGTACCTTGCTCAAATTCAAGCGTTACTTTACTTGCTTTATCGCCTTCCCAGCTTTTATCTGATTTAATATTGAACAGGTTATTTGAGCTATTCCCGTCGCTTTTATTAATAATATGCTTACCCCACCCCGTCTCAAGTGCCGCTTGGGCCACCATTACTGCAGGGTTTAGACCAATTTTTTCGGCCGCTGTTTTAGCATGCTCCCACACCGCACTAACAAACTCTTCAGCATTATTAAATGACGACTGTGTAGGCTGTGTTGTGGTTTTAGTTTGTGTTGCCGCACTGCTGACTGCTGAGTCATCTTTATTTGCTTGCTTTACACTGTGCACCTTTTCGTGCGGCAGTTCAGAGCCTGCGCGTTTATCACTCATAAAGTCGTTAGTAGTTCTTAATACGGAGCCAGGCATAAAGTTCTCAGCATCTGGTGAGAGCTGCTGAACAATTAAATCAGCCAAACCCAAAGACCCATTTGATGAAAGCTCAGAAGAGAGCTGCTGATCGTGCATTTCTTCAAAAAACTTTACGCCGCTTGAGTTAAACGGACTGTCTTCATCTTCAAATGCTTCGTTCGCTTTACGCATCCCTTTTAGAAGCATTTGGGTAAAAATAGCTTCAAATTGTGCCGCTGCTTTTTTTAGCGCCGCTTTAGACGCATCAGTAGATGCATCACCGCTGTTTAAAGCGTCTTGACGTAAAGTATTAAGATTACTTAAATCAAAAAAGTTTTGCTTATCGAGGTGATTTGTTTCCATCAGCTTTTTGACACAAAAATGAATAATGCTTTAAGAAATGCAAAAATTGAGCCAAAGAAAGGTAAACAGTAAAAAGCTTAAGTACCTTTTGAGTACTTAAGCATTATGTGGAAGGGTAAACATTCTTAAAAATAATTAAATAACAACAAGCTGTCCGTTAATTGCACCCGCTTCTTTAAGCGCTTCTAAAATAGCCATTAGGTCTCCAGGTGCTGCGCCTACTTCATTTATAGCACGCACTAAGTCATCTAAGCTAACGCCGGGGTTAAAAACAAACGCACGAGAATCATCTTGATTAACGTCAATAATACTTTGCTGTGTAACAACAGTTTCGCCTTCTGCTAACGGATTAGGCTGCGTTACATTTTGCTGTTCAGCAATTGTGACTGTTAGGCCGCCATGGGTTATTGCCGCAGGCTGTAGCTTCACATTTTTGCCAATGACAATCGTTCCCGTACGTGAATTAACAATAATCTTGGCTGAGGTATCAGCAGGCTTAAACTCTAGATTTTCAAGCGTTGATAAATAAGACACTCGTTGCGATGCATCACGTGGCGCAATAACGCGTACTGAGGCAGCGTCAATAGCTTGTGCACTATTAGGGCCTACCAAATTGTTAATTGTTGCTTCTAAACGTTTTGCCGTTGTAAAGTCTGGGCGGTTTAAGTTAAAAGTAATGTAGTCGCCTTGCATAAAAGGGCTTTTAACTTCGCGCTCAACAGTGGCTCCGTTAGGTACGCGGCCAACTGTCGGGGTGTTAATGACCACTTTGCTGCCATCAAGCCCTTGTGCTCCTAAACCACCCACAATTAGGCTACCTTGTGCTATGGCGTATACGTTTCCATCCACCCCTTTTAAGAAAGTTTGGAGCAAGGTGCCGCCACGTAAACTGCCTGCACTGCCAATAGAAGATACCGTAATATCAATTGTTTGACCCGGCTTTCTAAACGGCGGAAGCTCAGCATGGACTGCCACTGCTGCTACGTTTTTAATTTTAGGGCTTTGTGTCGAAGGCAGTGTAATACCAAAACTGTTTAGCATGCCTCTAAAACTTTGTTGCGTGTAAGAGTTTTGCTCTCCAGTACCAGGTAGCCCCACCACTAAACCATAGCCAACCAATTGGTTAGCACGTACACCTTCAACCATAGAGACATCTTTTATACGCTCGGCGCTGGCAGAAAATTGCCAGCCTAGCAGTATGATCAAAATAAACGCTTTAATGCTATTCATACTACTATCCTCTAAAACGGAAATAACGAGCTACTAAAGAAACGCGTTAACCAACCCGGGCTTTGTGCCTCTTGAGTTTGACCCTTACCTGAATACTGAATACGCGCATTCGCAATACGATTAGACTCAACGGTATTATCAGCATTAACATCTTGTGGACGCACTAACCCCTCTAAGCGAATAAATTCTTCACCGGTATTTAGCGTTAGCCATTTTTCACCACGAATCACTAAATTACCATTTGGTAATACTCGCATCACGTTAACCGAAATATCGCCCACTAAACTGTTTGACTGATTTGATTTAGAGTCACCGGTAAATGATGAATCACTACCAATGCCAAACTGAATACTGTCGCCACCTATATTTACTGGTAAACCACCTAACCCAATAACGGGGTCTAGGCTGGCTTCGGTTTCTTTATCGGTTTCGGTTTTAGCCGCTTTTGTAGCTTGTGTTGACTCTTCAAGCTTAACGGTAATTATATCGCCGGTTCTAAGTGCTTTTTTGTCTGAATACAAATCATTAAATGTATTGGTGTTAAACAATGAACCCGTTGCAACAACAGGCTCTGCTACAGGCTCTGGGTACATGGGTGCGTAGTAGGGGTCATCTTGAACCACTTCACTATTTTGCGTAGAAACACAGCCACTTAAAAATAAGGTGCCTGCTGCAAATAAAATAACATTACGCATAACTATCCCCTTGTGCACGGTTATAACTGTTGATTGATGTAGCTCATCATTTCGTCAACGGCCGAAATTACTTTTGAGTTCATTTCGTAAACACGTTGAGTTTCGATAAGGTTTACCAATTCTTCCGTTACATTAACGTTTGATGTTTCAAGTGAGCCTTGAATAATAGTTCCTAAGCCTTCTACGCCTGGATTACCTTGAACAGGCGCACCACTAACAGCGGTTTCGGTGTAAAGGTTTTGACCAATTGGCTCAAGACCCGATGGATTAATAAAGTCACTAATTGTTAGCTGGCCAATCACCACGTTATCGGCTTGCCCTGCAACGCGTACAGATACTTCACCATCTTGAGAGACTGTAATTGATTGCGCATCATCGGGTACATTCATTTCGGGCTGAACAACAAAACCTGCACCTGAGGTAACAATGCGGCCGTCTTCATCGGTAGTAAATTGTCCATTTCGCGAATACGCAATATTGCCATCGGGTTGCAGCACTTCAAAAAAGCCTTCGCCTGAAATCATCCAATCGAGTGAATTTTCGGTGGTGAGCATATTACCTTGCGTAAACTCTTTTTGGTTAGCAACCACTTTTGCACCAGCACCTAGCATTAGGCCTGATGGCAGCTCGGTATCTTGTGAAGATCGCCCGCCAGGCTGGTTGATGTTTTGATACAGTAAATCTTCAAAAATAGCGCGGCTTTTTTTGTAACCTACGGTACTGGCATTCGCCAAGTTATTTGAAATAACTGAAATATCAGTTTGTTGAGCGTCTAGCCCTGTTTTACTTATCCACAATGCAGGATTCATAAGTATGCCCTCATTTTAAAGTTAAACTATGCGCATCAACTGATCTTGACGTTCGTCAATCTCTTCAGCTGTTTTCATTAGTTTTACTTGTAGCTCAAATTGACGTTGGTGGTTGATCATATCGACCATTTCGTGAACTGGATTAACGTTAGACATTTCCAGTGCACCACTTAACACTTTTACATTTGCAGAGGTATCGACGGTTTGCCCTGGTACAGGTCTAAATAAACCATCGTTGCCTTTTTCAAGCTCTCTGCTGTTTCCTTCAACAACGCGCAGCGTGTCTACTTCTTCTAAAAAATTGGCTGGTGCCCCTTGCGGGCGAACCTGTATGGCGCCATCTTCACTAAAACTTATTTTTTCTATAGGAACCGGTAAAATTACGGGGCCACCTTCGCCAATAACTTGACGACCATGACTTGTTACCAACATACCTTGCGCAGTAATGTTTAGCGTGCCTACTTTTGTATAGGCTTCGTTTCCTGAGTCATCTTGAACCGCAAGCCAGGCGTTATCGCTCATGGCAATATCTAAATCACGACCTGTTTCGATTATGCCGCCAGAGGTCATGTTAGAACCTGGTCGCTCTTGCATTGAAAACACGCGCGTTGGCAAGCCCTCGCCAAATGCTTGCATAGAGCGCGCTTGCGCAAAGTCAGCTTTAAAGCCTGTGGTGTTTGCGTTTGCCAAATTATTGGCTTTAAGTGCAAGCCCTTGTAGGCTTTGCTTAGCGCCAGAGGCTGCAATGTAGACCATTTTGTCCATAACATCGACTCACATAAAAAATCTCTGAGTTGATAAATGCAAAATAGATGCCAGGTTAAATTTGACGCAATATAAGGAAGGTATTGAACGGTTCAGCTACGCTAGTTTTAGCTACATAGCTACAAAAAAGGCTGCAAAAATGCAGCCTTAAAATCTTAACCAAAAATAAGGTTAACTTATCGAATCTGCAAAATACTTTGCTGAATTGTTGAGTTAACTTCAAGCGCTCTTGAGTTTGCTTGGTAGTTACGTTGAGCGGTAATCAAATCAACTAATTCGTTTGTTAAGTTGGTATTTGATTGCTCAAGCGCGGATGAATTAATACTACCAAAAGTACCCGAGCCTGCTTCACCGGCCACTGGCTCACCAGAGTCTATACTTTGCTTCCAGCTGGTATCGCCTACTTGCGAAAGGCCTTGAGAGTTTGGAAAGCGAACCATAGCAACTTGGCCTAAGTAGGTTGAATCGCCATTGCTGTATGAGGCAACAATTTTACCGTCTGTGCCAATATCAATGCCCGCTAAACGACCCACTGTAGAACCATCTTGGTCAAGTGCTTTTACTTCAAAGCCACTTGAGTACTGAGTTGGAATACGGCCAGCTGTGTTGTTTTCATCACGCCAGTTTAGCTCAATACCTGTACTTGGGAATGTTGCGCCGTTATCAAGCATTGACGATAAACCAGTACCTGCACCTGCCGGTAAATTAATTTCATCAAACGTGGTGGCGTTAGTATTTGCTACACCATCTGTTGTGGCGGGTAAACCGCTAGAATCAAAACCAAGTGTGGTAATAGGTGTATATGGTGTAGTTGTTTGCTCTGCACCAGATGTACCGTCTACCACTTTACCATCAAGCGTAGCGTATACTTCCCAGCTATTGTCTGTACCACCTGCAGCTGCATCTTCTTCTTTTACAAAAAAGTATTGCAGAATATGTGGTTCACCTAATGAGTCGTAAACAGTAGTAGACGTCGACGAATTATAGGTACCGTTCGATGTCGGATCAAAATCGAGGCCTGTTGCATCCGCTGTTGCATCTAAGTTGAACGATAAAAATACGTTTTCGGTTGCGCGAGGCGAACCAGATGAATCAGGAATTTGAATTGGGTTAGTTGTACTTAGACTTACCGATGTGGTATCACCTGATGACTCGTCTACTGGAAAAGCTTGTAAATAATTACCTTTGGCATCAACCATAAAGTTATCTTGGTTAAGCTTAAATGCACCTGCACGAGTGTAGGTTAAATCTTGCGACGAAATATCGTCGGTCATTGCAAAATACCCTTCACCGGTAATCGCTAAGTCTAATGAGTTGTTAGTAAATTGCAGTGACCCTTGGTGGAATTGCTGTGCAACCATGGTTGTTTGCACACCATCACCGTTTTTAGTTTTACCTGCACTAAAAACAGATGCAGCGTATACATCGGCAAATTCAGCACGCGATTCTTTAAAACCGGTGGTGTTTACATTAGCAATATTGTTTGCTGTTACGTCTAAGTCTTTTTGAGCGGCAGCTAGGCCTGTAAGTGCGATATTAAAGCTCATAATTCACCTCTAACTTTTAATCTAATAGCCTGCTAGCAGGCGAAATACTTTTTAATTGGTTATGCGATCTCTGCGACATCAGTCAACCTAACCGCACCCTCTTTAGTGTTAATAATAATGCCACTAGAGCCATTGATATTAACGCTTTCAATGTTTTTGAATGTTGCCACCGGTAAGCTTGAAAACTCGCCGTTGGTACTGCCCTCTGCAGTAATAGTGTATTCGCCCTCTGGTAGGCGCTCACCGGATTCATTATTACCATCCCAGCTAAAGCGCACTGCACCCGCTGCTTGCGAACCCATATCGATAGTTCTAACCAGTTGCCCAGAAGCATCTGTGACTTTAATTGTTAAATTATCAACGGCTTCTTCAGCAACCGCAGACCCTTTTGCCTCTCCGCTTTCGCCAAGCTCAAGCGTATTAGATTCTAAAAGCGCTTGCTTACCAACCAGCGTTGATGCTTGTAAGGCAGAGTTTGAGGTCATTGACGAGGCAAGTGACTCAAAATTTGTGTTTAAATCGGTGATGCCTTGCGCCATGGTAAAATTAGTCATTTGCGCAATCATCTGATCGTTATCAGCCGGATTACTCGGATCTTGATACGATAGCTGCTGAGTTAGCAACGAGAAAAAATCTTCCTGCGTTAATGCATCGCTCTCTTCTTTTTTTGGCACTTGCTTATCTTGCCAACGTAAAGAGTCCATGTAGGATGAACTAGTACTAATATCGTTACTCATAACCTACCCTCGGTTATCGCTGCCCAAGTAACAGCGTTTTGCTTAACATTTGCTTAGCTGCATCGGCAACTTGCACGTTTGTTTGATAAGAGCGAGAAGCAGAGATCATATTTGCCATCTCCTCAACAACATTAACGTTGGGTTTATAGATATAGCCATTTTCATCCGCACTGGGGTGATTAGGGTTATATTCAATTTGTAGTGGTTTGTTACTCTCAACAATTCCCAGCACTTTAACACCAACAGCGGAGCCCTGTGGGTTGCTTGCTGACGCTGACGCTTTTGTAAGCTCCGCAGCAAATACAGGTTGTCGCGCTCGGTACGTCTCATTTTGCGAAGAGCTAATTGTATTGGCGTTAGAGATATTACTTGCCGTGGTATTTAATCGCACGTTTTGCGCGCTCATACCTGAACCAGCAATATCAAACACATTATATAAACTCATAATTAGGCTCCTTGACTACCGAGGGCTTTTTTCAGGCCTTTAAATTTACCATTAAGAAACTGGACACTGGCCTGATACTCCATAGCATTCTGTGTATACAAGTTCCGTTCCACTTGTATATCAACAGAGTTACCATCACCTGTATCTGTTTGATTTGGCGTACGAAATAGTTCATTACCACCTACACTACGGGTACCACCGGCAATGTGTTTTTCATTGGTTCTTACCATGGTATTGCCGCTTAGTTGGTTGGACTTTGCCGTTTTTAATGCTGAGGCAAAGTCGATATCTTTTGCTTTATAGCCGGGCGTATCAGCATTTGCGATATTAGTAGCGAGCATTTCTGCTCTTTGCGAACGGATCAACATCGCATGCGGATGCACGCCTAATGCTTTATCAAAACTGATAGCCATAACTACCTCCAAAAAATTGACTCAGTACCGATAAAGCAATAAATGAGCCAGCAGTGAAAATAGTGATAATAAAAACAAAAAACGACGCAATGGGCGTCGTTTAGAGGAGGGATAATATATTTATGAAGGTCATTTCTTTTGGTAAATGATACCAGGGTTACAACGCACCATATCAAAGTCAGTACTTAAACCAGACATAGATTCCGACGCACCTAAAAATAAGTACCCCTTAGGGTTAAGTGCTTGAGAGAATTTTGCAATTATTTTGGCTTTCACCTCAGGTGAAAAGTAAATTAAAACATTACGGCAAAATATAATATCGAACTTACCCATTAAGGCGTACGAATCGAGCAAATTTAAATGCCTAAAGCTCACTTGCTTTTTCAATGAATCAACCACTTGTGCCATGCCATTGCCGCTGTCTTTAAAAAACTTTTTACGGCGCTGTGCAGAGAGTCCGCGAGACAATGCCAATGCGTCATATTCAGCATGTTTACATATATCAAGCATGGTATTTGATATATCAGTACCAATAATTTGAGCCCCCATACGCAACACGCCCGGTTGCTTGGCCTGAAACTCAGCAACAGACATGGCAATAGAGTATGGTTCTTGGCCTGAAGAGCTGGCCGCTGACCAAATTTTTAATGGTCGGCGGGCGTCTTTAAACTCTGGAAACAGTTTATTTTTTAAAAGCTCAAATGGGTATTGATCCCTAAACCACAAGGTTTCGTTAGTGGTCATGGCATCAACTACAGCGGCTCTAAGTTGCCGCTCATGAGGGCCAAGCGTTTTACTCACTAATTGTGATAAAGATTCAACATTAAAACGAGCCATAAGCGGCGCAAGCCTACTTTTTACTAAATACTGCTTGTTTTCGCCTAGCACAATACCACATTGTTGCTCTAAAAATGAGCGAAACTGATCGTAGTCACTTTGCTGCAAATCTTTATTATTCAAATTAATAACACCTATTGTTGTTTAGTCGCAATGAACCCATTTTTTAACTGCTGTTGCCAATTCATCAGGGTTAAATTTTGCTATAAAGTCATCCGCGCCTACTTTTTCGATCATCGCCTGATTAAACACCCCACTCAAAGAAGTGTGTAAAATAACATGTAGAGGCGCTAATTTTGGATCTGCTTTAATTTCTGCTGTTAATGTATAGCCGTCCATTTCAGGCATTTCAACATCAGAGATAAGTAAACCTACACGCTCAGTAATATCATTTTTACAATCAAGCTCGGCTATTTCTTTAAGCCTAACTAAAGCCTCTTTACCATTTTTTGCAAGCTCAGTTTGCACGCCAAGTGGCTCAAGTGCTCTTTTTACTTGGTTACGTGCAACAGCTGAATCGTCGGCAATAAATACAATGCGCTCGCCTAAATCTTTTTGTATTGCACTATCGGCAGCAAGGTCGGCACTAACCTCGGTATTTACTGGACAAATTTCGTTTAAGATTTTTTCTACATCGAGAATTTCGACCAATTCGTTTTCAATCTCGGTAACGGCAGTTAAATAAGAGTAACGCCCTGCTCCTGACGGAGGTGGCATTATTTTTTCCCAGTTCATGTTAACAATTCGCTCAACGCCGCCAACTAAAAAGCCCTGCACAGAACGATTGTATTCTGCAATTATAATGAAGCTGTCTTTAACATTTTCAATAGGTCGGCCGCCTACGGCCATTGATAAGTCGATAACTGAAATAGTTTGACCACGAATATGCGCCACACCCCGAATGTATGCATTTGATTTAGGCATACTCGTTAAAGGAGGACATTGCAGTACTTCTCTTACTTTAAATACATTGATCCCAAAACGCTGACGCCCTCTGAGCTTAAATAATAGTAATTCTAGGCGGTTCTGCCCAACCAACTGGGTGCGTTGGTTTACTGAGTCTAAAATGCCTGCCATTCAAATCTCCTAAAGAAAACAAATAATGCGGAACGATAATTGCTTTCTGTTTATAAAGCTACATAACATCGCGGGAGCGTCTACTTTTTGACGCAAAATATTTATACCCTGTTTGAAACCATAAGCATAGTCGAAACATTATGAGTTTGTTAAAAAAAGTCAGAAGATACAGTGTTTTTTATTTTCTTGCTAGCCTCTGCTTAGCAACACCTTTGCATGCAAAAGTGTTTAGTAAAGATTTATTACAAGAAATAGCAATTTCTCATATTGCAGAGCAAGTTACCGTGCCACTTGAAAAAAATGTGGAGATTACCGCGCTTGCCCTCGATAGCCGCATTCCTGATAGAGTATGCGAAAACGAGCCAGAATTAGTCGTGCCAAATGAGCCGCCATTTACCCGCCAGGTGACTGTACAAATAAAATGTAACGATGCGCAAAGCTGGACTCAATATGTCCATGTAAGAATAGTTAAAATGGCGCCCGTTGTGGTTGCCACGGCAAATCTAGCCCGTGGTGAAGTTATTACTAAGTCTCATTTAAGCGTACAAATGAAGCCTTCGCAGTTTGTTAGGGTACAATATTTAGATGACCCTTTAATGCTTATTGGCAGCCGCAGTAAGCGAAATATAAGAAGCGGTATGCCGGTTTTGCTTAACCAAATTTGTATGGTTTGCAAAGGCGACGCTGTTAATATTTATGCGAGTATTAAAGGACTTAGAATAAAAACCACGGGGATAGCACTTGAAGATGGCACCCTTGGTGAGCAAGTACAGATCAAGAATAAAAAATCCGGTAAAATTTTGAATGCACGCGTAGATGGTGTAGAGTCTGTGCAAGTAAATATTTAATTTCGATTTATACTAAAGTATCCTATGTATATGCCGATAACTTGGCATAAGTTGGGTAATATACAGGTTTATTATTATGGTTAATCAAGTTAATGGCAGTAATCAACAAGCTAATGCGCTTACAAACGCAAAACAGCAACAAGTTGATATTAAAAAAGATAACGCTGCAAGTACACAAACAACACAGACTCCTTCGCCTAAAGCGGCGAGCGATTCAGTGAGCCTGACGCCGCAAGCACAGCAGTTAAAAACACTGCAAGATAAAGCACAGCAATCATCTGGCTTTGATAGTGAAAAGGTCGCTGAGCTTAAAAAAGCGATTACCGAAGGTAAATACCAAATTGATGCTGAAAAGCTGACTAAAAACTTAGCTGATTTTGAGTTTAACGTATATGGCTGATCACAATAGTTTAATTAGCGTTAAATTAAATGAACAAGTTAAATGCTTGGATTCATTATATGCGTTATTAAACGAAGAGCTTAGTATTATTGCCTCTCGCAGAGGTGAAGGTTTAAAAGAACTTGCCCAACAAAAAATGTCTTTTTTAACTAAGCTTACGCAGCTCGATAAAGAGTTGAATAAACTTTTTGCTGCAAATGATGAAAATGCCCCTGACGTGACTGAACGAGTAGCGCAAGTTAAAGCGCAGTTAGCGCAGTGCCAAAAACAAAATAAAGTAAACTCACATGCTGCCCGCCAAGCACACTTAAGTGTAAAACAATTAAAAGATATTTTAATTGGCGCCCCAACTAGTATGACTTACGACCAAGGCGGTAGCGTAGTAAATACAGATAACAAGTTAGTTCGTAACCTAAAAGCTTAACTGCTTTTATCTATCCTAATTTATTAAAAAAGCCCTTATTGAAGTCTCAATAAGGGCTTTTTTAGGTTTACTACTTAGCACAAAATAATAACCACACTTTTGATTAAGTGAGTTTTAGAAACCCACTTCAGTTATTTAACTGAAGTGGGTTACTGATTTAAATATCTGTTTGGTTATTACCATTTTCAATTAAGTGTTTAATCATTTCCTCTGATTGATTTTGAACATCAACTGCTGGCGCAGCTTCATCGGTACTTCCGCCACTTTGTGCAGGGCTATAAGCAATTGCAGAGCCTTCATCGTCAATCAAAGTATTAAGAGCAACGAGTTGCTCGGTTTCAGAGTCAATAATTACATCGTTTATATTAAGTGGCTCTGTTTCACTCACTTGTACAACTTGCTCTGATGAACTTGCCATGGCCCCTGCGTTTGCTAAGTTGGTGGTTTCGGTGCTCAACAGACCTTCATTTTGCGTATCACCCAATGCTGACTCTTCGCTAAATGACGCCGGCATAGTGTCGCCAGCACCTGAGCTAGATTGTGAGGTATACATATTTCCGGACTCCTCTATCACATTATCCGTATTTTTGATTAAGTAGTTTCCTGCCTCATCAACAGTAACAAAATAGTATTGCTCCCCTCCACCAATGTTTAGGTTGGCTAAGTTTAATACCCCTCCCCAATCTCCATTATTATCTGAAGTAAAGCTACTTGATAGTTCTAATACATCTAAATCTAGACCGAGTAAGTCAACGCCCAATAACGAAGAGCCAATAATGTATACTTCAGTATCTGGCTCTGTTGTCCCTTCAACTGATGGAAATAAAATTCCTAATACTCCTGAACTAAAATCAGTAACCACAAAACCTATTGGCGTGGTATCTATAATCAATCCAGAGAGGCTACCGCTTGAGATTGTATTGCCTGATGCATCAGTTGCTACCGCTGATACAGTATAAGCCCAATCAGCTAACCCCGTATCCGGTGAGGCACTCCATACACCTGATCCGTTAGCAGTTACCTGTTTAGTGACTTCTGTTGCACCGCTAAAGGTGACTAATATAGTTTCACCAGCGCCCGCAGTCCCCGTAACAAGTGGGTTTTGATCTGCTGTTAGTTCTAACCCCGAGTCAATTGTAATACCTGAGTCAATTGCGCTACTTGTTGATTGTGTACCTGTATTACCTGCGCTATCAGCAATGCTTACATCTACGCTGTAATTACCCTCAGGAAGTACTTCTGCAGAGGTCACACTCCAACTTCCATCAGGTCCAACTGTTGTTTGAACATTGTGAGTGGCACCCGCTGAATCAGTAAACATAACGATTACTAACGCGCCTTCAAAGCTTCCAGTTACTGACCCTGTAACAGTAGACGTAGTATCTTGACCTACAACAATTGGATCTATGACTACAGTTGGTGCAGTGTAGTCTGTGCTTGACACCATTGTATCGCTAGAGGAGTTACCCGCAGTATCACTTATTGATGCTGTTGCACTAAAGCTACCTTCACTTAATGGAGTAGTCGCTGTTACTGACCATGTGCCATTGCCTGCAACTTGGGCAGTAAGTGTTTGTGAACCGTTATTAGCATCAGTAATAACCACGCTCAGTGTTGTACCTGCTGGTGCATCACTTATACCTGTAATGGTTGGTAGCGGATTATTAGTAACGGATAACTGGTCAACCTCAATTGTTGGCGGTGTTAAATCAACAATACCACCTAGGCTTGTAGAACTAGTAAGCCCTAAGTTTTCGACTGTCGCATCACCCGTAAACGCGCCTTCAGCTAATGGTGTGGTGGGTATTAATGTCCATACACCAGAAATAGCTTGAGTATTGTAGGTTGTTGCATTACCACTGCTATCTGTAATAACAACTTCTACATTACCGTTTATTACATCGGTAGTACCACTAATCGTAGGAGTTGTATCGCTTGTATCTATTATTGGGTTAATTAATAGGCCCGGTAAAGTGGTGCTAACGGTGCCCGTTTGTGTCACTGTTGCTATATTTCCTGCATCATCAATACTAATAGCCTCGACGGTTAAATCGCCCTCAGCAAGTAAAGGTGCAACAACAAGCCACGTGCCATCTCCTAATACTGTTGTAGTAACTTCATAAAGTGTGTTAGCAGAGTCGGTAATATTAACCGTGATTAAGCTACCGGTTTCTTCGTCACTGGTGCCAGTAATAGTAGGCGTTAATGTATTAAGTACACCAAAGGCGTCTATTTCTAACGATGGCGGTATGGTATCAATCGTCACTTGCTCAGTAGCAGACTGGCCTAGATTACCCGCAGCATCAGTAATACTTGCGAATACACTATATATACCATCAGGTAGGCTAGTGGTTACTAATGACCACGTGCCGTCGCTACCAACAAGGGCATCAAATACTGTTGCGTTGCCGTTACTATCTATCACAGTTACATCAATGTCTGTGCCTTGAGCTTCTTCAGAAGTACCAGAAATAGTTAAAATGTCAGTATTGCTGATGCTCAACGGTAAAATATCTACCACAGGCACTAACGTATCAACAACAAACTCGAGCGTTTGTGTTACTACATTTCCGGCATCATCAGTGATACTCACGTTGGCAACATGCTGCCCTTCAGTCAGCGCATCAACCTCCAGTGAAAATAGCCCTGCTGCATTCACTGTTGTTGTTAGTACTGAGCCTCCGTCCAGCTGAATCTCTACCACTCCATTAATTAAATCACTGGTTCCTTGAATAATTGGAGTAGAATCTGACGTTGTACCAATCACTTGCAAATTAAGCGTTGGCGAGATGGTATCTACTACACTGCTTAGCAGCTGTGTAGCTGTGTAGCTGTGATCCCGACTTCACTTAATACATTTACAGTTACAGTAAACACGCCCTCAGCAAGTGATTGAGGAACCTGTACAGTCCATGAATTATCTGCCTGCACTATGGCAAGCAAATCTTGTGCTATGTTATCGCTATCTACCACTCTAACTAGCACTTCGGTGCCTGGGGCTTGGTCGGTCGTACCGCTAATTACTGGTAAACCCTCGCCAGCTACAAAGTCAACCACCGCATTAAGTAACGGCGTTGAAGCATCTACATCTGCCGTCGTAATAGTGGTGGTGTTACCCGCTTCATCAGTTGCAGAGGCTTCAACAATTGATAGGCCAATAATATTAACCGCTAGGCCTAATAACTCCCAATCACCATTGGCATCGGTGGTTACATCGTAAGTTAAGTTAGCCAAATCACCTGCTAATTCTAAATTAACGGTAACTGTTTTACCTTCACCTAAATCGGAAGTACCAGATAAAGATACTAGCTGTCCTAATACGAACGAAGGCACAATTGGACTTCCCATAGTTTGCTAGACACCCAATGAGTTACATTGTAACTTCTAATTA
>OLGU01000167.1_pt1 | contig 19265 bp, 21 predicted proteins | sample 1609281 | NCBI WGS metagenome assembly OLGU01 (sample SAMN05416705, study PRJEB24817) | seawater metagenome | isolation source: Sea water | place: Canada:Atlantic | collected 2013-07 | reverse complement strand
TTGTACAAGCTGATGGACAAAATGTTGAACCTGTGACAGTAGATGAATTTAGATTTGGTCCCGGTGAAACTTATGATGTACTTGTCGAGCCAAAAAATGATGCATATACGATTTTTGCACAAAGCATGGATCGCTCAGGTTATGCTAAAGGTACTTTATCAATGGCACCTAACGTTGATGCACCAGTACCTTCTTTAGACCCCGTTGAGTGGTTAACGATGACAGATATGATGGGCAATATGACCCATGATAGTGTGCATTCTACAATGGCTGATACGGCAGGTATGTCGGGCATGAATTCTAATAAAATGGATCATAGTGCAATGGGTCATGGAGCGATGGCAATGGATCATAGTAAACATGGAATGACTAAAAACCCATTAGCTGTTGCTAGCACTAAAGTGCGTCATGCAAAAACAGAGTATGGAGCTTCTGTTGATATGCGTGTTGATATGCCTAGAACAAACCTTGATGATCCCGGTATAGGTTTACGTAAAAATGGACGCCGTGTTTTAACACTTGCAGATTTACATTCTCTTGAGGGAATTACAAACCAGCAAGAGCCAGAGGCTGAAATTGAATTACATTTAACTGGAAACATGGAGCGTTATAGCTGGTCATTTGATGGCTTGGAATTTGGAAAAAGCACGCCAGTTCACATGAAGCATAATCAACGTTTAAGAGTTATTTTACAAAACGATACAATGATGACACATCCAATGCACCTGCATGGTATGTGGAGCGATTTGGAGAATGAAAAAGGTGATGTACAGGTTCGTCGCCATACTATCCCTGTACAACCAGCGCAAAGAATTAGTTTTTTAACAACACCTCATGACGTAGGTCGCTGGGCATGGCATTGCCATTTATTATTCCACATGGATGCAGGTATGTTTAGAGAGGTAGTTGTATCATGAGAAAATTAATACTAACCAATACGTTAAAACTATTATTAATAGGTTTGCCCCTTATAAGTGTATCTGTATCTGCAAAAGATGAGATGACTGAGATGGGTGATTCTAAAATGCAAGCACAAGGTGGAGATGCACCTAAAGATGCTAGAGACCCTCATGCTTATGCAGCAGGTACAACTTTGACTGAAGGTCCTTATGCACTCAATAGCGACAAACGACTGACTTTGGCAGATGAGCATTCATTTTACGCGCTACTAGGGGATCGTCTTGAATATAATGAGCAAACAAACGCAGGTGTTTTTGACTTTCAGGCATGGTATGGCACTACTTTTGATAGATTAGTCATCAAAACTGAGGGAGATTTTAGCGAAGGTAATTTAGAGGAGAACCAAACAGATTTTCTATGGGGCCACGCAATATCTGCTTATTGGGATACACAAGTCGGTATTCGACTTGATTACAATAACGAAGGTGAAAACCGCAAATGGCTAGCTTTTGGTTTACAAGGTCTAGCCCCCTACTGGTTTGAAATTGATATGACTGCGTATTTAGGAGAGCAAGGTAATAGTGCATTTTCGATCGAAGCTGAGTATGAGCTATTACTTACTCAAAAGTTAATTGTTCAACCACGAGCAGAGTTGACGCTTTACGGTAAGGATGACGTCCAAAATAACCTTGGTAGTGGCTTATCTAGCAGTGCTATTGGTTTTCGGGTTCGTTATGAGTTTACCCGCCAGTTTGCTCCCTATGTTGGCGTTGAGTGGACAAATAAATTTGGTAATACAGCCGACTTTGCGAAGTTAAATGGGCAAAGTACGCGTGATACTGCTTTTGTTGCAGGTATCAAGTTCTGGCTCTGATGTGAAGAAATACTATATTGACTTGATGAGAGCTACCGCAACTATATTGATGGTAGCTTTCGTTTTTTGGGATTTAAACCATTTTAGTTATGTTAGGAAAGGCCTAACTAATAGTTTTTTTGGAAAGAACTAAGAGCAGTAATAGTAAGCTACTTCTTGTTTTCAGTCGGTGCCAGTCTGGTGTATACCTATCAAGGTGGAATATCAGCTAAGAAGTAAAGTTGGCGAATGTTTAAGGTTAAAGAGTCAAGCCAAAAAACATCGCCATTGAAAGACGTACAATAGGCCATTTTATCACTTTTGATGAACGGGAATTGGGTGTGCCCGGGATAGAACCGATTGTTGCAAAGTACTACGCTTAAAGCTGAACAATTGGAAAAATGATCCCTTTCTCAATACCTAGTTATGAGCGTAGGGTTTTTATTTTTTTTAATGGTGCTCATGCTTGGCTTCAATCTCATGAGTATAAATTAGACACCCCTTTTATACTTGTTAAGTTTAAGCTGTTTAAAAAAGTAAAAAGTAAAAAGTAAAAAGTAAAAAGTAAAAAGTAAAAAGTTTAGGTTTTAGTTCAAAGGTTGATCAAGATCATAAAATTATTTTTACAAAGTGGCTAATATTATAGGTGCTAAAGAAGGAATGATAATGTTTGGACTTTTCAGGTGGTTTAAAATAGTGATAATAACTGTGTTGCTTACGCAGCATAGTTTTGTTACAGCTAAGCCAATGAATTGTGAAGAACATAAAAATGGATCTTCCGACACTCATATTATGCAACGAAGCAAAAATATTCACCATCAATCAATGAATGACAATAGTCACTATCACACTGTAAACTCGCAAGACTCTAAACACCGTCATGGTGATGAAGTATGTGAAAAATGCAAAGCTAGTGATTGTGTTTGTTGTGAGGGGGGATTTTGTTCAAGCTTTCATTTAAATGCCTATCTTGTGCAAGCGCAAGAGGAAGGTATTTGCAATATTTACTCTGAGCTATTTCTACAGCGTACACCTCTACCAAAATCTGGTATCCATCTCTTACTTTATCGTCCACCAATTATTGGCTAATCACGGGATCAGTGCGTCTTTTTTTCGCCACTCCCATCAAAAATAGAATGACTTATTCATTGATTTAAATAATCAATTGTTTTGAACGATTAGTACGATATTTTGAAGGCACTATGAAAATTCTCAAACTATTGCCATTTACAGTACTTAATGCTGTCGATTTTGGCCGAGATTTCTCTTTTACCAAAAAATTAGTTTTTAGCTTATTCACTAGAATTAGTACTTGACCTGTGTCTTAGACACAGGTCTAAGCTGAAGATGAGAGTACAAACTTAGCTAAAAAACTGAGGAGTGAATATGAAAGTTGCGGAGCTGGCAAAAAGCCTTGGAACGACTGCTGATACGGTGCGCTATTACACCAGATTAGGATTGTTAAAACCTGCTAAGTCAGTGAACGGCTACAAGTCATACTCGAATAAAGAAGTATCGAGACTTAAATTCATTTTAAGTGCCAGAAACCTTGGTTTTTCCGTTGCAGATATCAAGGAAATTATTAATGAATCTGAAGATGGTAAAAGTGCGTGCCCATTAGTCAGAAGCCTGATCAAAGAGCGGCTTGAAGAAACAGAAAAGCAGTTTCAAGCAATGTTGGCACTTCGAGGAAAAATGTCTTCTGCGCTTTCTCAATGGGAAGAAATGGAAGACAAAGCACCGACTGCAAACATGGTTTGTCATCTCATCGAAAACTTTGAGCAAATTAAAAAAGCATAGGAGGAAAAAGGGTGGCTACTAACACAAATATAAAAACTGAATCAGGCTGTTGCTGTAAGGCAAAAGCTCAATCCTCTTCGTGTAAAAGTAAGGAGAATACGTTGGAGAAAGTATCACATAACCAACAGCTTATCATTGAAGGCGCTGGGTGTGCTAGCTGTGTAGGCAAAATTGAAGGGGCGTTAAAGGCAACTCTTGGTGTAGTCAGTGCGGAAATGAATTTTGCTGATAGGACTGTAACAGTTTCTGGGACAGCTAAGACAGAAGAATTGATCAAAGCTGTTGAGTCTGTGGGGTATAACGCGAAGTCAATTGATGATAGCTCGGCAGCAGATGCGCTTGACGAGAAAGAAGCGGCTGATTGGGCATATTATAAAAAACTAATGCGCGATACGTTTATTGCCCTTTCACTCGGTGTTCCTTTGATGATCTACAGCATTGTGGTTGGAGAAATGACGGTTGAAACAAACCTTGAACGCATGTCTTGGCTGGTTGTAGGCATTTTAACTTTTGGTGTTATGTATTTTTCAGGTAAGCATTTCTATGTAGGAGCATGGAAAAGCTTTAAAAACCACTCCGCTAATATGGACACTCTAATAGCTTTGGGAACAGGTACAGCTTGGGTGTACTCAATGGTTGTTGTGTTTGCACCTGACGCCGTTCCATTGATGGCTCGGCATGTTTATTTTGAAGCGACCGCCATGATCATTGGCTTGATTGATTTAGGTTTAGCATTAGAAATAAAAGCCAGAGGTAAAACCTCTGAGGCCATTAAACGTCTTATCGGCTTGCAGGCCAAAACGGCAACCGTGGTTCGTGATAGCAAAGAAGTTCAGATTGGTATTGAGCAGGTTTTACTTAACGATATTGTAAAGGTAAAACCGGGCGAAAAAATTCCCGTCGATGGTGTGGTATTGGAAGGGCACACCTCTATTGATGAGTCCATGCTGACAGGCGAGCCTATGCCTGTTGAAAAAGCCGAAGAAGATGAGGTTGTCGCTGGTACTTTGAACAAATCAGGCATGATTATGTTTAAAGCCACACGTGTTGGAAAAGACACGGCGCTTGCGCAAATCATCAATATGGTGAAACGAGCACAAAATTCTAAACCGCCGATTGGCCGCTTGGCTGATGTTATTTCAGCTTTTTTCGTTCCTGTTGTCATGATCATCTCTGTGTTAAGTGCGCTAGCATGGCTTAACTTTGGACCTGAGCCAGCAATTGCTTTTGCCATCGTATCAGCAACTACTGTACTCATTATTGCCTGCCCATGTGCTTTGGGCTTGGCAACGCCCATGTCTGTCATGGTCGGAGTAGGAAAGGCCGCAGAAGCAGGCGTGCTAATTCGCAACGGTGAAGCACTGCAAACCGCCTCTAAAATCACTGCCATGATTTTAGATAAAACGGGCACTATTACTGAAGGGGCACCTAAGGTAACCGATATTGTTTTAGCAAAAGCTACGGACGAAAAAGACGTACTACAGCTTGCTGCAAGTTTAGAGAGCGGCTCAGAGCACCCTTTAGCGCAAGCGATTGTTGAAAGTGCGTTAGATAAGGATATTGAGTTACTAAAAATTGAAGCGTTTAACGCCATTACGGGTTTTGGTGTAGAAGCAAACTGCAACAATAAAGCCCTGCTTTTCGGAAACGATAAACTAATGAAGTTAAAAGGCATAGACCTCACAGGCTTTGTTGAACAAGCGCAGTCTTTAGCCAAAGAAGCCAAAACACCTATGTACTTTGCTGTAGATGGTGAACTTGCAGCAATCATTGCTGTTGCAGATCCTATCAAGTCAGACTCAATCTCTGCTATCAAACGACTTCAGGCTAATGGTATACGCGTCATCATGTTAACGGGTGATAACAAGGAAACCGCTGCTGCTGTTGCCAAAAAAGCGGGTATTAGTGAGTTTCTTGCTGAAGTGCTGCCAGAAGATAAAGCCAACAAGGTGAAAGAGCTACAAGAAGGCGGCGAAATTGTTGGTATGACAGGAGATGGCATCAACGATGCTCCTGCGCTAGCGTTAGCCGATGTTGGCTTCGCCATAGGCACAGGGACTGATGTAGCTATCGAAAGTGCTGACATTACCCTAATGCGTGGTTCACTTCATGGCCTAGCTGATGCCATAGCGGTAAGCAAAGCTACTTTACGAAATATAAAACAAAACTTGTTTGGCGCGTTTGTCTATAACGTAGCCGGGATTCCTTTTGCTGCGGGGGTTCTATATCCCTTCTTTGGCATTCTGCTTAGCCCTGTAATTGCAGGTGCTGCAATGGCGTTTTCGTCATTGACTGTAGTGTCAAATGCAAATCGACTTCGCTTTTTTAAAGCAAAAGAGCATTAAGGAGAATCACAATGATGGTTATTAACTTATTAGGCTTAATGTTAATCGCGCTGATTGTTTGGTGGTTTTGGCTATATAAACCCAATAAAACAATCGTTCAAGGTAATGAAGCACTCATTGAAGTGAGGGATGGTGTGTATTCCCCATCCTCAATTCAGGTGTCTGCTAGCCAACCTGTCACTCTGAAGTTTATGCGCAAAGATCAATCCCCCTGCGCTGAAACAATGCTTATTCCTTCATTGGATATAAGCGAACAGCTTAAATTAAATGAAATTACTCAAATTACCCTATTGAACTTATCACCGGGAGAGCATGAGTTTCACTGTCAGATGCAAATGTATCGCGGTGTCTTAAAAGTCGTTTAGGAGGGCAATATGAAAAATCAACACCCTAATTTTTGGTCAACACCTACAGGCTGGGCTGCACTGGCACTTATTGCCGCAGTGACCTACTTCTTAGTGCTTGAGCATGGTCAACATATGCTGCAATTTCTTCCCTACTTGATTTTATTGCTATGCCCCTTGATGCACGTATTTATGCATGGCAGTCATGGTAAACATGGTCACGATCATTCACATGCGCCTGATGAAAAAAAGGAAGAGAGCTCTTAAGAACTCACGGATAAAAATGCAGCCTATCACGATGGCTACATACAAGGGTTAGAAAAGGCACGTAAGGAATCACATAAAAAGGAGAGCAGTGATGAATGAAACATATGATTATGGCTTATGGTCAATGGTGATACTGAACTCAGCAATTTTTATCTTTTTTGCCTTTAGTTTTGTCAAACCAAAAACATCAACTGATTGGAGAAGTCTAAGCGCGTTCTCTGCCTTTATTGTTGCCCTATTTACTGAAATGTATGGCTTTCCTTTAACTATCTATTTTCTGTCGGGGTGGCTGACGGAGACCTATCCAGAAGTAAATTTCTTTGCGCATGAAAATGGGCATTTATTACATACTTTCTTTGGATTTCAAGGTGATGCCCATTGGGACCCATTTCATATAGTGAGTATGGTGTTTATTGTTGCAGGTTTCTTTATGTTGTCTTCAGCATGGAATGTATTGCATCACGCGCAAAAACATCATCAATTGGCTACAACTGGATGGTATGCAAGGTGTCGCCACCCACAGTATGTAGCTTTCATTCTAATCATGTTCGGCTTTTTATTGCAGTGGCCGACAATCCCAACACTTGCGATGTTTCCGATCTTAGTCGTTGTTTACGTCGAGCTAGCGAAACGCGAAGAAGCACAAGCGATTGCTGAGTTTGGTTCGGAGTACCACAGGTATATGGAATCGACACCAAGTTGGATCCCAAATTTTAATAAAAGTGTAGAAGGTAAAAATCATGAAAACGTTAACTAAATCAATTTTATTTATTAGTTCACTACTGATAACCACTAGCTCATTTGCCCAAAACAATGAGCATAAACATGAAGGTGCGAACAAAGCTGATATGCATCAAGGCATGGCAATACCACATGAGAACATGGGAGAAATGCACAAAAAGATGATGGAAATGAAAAAGGAAGTCCATGTCATTAAAACTGAAAAAGATCCTGAAAAGCAACAGCAGATGATGGTTGAACATCACCGTTCAATGATGAAGATGATGCAATCCATGCATAAAAACATGGAAGAAATGCCAATGCATCAACAAATCAAGATGGCTGAACATCATTTAGAAATGATGGGGAACATGATGCCGCAGATGAACCGCAAAATGGAAGAAATGAAAGATAGCAATCAACAGCATTCACACAAACATTAGGAGAAAAATTATGAGCGATTTAAATCATAGAGTTGGCGTTAGAGAGCAAAATTTAGTTGTTCGAAATCTAAAGCTTAGCAATGTCACAGAAGAAAGCTGTGACGAGTTAGTAAAAGAAATAGATCAGCTTTTTGGTATAGATGAAGTTAGTTACAACATCAAAGAAGGTGAAATACACCTTGCCTATGATGCCGCAAACGTAAGCCTTGATGGGATTGAGGAGGTAATCCGTAAGTATGGCGCAGATGTTCATGATGATTGGTGGACACATACTAAAGAAAGTTACTATAAATTTGTTGATCGGAACATCAAAGATAACTCTGTTCATAAGCCTTGGAGTTGTCATCAAGCACCTTCGGGGGCTGGCCGGAAAAACAAATGAATTCATAAAAAAGTGTATAGATAATTAGTTAGTCAAATGAGGTAACAGTGATGAAAACACCCTATATAAAAGCTCTTTTATTGCTTACATTCGGTTTATATTTAGTGGGTTGTTCCAATACCACTTTTTATCATAAATACATGATGAGAGGTCAGGTAGTAGAAAGTTCTGATAATCGAACTCTAATCTGTATTGGTGCTAAGCATGGCGCAGAGGTTGGGCAAAAATACAGTGTTATTAGATTCCATGAAAGAATAGTATTGAGTGAAGGTGAAGATCCCTACACTATCGAAAAGGTAGGAACGGTACAAATTACTAAAATTGTGAATGATCATTTCGCAACTGTAAAGCTAGTGTCTGGTGACATTGCAGCGAAAGATATGGTGGAACTTGAAAACTAATAAAGTGGTGGCGAAAGCCACCACAAGAGCATAACAATAAAACTTAATGAAAAAACTTTAGTGTTATTTTGTACAACCTTTGAGATTGTTTGCTCAGTTCTGGTTATCTTGATGCCAGTACGACAGAAAAAATGTTACATATGAATTAGAAAGGTATGGGCTGGCATCCTAAATAGCTGTTCCAAATAGTAGATCACCCGAGGAAGGGAACTCAATGCGGTTTGCGCGATCAGATCAGTCGCCAAACATAACCAATCAACAACCGCATTGAGTATGAACAAAATAGCATTTTTATACGGCGCAGAAACCCGCCGCTTGAAGAAAATTGTACATAAAACCCGAGATAAAGACCTGTGCCGCCGGGCAAATGCGGTGTTATTGGTGCTAAAAGGTGAAACCAAGTCGCAAGTAGCCCGTGTTTTGCAAGCAGGCCGTTCATCAGTAAACCGGTGGGTAACCTGGTATGAAGCAGCAGGTATAGATGGCCTTAAAACCAAGGGTGCTGGGCGACCACCAAGTCAGCCCAAAGGCTTTATCTGCGGTGTTTTAAAACTGTTGGTGAGGACACTGGGTTATCAGCGGTCGCGTTGGAGTAGTGAATTATTCGCACTGCTACTGCATAAGCTTTACCGTATCGTTATTCATAGCTCAACTCTCAGGCGGTGGTTGCCACAAGTCGGCATCGTCTGGCGTCGTGCGGCACCGACGCTGTATATCCAAGACCCAGATAAAGAAGCTAAGTTAGCAGCCATGCGGGAGGCACTTGAAAATTGCAGCGTGGACCATCCGGTGTTTTATCAGGATGAGGTGGATATCCACCTGAATCCGAAGATTGGTGCCGACTGGGGCTTTAAAGGTAAACAGCGTAAGGTAGCTACACCCGGCCAGAATAAGAAACACTATCTGGCGGGGGCACTGCACAGCCAGACAGGACAAATCAGTTATGTTGGTGGTGAGCGCAAGACCAGTGATTTGTTTATTGCGCTGTTGGAGCAACTGAAAGGGCAATACCGGCGAGCGAAAAGTATCACGCTAATTGTGGATAATTACATCATCCATAAGAGCAAAAAAACGCAGAAATGGCTGAATGAGAACCCAAAGTTCAAGCTCTTGTTTTTACCGGTATACAGCCCGTGGCACAACAAAATTGAAAAGCTATGGCATGCGTTGCATGAAACGATAACCCGTAACCATCAGTGTAAGAACATGGATGACTTACTGGAGCAGGTATACCACTTTATGGACACAGCGGCTCCGTTCCCAGGTGGCAAGCATGGCTTGAAGCAGGTGTATCACAATTAGGATCAGTTATTTAGTCAGCAGTAAATCCCTAGCATGGACTTGCATCTGGCACCAAACTCTACGCAGTTCTTTTCCATGTGCCGCGCAAAAACTTTAGCTCAAAACCGTTCAGTATTCGGTAATGCTGAAGTGAACGTTGATGTCCGCTATTCGCTCTTTTAAGGCATTCGCCTCAACACGTTTTGGGGCAGAAAAGAGTTGGACTGCCGAGCTTTCATTAAATACCAGCTTATAATCTTAAAGTACAAAACGGAAGTAAACTTCCGGTTTCTAACCCAATATTGCTATATTTCGGAAGCAAACTTCCGTTTATAGGAATTCAAAGGTAGTTATCGGAAATATACTTCTGTTTTTTGAAAGCGTTAACCTAGATAGCTATATGAGCCATTTTTCGGGGCCTTATTTGAGCGATAACCGGACACTGAAAAAGTTAAATTTATTCCTGTGTTTTAAGTAGAAATCTAATTTTGTCCAATAACATTATTAAACGCCGTTTTGGGGCAAAATAACATGCTTAATTCCTAGCTGTTTTAATTACTTGTTTACAAAGGTAATTATTGGTGAAATTATCAGGGTATGTAATATACGCCGTTTCGGTGTGTTATAAACCACCAAAATGGTGTTCAATAAGCTGTTTTGCTATGTTCTAGGCTTTTTTCAAATAAAAACATCGACTTTCTTTTTGTCGGTTAACAATAAAGCAGCCTTTTCTTGATATAAATCAAAAGTATCGTCTGATATAAATTTATCAAACGTATTAATTATTTCTTTCATGTAAGAGGCTCTTACTTGATAAGTCTGACGTTCAGGATATTCTTTAGCAAGTCCATCTAATTTCTCTGAACTATTAGAAAAATACTCCATAACATTAATTTTTTTATCAGGATCTACATCCCCTCCACCATAAGAAAGGATCCTAAGTTTAGACTCTAAACTATTCATATCTTCTCTTTTTTTGGATATTATGGGGTTTCCTGACTTACCTAATCTAACTGGTTCATCACTATCGTATTTTTGTGTGTATTCTCGTTCCATTTCATTCACATTTTTAACAATACTATGAAGTTCTTTTATACTCATATTAGAAAAGTTGAGCTCTTCTTTTTTAAATACTTTTTCATATGCACTTCCCTCAATTAATGATGAATCAAAAGCATTATTGTCTTTTTTTTCTTTAACTTTAGGATCAAGGTGAGTTGTGTTTATATTAATTTTTAAGCCACTTTCGCTTGTTTTAGTAGAAAAGCTTTTTATTTTTTCATCATCACTGTTTGTAAAAATAGATATTTTACTTTCAAATAGAGTAGGTAGTAGATTGGTGCTGATTTTCATAAAAATCCTTTTTCATATGTCGTTTTCTTTTATCGACATAATTTTATAAAACTTAAGCTTTTATTTTAGATTGTTTTCTATTAACGACTCATAGGGCTGAGTCGTTAATAGAAAGTTTAACTAGCCACCAGATCTTACTTCATAAGTAATTCCACCATAAGTAGATCCAGTTGTTGTTTTATTTTCAACTTCCCAATAATAAGTGCCTGCATTAAAGATAGAAGTGGAAACTGCTACGCTATATCCGCCAGCAACTCTATCTCCATTGCTATCAACCAAAGTCACTTTGAAATCATGTCCGTCATAGTTTCTTAAAATTGCAAAACCGTATCTACGGCAATTACCACCATCATAAGTAAAGCTTGCAATAGTTCGAGTCTGCTCCAATTTAAGACTAGTGTATCTAGTGTAAATTGTAGGGCTACAACGTTCATATTCACTGGTTGTTTGCTCATTTTTAGCTGCTTCTTCAAAATCAAGAATAGAATTCAATGATGCAACTTGATCATGTTGCTCTTGTACTTGAATCGAAGATGACTCTGTAACCGAAGTATCAGCACTGATTGCATTGAAAGAAAAACTTGCAGCAGCAACAACAAACATTGTTGCAGGGAGTAAATGTGAATATTTCATAACTTAAAATCCTTTATTGAGTTAGTTTACAAAAAGCTATACTTTATGATAACTATATTTGACTATTATCAAAAGTACTCTCATAATGTTTTTATCAAAACATCTTAAAGTATACGATAAAAAAATGTCAAAAATTGGATACGCGAGAGTAAGCTCAACAGGTCAAAGTTTAGAAGTGCAACTTGATAAGTTAAATCAAGTTGGCTGCGATAAAATTTATCATGAAAAGCAAAGTGGTAAAACAGCGGCTCGACCAGAGTTTCAAAAGTGCATGAATTATCTTCGGGAAGGGGACACTTTTGTTATCACCAGATTAGACCGTCTTGCGCGTTCCGTTATTCACTTATCACAAGTTGCGGAGCGCTTTCAGGCAGAAAATATTGATCTAGTAGTAATTGACCAAGCAATTGATACATCTACTCCCACTGGAAGGTTAATGTTTAACATGTTAGCAGCCATTGCCGAATTTGAAACTGATTTACGCTCTGAGCGGCAACTAGAGGGTATTGCTAAAGCTAAAGAGCACGGCGTTAAATTTGGTCGACCAACAAAAAGAACCGATGAAATAGATTTAGAAATTTATAATAAAAGGAAAGAAGGTGTACCCATTGGTCAATTGGCAAAAGATTATGACTTGGGTTCGGCTACGATTTATAGAATATTGAATGATGTATTTGAAAAAGTATCAACTGAAGCAACAAAATTATCGCTAGGCTAGATCTCATTCATTCGAGATTTAAATGAATACTTAATTATCCCCTTATTTAATCGGCAATAGTTTGCCGTTATTAAACCATACTATTTCCCATTTGCCGCTTCTGTTGGCTAAAATCACTGACATTTCTACCTCGATGTGTACTTTCGTGCTTATACCACTTTCATTAATTAAGTGATCTATTTTAGGCGGAGGAAAATCATTAAACACAAGGCTTTTTTACATAACTAGCTGTTCTAATAATTAAATAAATAACGCAGTAGTTAGTGGTTTTAACCCATATAAATGATCACTTAGTTTGTGAGATTAGTATTAATACTTCTAAAAAACCTGTTGCAAATAACAGGTTTCGATTTGTTGGCCTGCTACTTGCTCTGATATAAGCATTGTCGTTGCAATATTTAATAAGGGAGCAAATATGCAAATTACTAATACACCGTATGTTAATCATGCTGAGTCAGCCCAACATAGCGCGTTAAGCACAAGAATAAATGATGGACAGGCTACTAACACAACCAAGAAAACCGAAACAGACACCGTTTCAATCAGCTCTGCCGGTCGCAATGCTGAAGCTAAATGGCAAGAAATTGCAAATAAATACGATATGACCAATATTTCTGGAAATGAAGTAATGGGAATGGCTAAAGAGCTTTATGACAATAAGTTAATTTCTAGCGGTCAAATGCTTGATATGTATACACCACCAAGTATTGATTTTAATTTAGATGAAAAAGTTAATTATGTAGCTCACGTGACTAAGGAATTGGAAAGCCTAAAATTACATAGTGACGGGTCAGCTCAAATGAGAAATGCAATTGAAGCTAAGTCTAGAGTGTTTGATATTGTAAAACTTATTGGTTAAATACCCATGTTCGTGTGTCATTGTGAACATGGGTTGTGCTCTAATTCTTGTGTGTTAATTATTGAACGAAAACAGAATCACTCCAAAAACCAAATGGTGATGCTATCGAATTTGCTGAAACATTAACAGTACCACTTATATTTGATGCGCCAAAAAAATCGAATTGATGGAGGAATCCAGTAACTGTTTGGCCTGCACTACAAGTACTTAGGTTTGCTCCACATCTAGGAGTGCTAGATGTGGCAGATACACTAGAACCTGCAAACGTTGCGTTGTTTGTATTACCGTAACCGAACTGAAATACATAAACTCTAACTTGGCCACCGCCATGATTTTGAGTGGTTGAGAACTGATTAGCTGATACAGGGTCTATATTAGGATAGGAAACCGATTGTACGGCTCCAATTTCGAAATAAGTAATTCCTTGTGCGGCAGCTCTTGTACTGACACTTGTGGCTAGCTTTGGAGCTTCAACTTCAATGCCTTGCAAATCTGAAGGTGAAAAATATAGTGTATCATTCTGTATTAAAGCAGAGTGGTCTACAACATTTTTCACAACACCTGCTTCAATATCAGCAGCCAGTAAATTTACTGAAAAAGCACTAGAAAGCAAAGCAAGAGCTAATAACGTTTTTTCATTTTCATAACAAACATCCTTTTATCCATGTTAAATTATTCCCTTAAATATTTAAGGGAAAGTATCTTGAGATATGAGGTTAATATCTCAATTTTTATTAAAGCAGAAAAACCTTTTCACTTGAACTGTTATTTTGGTTAATCATATTAACTATAAATTCAAAAATTGGTTGAAAAACAGGCTTAAGGTTCATTTCGAGGGGATGGGCACAAAACCCCAAATAAAGCGGAATGGCAACCTTATGTTTCTAAAGAGATAGAGCTTATTAAGGCAGAAAGAGCAGAAACAATAAAAATTAAACGACCTTTACCCGTAGCTCCCAAGCTGAATGTTTCATTTAAAGATGACACTAAAGGCGTAATGCTATATGCGCATACCCCAACAATCATATTTGGAGATGCACCCGCAGCGATATCACCATTGAAACAGTACATCAACAAGAGCTGTAAGGTTAATTTAAATAACTACTTAATAAAAAGGCTTTACGTTCTTAATTCATTTGATTAGTTTTTTCACTCACCGCTGGTGGTTATATTGATAGCCATAAATAAAAGTTACCACTATTCTTGGCTATCAATTTAAAAAATACAGAGAGCACAAGGGTTATATCTACAACTTTTTGCTATAATTTCCCACTTCCCTTATAAACTTGATAGCTGTAAAGCTATTGTCATCATAACTTGATCCAAGCTTTAGCTTTTTTCCGTTACTTAACTCAATATATCTACTAGTTGAAGAAAAATGATCATGCCTCTCACAAATATCTGCTTTTGCTACCCTTTTGCATACATCTTCATACGCCATAAAACTTCTTACGCCATAAAACTTCTTACGCCATAAGTGGTTTTATCTTTGTCACTGTCTGTGTACTTACCAATAAAAGCCCTTGCCGGAGATACGCCTGGCTGTCCTGAGCTATGCGCTGAATGACCTAAACCAATCAAATGAAATAACTCATGCATAGCGTAGTATTCGTTCGCATAAGTGTTAAAACCCCAGCTGGCTACAGCAAAAGCCAAGTGTTTATTATTTCTATCACCCGACCTAACTGGCTTATAGGCTTTTCCGGCGACCCCACTTACTGAATCAAAGAAAGGGTGAATAAATAGCACTACGTCTGCTTTCCATGCCTTACGCATCTCTCTTAGCTTTTGACTATTGGCCATTTTAGACAATAACTGAGAAAAATTCCTACTGCATCTACCTTGTGGACAAACATCCTCCGGCGGTAAACTATACGCGTACCGCTCAGTACCGAATTTAGTATTTTCATGAGCTGTATAGTACCTCATTCCACTGATATTACCTTCTCCATCTATAATATCAGTTATGCCTCTCAAAACAGGGACAGGCATATACTGTCTGAATTTATATTCTTTCATTCTTTTAGCTATGTTTGGATGTATTAACCACAAGACGCCAGGACCTATTGTGTTTTCTAGAGATGTTTTTGGATCTAACGGCATTTTTACAGCCCAGCCATTAATAGACTTTGATGCATAAGAATTAACAGGAGCAGCAACTAAGTTGTCTTTAATTAACCCATCACTTACTTCTATTGTGTGATCACCCGATTGGGAGGGCTTTTGCAGTCGCTTTGTCTCTGTAGCACTAATAACTTCCCAATCCGCTGAAAACCTTATGAATTTTTCACTTTCATTAGTGCTAACAATTAACTCATAATAAAGCTCAGATGGCTCAGCACTTTCATTACTCTCCTCGAATGAATACAGCCTAGCTTTTATTTTTTTGTTTTGTGATTTGAACTCAACACTTCTTAACTTTAAATCTCTGCCATACGTTAGATTAGTTGGCTTTAAAGAGATGTTAGGTGAAGCTATTCCCTCAAATTTCAAATTCATGTTTAGCATTTCAACACCCGAATAAGAAACTTTTCGACTTAAATCTCCGAATGTGTCTTTAAGTCCATCTTCACTTTCAGCATCAATTCGTTTATCTGAATTAGCATTCTGTATAATATCTTCCAGCGTGCTTCTTTGTAAGATGTTTAACTCAAACGATTCCATATTCTTAGTTTGAGAGTATTTATTATTCATAGGCTCTACATCTAGAGCTTGAGTCTGAAAGCTAGCTCCAAATAGTAAAATCAAAGGGAGAAATATTTTTTTCATATGATATGTCCTTATAGTTAATTTTATTTCCTAAACCACCATATTCTCACATGATTAATATGCAAACCTATTTTAGGTACTAAACATACTTTTTTGTCTAGAAATAAATACAAAAATGTAAAAATCTACTAAAATGCACACTAAAATGCATAAGTCTTAGTTTCATCTTTCAGATTCGATTAACAGGGCTCAATTAAATCTGACAGTCAAAGATTGGCACATGCCAGATCTTAACTTAGATTCAAATTAAGCTTCGATCTGTTCTGAGAGGTCTAACGCATCATCAACTTCTATTACTAAGTACCTGACAGTTCTTTCTAGTTTTCTATGGCCAAGTAGAAGCTGAAAGGCTTTTTAGTTTTTTATAAATTAGTGATGTTTTGGTACGTCTCATTGAATGAGTACCATATTGGGTCTTATCTACATGTTTGAGCTTCTTGTAAAGCTAGATAGCTTCTATTTCATGAAAATCGATTCCAGTAAGGTTATTCTCTTTTATTAAAGAGTAAAAACTATTTTCTGCATCTGTAGTTATGTAACTCAATCCCGTTTCTTTTGTGCGAAATAAAGCTGTATTTTCTACTTTTGACTTATCTATTACTAAGCGCTTGAACGGCTTTATCATTTTTATTTCACCACGTTTATTATAATTGTGCTCAGTAAGGTCGTGGTTTAGAGCATCTTCAAAACCAACTAGGTTTAGCGCATACCAAGTTTCACCTTGCAAATCACATTTAAGATATTCAACATTGTGTCCTAAATTAGGTTCCATTATTGCTTTAACTTCTTTTGATAAAACATAAGAAGTAGCTCCTAGTCCTGCAATATCTGGTATTTGAAGCCCAGCGTTTACATCATGCTCATCAATGAGCCAGTTAACTCCAAGAGTGCGCCAGTTATCTGTCATTGAATGGCCATCAAAAAGTAAAATTTGGCCTTCTGTTAATTGCATCGTTTGCTCGAAACCTGTTTCATTGAGGTAAAGGTATAAATCAGGGTTTATATTAAAACCATATACTTTATTAAAACTTTTCATATTATTAAACCTGAGTTCCACTTAGTTTTGTATGGATTGGGAATTCACCATCTTCAAGGCCATCTGAAATTTGACGTAATGCTTCAATTATCCCTCTGTGTCCTAATCCCTTGTTGATTGACTGGTCAAGAAGAAACTCTACATTCAAATAATATTTTTTCGTATGGATGGTTGCGTGTGCATAAGCGTCAGGCATTGACTCCAGAGGAACGTGAGCTTTATGTAATGGTAAATATACGCCATTAGCTTCATGATCAAGCAAATACTTCAACCTCATATCAAGCGTTATCAAATACTAACGGAAAGATATCAGATCAAATAAATTTAAACTCTTGCACTCCGAATGTTAAGGGTATTTTACATACGGAATATAGCTTGGGGTATAAAAATGTTTGGGAATCAGATGTCGAAGTTGGTGCTTGGCAAATTGTAATACCAACAAATAGAGGCCTTGATGAAAATGGAGAAATAGACACTATTGGGATAGGTGGCGATAATGTGCCATATGTATATTTTGGTCATATTTGCGATCAGGATTTAATTTCTAGCGAACCTTCATAATTTAAAAGGGCCTCTAAATGAGGCCCTTTCGCAATAAATTACTCTCGTTCTGCATTTCTTCTAAGTTGAGATGAGATATTATCGTTTAACTCAAGCCAACTAAAGTCCTTATTCCAAGCCTGTTTAAAGCTTTCTCCTCCTTGTGAATTATCCAGAATTTCTTTTAAATCAAATATTTTTGAGAAATTATCTTCGTTTACGTCGTAACTTGACCACCCCCTAACTCCCAAGTCAATGTGCTCTAGAAAGCTCGATTTAAACTCGTTAGCTGCGGCCACAAAATCCCCGTTGTCATTTAATTTTTCAGATATCAGACTTTTCTCTTTATCATTAATAGAACCTGTAACTTCTAGCTCACCTGATTGACTGATTGATATCCCCCAGTCTTTATTCGCTAATGATGGTTGTTCGGCCGCTATTTCAGCCACAATATTGTCATACTGAGTAAACATTTTTTCAACAGAGTTGGAAACTTCACCACCCGGCATATAAAGATTCACAGTAGCGATTCGAATATTATTTAACGCTTTTTCTTCTGCTTCCCTTGTTGATACAACATTATTTGTTGATATATTCATTGGCTTATCATAGGTCGCTTTAGGCTCTTTAGGCTGATCATTATGATATATGTCCTTAGCTAGTCGCTCCATTTCACTATTTATTTGTTCTTTACCATTTACAGGTTTATTAATTTTCACTTCTGAACCGTTCGATATAAACTGCGATGCTAGATTAGTATCATTTGAATTAACTTTCATATCATTTTCCTTGTTCGTTATTTATTACTAGTTATCGGCAGGTTATTATCTTACTTTAGTTGTTTCTAATAAGAAAAATTAACTTAATATACATAGATAATAAGCATTACTTAAATCTTAGACTCGGCATATCTTTGTAGAGGTAATGTGGGCGTAGTTTTTTATACTTAATGGCTTCATTTATCTTCCTTGGGTATTTTTCGATTAACCACCATGCGAGCTCTAAAATATAATGCCGCTCAGATAAAGAGCGCTGCTCAAATGCTATTTTTACATCACTTATATGTTGATACGGCATATTTGTTTTGTCACATAAGTATTGTTGTAAATCGGGAGCCAATGAGTGTGAGGCAATAATTCTACAAAGCTGATGCAGTAAATTAAGCCTCTGAGTTTTTACTTGACCTGAATTAACAAAACCACGGTCTAATACCGCTAACTTCCATTTCCACCTTCGATGTACGTTCTGGTGCCAAATATTAACAGGAATAGGAGTGAAATCAGTTAAACTTACCCCGCATTTCCAACACACCGCTAGATCTGGAGCATCTAACTGGTGATATTTTCCAAGCTCTATTCGGTGAAAAGCAACTGCCATTCCACAATGTCTACACCTATCTTCCATGAGTATTAAGTGTTTTGGGCAAAAAGTATAAAAAGCCACTCGCCAAGCAATTCGATAATAAGCGTCTGTACTTTCAGCTAAGCATAGGGGACAATACTGCATGCCAAAACCTGTATGAGTACGATGATATAATTTAAGCGGTGTTATCCAGCGTAGCTGACCTGAATCGCCCCGTGTTTGCCAGAGACTCAATAACTTGAGAAACTGGAACTATGAA
>OLGU01000162.1_pt1 | contig 19540 bp, 24 predicted proteins | sample 1609281 | NCBI WGS metagenome assembly OLGU01 (sample SAMN05416705, study PRJEB24817) | seawater metagenome | isolation source: Sea water | place: Canada:Atlantic | collected 2013-07 | reverse complement strand
ATCTACACCTCTCTATTCGTCGGCAGCGTCAGATGTGTATAAGAGACAGACGTAAACATTGGTTGGTTACAACTGTTACGCCGCGATGCGTCAGAGCGTGTAATTACCGAAGGCGCTGTAGCTGGCGAAATTCGCATTGGTGCCGGTGGCGATTACGAAAACCTAGACCAAGCAGTGCACGACGCACTCCAAGGTATTCCAGTACATAAGCGTGTAAACATGGTGGCCATCATTGGCGACGAGCTATTAGCGAATGACAAAAACAAGCTGTACGCCAAACAAGCACACACGCCAAGTGAAAAAACTAAAATCGAATTGCAGCAAGTTATCGACACTTACGGCGGCCTAGCTAGCTATAAAATTCCGTTCTTTCCAGAGCGCGGCATTTTAATTACCAGCTTTGAAAACCTAAGCCACTACGTGCAAGCAGGGTCAACCCGCACCCACGTAGAAGACAACGCCAAAAAGAAACGTGTTGAAGACTACCTATCACGCAACGATTGCTACTACGTCGAAGACCTTGAAAAAGCAATGTACTTCGAGTCAGCAAATATCAAGCTACCAAATGCGGCAGGCGACGCCTGGGTATAAGTAGCTCGTAAAATTCCCAATTAGCCGACCTGTTTACTCAAGTTTCTGAGTCGGCTTTTTTTAACCAAATTAAAGAGTGTTTTTAAATGAGCTTAGTCAAAAAATCATTAGCCAAAGCAGTTAGCAGTGTACCAAGTAGCACTGAAAAGCAAGCGCCAACGGCAGCGGCAACAGCCACTCAAGCCAACGCGCCAGCAAACAACACCGAGCAAAACGAGTACCCGTTTTTTGCAGCGGCTATCGAGTCAGACTTAGCTCAACTAAAAACATTTACAGATATTAGCGACAAAGCCAGCTACAAGTCAGAAGCCCTGCAGCGCAATGACTACCTAGGCTACATCAGCCGTTACCGCCTAAGCGGACAAAACCACCACAACAAAGTATTGGCATGGGTGTTTATTTGGCTAGTTGATTTAAAACGCTGGGATGCAGTGTTAGAGCTATTGCCATTACTCATTGAGCAAAAGCAACCACTGCCAACCGTGTTTAATACCAAGCATTGGCCTGCGTTCGTTATCGACCAGCTCTACGATGATGCAAATTACTACCTAACAGAATCAAAGCAGCAAGGCCTGTACGACATTGGCTTTACGCTGCATCGCTTAATTAATGCAGTTAAAAACCAAGATTGGGCAGGGCTTGAGGTCGTAGGCGGCAAGCTTTACGCCATAGCCGCAAAAGTAAACAAAGCACAGCTCAACTTAGGCAATGCACTTTACTTTGCCGAAATGGCCCAAGCCATTAACGACAAAGCAGGCGTTAAAACCCTACTAAAAGAATTACAAAAAATGATTAAACCAGCGGAGCCAGAAAAGCAAACCGCTGACTAGCTCCAACGCCGGCGGGCAACTTAGCACAGCGTTAGTATTATGTGTTTAACGAGTGTGACTAAGTGGCGCCCGCACCCAATTAAATGTGTGTTTTTACAGGTGCAATATGAACTTAAGCGGCATGCCACAAGCAGATTTACAAAGCATCGATGTTGATGTGCCAGGTAATGGCTATTACCCAGCACTGAGCACCGCGTATTTTATTGAGCACTACGCAATAGCCCAAGAGTACGCAAGTAAAAGTGATCTGTTAGTTGAAAAACTAAAACGCGCACAGGGTGAAATTAACCAAGAACTAGCCAGCGCAGTGCTCACCAATGGCGAGCCATTAAACGCACAGCAAATAATTTTTTATAACGATGCAGTGTATAGCAAAGCCAAAGCTAATTTACTGGTATCAAAACTAGGCAGTACACACCGCGATAGCGCAACAGCACAGAGCCAATCAGCTGTTGATAATTATGAATATTGGAAAGGCCAAAGCCTAAACGCCATGCGACTACTGCAAGCACTGAGCCCTAACTTATCAGTTGAGCTGTTATGAGCAAAAGCAAAATAGCAATGCTTAAACAGCATTTAGCCAGCGCTGAATACCAAGGCCGTAATTTAGCGCTAAGCACTCAGTTCGACAGCTGGATAGAAGGTGGTCGCATAGAGCCAAGTAGCAAAACGGTCAATGGTAACGGCTTATTAGCTGCGCGTTTTTATTACTCAGGGGTTATTAGCATAAACCCTTGTGCAGCACCGGCAGCATTGATCTGTGCCTTTGCATCGTTTTGGTTGCAAAACAATGGCGGGCGTTTTGATAGCACCGACATTGAATTTAGCGCCGACGTAAACGACGACAACAGCAACGAAGTAGAGCTAACGATAGAGCAGCTTTGTGAAGATATTGAGCTTATTCAAACACCCAACGGCCCGTTTGAATTAAACGGCAACCGTTACGACTTTGGCGAGCAAAGCCTATGGATAGCTGAAGCGTTCACACTGCATGGCGAAGTAAGTGCTTAACGTCAAATTTGACGAAGGGCGCAGCAAAGAGCAATTAGCGTTTTTAAAGCTTAAGCCGCGTAAGCGCCGCAACATATTACGCGGTGCAATACGCGCAGCAAACAGAAGCAGTAAAGAGCGGATCACCAGGCAAAGTGATTTAACGGGCAAAACATGGCAAGGCAGAGCAAACGGTAAAAAAAAGAAAATGCTCACCAAGCTAAAGCGCAACATGAAAGTACGCTACGGCGCAAATAGCGCAGGGGTATATTTCAAAGGTGGCAACAGCGGGAAAATAGCCCGTGCCCACCAAGAAGGTGTAAGCCTTGATGCAGGCAAGCCAAAAGGCAAAGCCGCACAAAATAAAGAGGGCCCAGCCACACGCAACTTAGCCCGCGCATTAATAGCCGAGGGCTACAAAATACCGCGTGGCAAAGGCAAGGGCAGCAAACGCCCAAGCATTAAATGGATTACAGCAAACTTAAGCATTAACCAAGCAGGGTTTTTACTGCGCGAATTAAAGGGCAGCTCAGGTAAGAGCAGTTGGAAAATTGATTTACCAGCCCGCTCCTTTTTGGGGCAAACCGTTGCGGAACAAAAAGAGCAAATGAATTTTATTTTAAACAAAGCTATGCAAGTGGCGTAGCGCAAAGCAAAAAGGAACGACCATGGCACAAGGTAAAGTATCCGTTGCCGCCATACAAACAGGCAGTGGCGCTACAAAACAGGTAGAACGCACCGTGTTGTTTATTGGCCAAGCAGCCAAAAACAACGGCAGCATTCAAGCCATTAATGCACAAAGTGATTTTGATGAGTTATTTGGCGATGCCGACTCAGCACTAAAAACACAAGTTAAAGCATGGCAACGCAACGGCGATGATTTAGTTAGCGGATACGCTATCCCGCATGGCGCGGGTGATGACGTAATGGCGCTTATTGATCAGGCAATGGACCAAGACGTTAGCCCCGAAATTATTGTTATTTGTACACCCGTAACAGGCAAAGCAGAAATCGAAAGCTATCAAGCAAAGGCGCTTAAGGTTCTATCTGGCCTTGCGCGCCGTGTTCGTTTTTTACTGGCCGCGCCAGGTTTAACGGCTGAGCAAAACTGGACAGATTTAGTGACAGCATTACAACCATTAACCGATGGTGTCGTGGGTGACCGAGTGGCCGTGGTGCCATTACTGTTTGGTGACGAACTAGGCGCTGTAACAGGTCGCTTATGTAAAAGCGCAGTCACCATTGCTGACAGCCCAATGCGCGTACTGACTGGTGCAATGTCGCTCATGCCATTGCCTGAAGATGCAGCAGGCAACCCGCTAACCAATGCAACCACTGCCGCGCTTGATGCGCTGCGCTTTAGCTGTACGCAGTTTTATCCTGACTTTGATGGCGTTTATTTTGGCGACGTAAACATGCTAGACGCCGAAGGTGGTGACTTTCAGCAGATAGAAACAGGCCGCATTGTAGATAAAGCAGCGCGAGCTGTGCGCATTATTGCAATTCAGCAAATTAAAAACCGCCGCTTAAATAACAGCACCAGTGGTATTGAATTTGGCAAGCGTGTGATGGGTAAACCACTGCGCGATATGAGCAAGTCTATCAACATTGGTGCTGATAAGTTCCCGGGTCTTATTGATGCGCCAAAAGATGACAGCATCAGCCTTACATTTATGGACGCGCGCACATTACAGGTTGTGCTTAAAGTAAAACCAATTGATTCCCCGAGCACCATTATTGTTGGGATCATGTTAGACGACGCAGAATAGGAGCGCGAACATGCAAAAAGTATTAGGCGGTAAGGATTTTGACATCTTCATTGGTAGTTCAATGGTGCATGTCATGGAAGCCACAGTAAAAATTACCGACGGCCGCACGGTAAAAAAAGTGCGCGGTATACCAAAAGGTTTTATTGATGGCGATGTAGAGGCAGAAGTAACGCTAAAGCTCGATCACGAAAACTGGTTAATTGTGCAAGCGCAAGCTGAAAAAGCAGGCAGCTGGAAAGGTATTGAACCGTTCGATGTGGCATTTAATGCTGAAGTGGCCGCAGGCAAAAAGAACGTAGAAGCATTTGGTTGTTTGCCACAGCTAGACGAAATTTTAAACATCAAAGCGGATGGCGGTGAAGAAGACACCACATCAATTAAGTGTCCAGTTACCAGCCCTGATTTTGTAAAAATCAATGGCGTGCCGTACCTAACAGCAGATGAAGTGAGAGACTTGTAATGACTAAAGCCATTCGCAACTTAAATGCAGCAACACTATTAAGCACCATGCAAGCGTGTGGGCACAAAGTATTTGAGGGTGAGTTAAACCTAAATGTTATAGGTATTCGCCATGCAAACACCCGCGCCAATACGTTTAACGATGCAATTTGTGTGCTATATCAGCAAAATGGCGAATGGCAGTTAAAGCAGTTTAAAGCCACAACAGACGCAGGCACATACTGGCGCAAAAAACCAATGAACATAGACGGCACCGCTGTGCTAATTGCAGGGCAGCATAGAAGTTTATGGGCGCTGGGTTATCACCAGGGCAAATACCGCGCCCTTGTACAACATAAACCGGTTGTTGTCCTACGTGACAATAACCAAAACACCGAGTTAGACACGGACGTCACACCCCAAGCAGTACTGCAGCAAGGTTACTTTGGCATTAACTGCCACCGCGCAAACAGCAAGGTCACATCAATGCAAGTTGATAAATGGTCTGCCGGTTGCCAGGTGTTTGCAAACCCAAATGACTTTGATGAATTTATTGCTTTGTGTGAGCAATCAGCAGCCAAGTATGGCCCTTATTTTACCTACACACTGCTAGACCAAGCAGACATAAAAGAGAGCAAAGACCATGGCGTTAGCTAAAGAAATCATTATCGATACAGGCAAAACAGAATTTAAGTTTAACGTTGATACGCCAGCGTACAACAAGTACATCAATTCGTTAACGCCTAATAACAAAATTCAACCAGCGACTAATTTTCTAATGGCCGCAGTGGATGAGTCGCAAGTAAAAGAACTTAAAGATCTGCTGCAACAACCCGCGGCCGCATTGCATTTAGCCAGCGCAATTGTAGAAGACTTTCAGCCGGAGTTTAACTTCACTGTAAAAAAATCGAAGAGCGCGCCAAGCAAATAAAGAAAAACCGAATCGATCAGTTGCTTGCATATCATGCCAAGTACTTTGGTGCCATGGACGCAACTGACGAAAGCTTAGCGCAGGCGCTCTTTTTAGAGCTACAACAAAATGAATTGTTAGCCACCGCCGTTAATAACGGCATTTGCATGGCGTTAAATGGTGATGATTAAATGAGTTCACTCAGTAAATTAGATAAATTGATGTATTCAATCGGGGTGGTCGATAAAGTAACCGGCCCCGTGAATAAAATCATGTCTAAAATAAATCAACTGAGTGAACAAACCGCTGCTGCAAAAAACCAGATGACAGGCGGTTTAATGAGTGCAGCTGGCGGCGCAATGATGCTAGTTGGCTCGCTCAATCCCGCAATTGATGCCCAAGCCGCATTGGGTGAAGTTAGCTCACTGAGTGTCAGTAACGAAGCGCTCACCCAGCTCAACAATACCGCCATGAACTTTGTTAGTAATTATGGTGGTAATTCAGCGGAAGTTATTCGCAGTTCTTACGATATCCAATCAGCGATAGCGGGCTTAGACGGTAAAGAATTATCTGAATTTACTAACTCATCGGCCATATTAGCCAAAGGCACCAAGTCAGACGCAGCCACCACAACCGATTATTTCGGCACCATGTACGGCATTTACCAAGACACCGCTAAGGAGGTTGGTAAAAGCGAGTGGGTGCAAATGCTAACAGGACAAACCGCAGCCAGTGTTCGTATGTTTAAAACCACCGGTAGCGAAATGGCTGGGGCGTTTTCAAGTTTAGGCGCCGCTGCAAATTCACACGGCATTGAAATGAACGAATCAATGGCGGTGCTCGGCCAGTTGCAAGCCACGATGTCTGGCTCTGAAGCTGGAACAAAATACAAAGCATTTTTAACGGGAGTAGGGGCCGCGCAGCAAAAGCTAGGTTTACAACTGACCGACTCACAAGGCAAGTTACTGCCTATGGTGGATGTAATCGAGCGCTTAAAAGGGCGGTTCGGAGAGATTGACACCGTAGCAAAATCAGATGCACTTAAAAATGCATTTGGTAGTGACGAAGCAGTTGCCATGCTTAAATTATTGATGCCCCAAACAGAGCAGTTAAAAGGCAATATATCCGAGCTGGAAAATATATCAGACATGGGTGTTGCTGTAGAGATGGCAAACGCAATGAGTACATCGTGGGATAAATTTGGCGGTTCTTTAAATGCTGCATTGGTTAGTTTAGGCCAAGCCGTGTTACCAATTATTGAGCCTGTGGTTGATGTGCTGTCGTCTTTGTTGCAAGCCGTTGTGTGGTTAACACAAGAGTTCCCAACATTAACGGGGATCATTGCCGCAGCAGCTGTGGCATTTACTGGCTACATAGTGATCATGGGGGCATTCAATGCAGTCATGGGGTTATATCGTTATGCAATGCTTTCAGGTATCGCGCTAACCAAATCTCATTTGCTTATCACAAAATTATGGCAAGGTGCATTAATTGCACTTCGTGTAGCTGGGTTTGTTGCACTTATAGCAAGCATGAGCGCCGCCGCTATTGCCATGGGCACATTTAAAGCAGTTATGCTAGCAGGCCAAGCAGCTACATGGCTGTTTAACGCCGCACTGTGGGCAAACCCCATAACATGGATTGTCGCGGGAGTGCTTGCATTAATTGCTGCTGTCGCTGCATTAATCTATTACTTTGATGATATAACCGCAGCTTTTGCAGGGTGGGCTGATAGCTCAATGATATTCCAAGGGCTACGCGTCGCCTTCGACTTACTAACGCTGCCACTGCAATTAATGTGGTGGTTAATTAAAACTATTGCTACCGGAATCTATGACTTTTTTGCTCCTGCATTTTCCGCTATCGGCTCAGTTTTTTCATTCTTGTGGGATGTTATATCTGGTATTGGCGGTGCAATCGCGGGGTTCTTTGGTGGCATAGCACAAGGGATAGGCGGGTTTTTCTCATCAATCTGGAGCGGAGCGGGTGAGCTAATCAGCCTGTTTGTAAATTTCTTAGGTGAAAAGTTTAGCTTCGTCACTAACTTCTTTAGCGGTATTGGTAATTTTATTAGTGGTATTTTCGATCGTGTCACAGGCTTTTTGAAGAACATAGCCGATAACGGTATTTTAAACATGGTCGTCTCGTTCTTTAGTGATGAAGACACCGTAGCGGTTAAAGCTAAGGTTGACCAAACAGCGCTTGAGCCAAAAGCCGCACAACCAAAAACAATGGTTATGCAAAACGCCGATCAAGCTTACAGCCGTGACTACGGCCAAAGCGTGATAAGCAAGGCAAACGCGCCAGCCGAGCAAGTTAGCTCGCAATACAAAGCACCAAATAGCCCTGTAAATTATGCAGCACCTAAAGTTGCAACGCTTACAGAAACTGAAAATTTGCGCGTGGTGGCAGCGGCAAACCAAGCAGCAATCGGTCCTGTTTATTCAGCCCAACCAAAAGCAATGACCGAGCGTGAAGCCGCAAACGATGCGTTTAAATTTACTAGTCAGCGCCTGCCCGCTGTGCCAACCGACAACACAGTACCACTAAATTTAGAGTCGCAAGCACGTAGCCAAGCGTTAATAAATAACGCATTCCCAAGCGTTAAAAATAACGCAGTAACCACAGCTGCTAACGATGTCGCAAACTCAACTAGTGCAACAACGGCCAGCATCAATAGCAGTGCTATTAACTCAGCATTACAAAACAGCACAGCTAACAATTTTACTAACGCGGCTAATTCGCCAATATTTAGCAGCTCACAAGCGCAACTATCAGGCGTTAACCAAACGGTTTCGCCTTTGCAGCCCTTGCCAACGGCTAAAACAGATCAGGCAATTACCAACACGGCAAACAACAGCGCATATAAAGTTGACCAACTAAGCACTGAGCAACAACAGCAAAGCAATAGTTATAAAGCCAAGGTGCAAAAGTCTGCGTTTTTACAAAACCTAACCAGCAATACAAATAACAGCAGCAGTTCTAGCGACAGCGATAACCGTAAGAGCGTGCATATAGAAACCGTGAACTTTAAATCTGACGACTTAGCACAAAGCTTTGAACAAATGATGGAGTTAGCCGGCTAATGGAATTTGATATAGCGCTGCATATAGATTTAGAAATACAAGATAACGACTTTGTACTAAACGACTCGTTAAGCCCAAGCACATTAAAAAAGGCTGATGTTATCGCGCAGGATATTAAGCACCGAATTTTAGAAAGCGGCCTATTAACTAAGCTGGTTGGCCTGCGCAATAAAAACGGTATAGCACCCATTTTAACTGAGCTTGAATTACTCACAGAGCAAGACAATCGCATTAAGCCAGGAACTATAAAAGTGTATCGCAATGACGACGGTACATTAAGCATCACCGCGCAAACGCGCCAATACGGAGGCCTACAAAGTGGACTTTAAAACCCTAATGCAAAACGCTGGCTTGCCAATGGACGAGCAAACGGCACAAGCGCAGTGGCAAGCACAACTAAAAGAACAAAACATACAAGTTGCCAACAACTCACCGTTTGGCCCGTTTTGGCGAACCGTTGAAGCGTTGATCACAAAGCCCGTTGTACAGCTCTTTAATTGGATAGCCCAGCAATTAATGCCAGACTTATTTATTATGACCGCCAGCCGCACTGCATTGATTGAACGCCACGGCCCCGCGCGTAATGTATTTATTCAAGCAGGCGTAAAAGCACAAGGCATACTCACGTTCACCCGTATCAATACTGGAGGTGAAAGCGCTATTGTTGCTGGTACGCAGGTCATTACTGATGTGCTCGGCGATAAAACGTACACGCTCACATTGTTGCAAGATGTTTATTTCAGCGACGGCCAAGGCACTGCATATGCACTGGCCGAGGCGCAAAACACCGGTGCCGCATTTAACTTACCCGCCCATGCTTACCGCTACTTTACAGAACAGCAAGGCGGGATCACCGTAACCAACAATGAGGATTGGTTAATTAAGGCAGGTTCCGATGATGAAAGCACCGAGCATTACCGCCTGCGTATTCGCAATGTATTCGGCACCGCTGCGCGCTGGCATATTAACGCCGTGTACAAACAAATTATTGCCAGCTTTGCCGTACCAATCGACAACATAGAAATAGAAACAAACGCCCCCCGCGGTCCAGGTACTGCCAATGCATACATCTATTTAGATGTTGGCCCTGTACCAACAGCTTTGCTGAGCGCGATTAATCAGCACATTCGCACCGCAGGCCATCATGGCTTGGGTGACGACTTTATGGTTTACGCCATGGCAACCACGGGCTTTGATATTACCGCAACGTATAAATTGCACCCACAAAGCAGCAGTATTAAGAGCGATTTAACCACGTTTATACAAGCCGCTTTTCGTCAAAATGCAGCGTATGCACCTACACGCGTAGCGCATCAAACAGTATTCAGCATTAGCCAATTGATAGCAGAATGCCACGAGCAATTTAGCGAGCTTAAATCAATTAAATTTGATATTGACGACATAACCGCCTTGAACTGGCTGCCGGTACTTACATCATTAACCGTTAATGAGGTGGCAAATGGCTAATGAAATCGCCACTTGGTTAAATAAAGGCTACGCCGAAAAACTGGTAAAAGCAGCAACTGGCTATTGGGATCAATCACGCGACTACGTTATGTGGGCTGTTAACCAAAAAGATGAATCTAAAAACGAAGATCCAGTTTTAGGTTTTTTGGCGTGGGAGCGCCTAACTACTCGTTTAGATGACGAGCCGATAGAGCTCTATCGTAAGCGCGTGCAGCATGCACTGGTAAATACCATTGGTGCCGGCGAAATTGCCTCAGTTAAAAGTATTTTTGACCGCTTAGGGTTGGAGGTTCTTAACGTGCGCGAAAGGCTCGACGGACGTGACTGGGACATTATTGCTATTGACATGACCGATTCAACACTCGCAGGCAATACTGATTTACTACCAGAGCTCATACAGCTTTATGGCCGCACTTGTCGCCGTTATGAATTAACCGTGCATAACAAAGCGGATGCATCGCTAAGCTTGGGGTTAACGCACGTGCAATGGGATAGCTGCCACATTGATCACTCACTGCATTTGGCCGCACAAAATAAAGCAGCGCAGCAATACAGCCATGGTTTTACTAACCTGCAAAACGAAAGTAGTCACGCGCCACTGCATGCAATTACGCACAACGTAAAACACACACTGCCCACTGAGTTGTTATATCAATTTTTAGGGTTTGATAACGTAGTGAGCAACACCGCACATCAAGCAATAACCACCGATGTACAGCATGTTGTTGCGGCGCATCACCGCTATGGATTTTTAAGTAAAGAGGGCGGTATAAGCATCGCCAAGGAGACACTATGAGCGAAGCCATCACCGGCATTATGACCAACGCCGGAAGAGGTTACATAACCACCCGAGCACTTGAAAACAAAGGGCTTGATGTAAAAGAGCTGGTGTTTGCAAAAATACCAAACCTAAACGAGCAGGCAGAGCGTGATCCAAACGAGCCCATGCCTAGCGATTTGCAAATCGTACACCGCCGAAATATTGATGTGTCTGGCTATGTTGACGAAAACACCGTTGCATGGGCCGTGGTACTAGAGCAAGAAATCGGCGACTTTGACTACAACTGGATAGGGCTTGTAACAAAAGACGGCACTTTATTAGCCGTTGACTACCTGCCGCTTCAGCGCAAACGCCAAGGTGTAAATAACGTACACAACCGATCGTTTGTTCTTAAGTTTGCAGCAGCGGCGGCGCTGGCTCGAATCACAATCCCTGCGCAATCATGGATGTTTGATTACAGTCCGCAAATAGATGCGCTAAACGCACTATCACTAACCACAGCAACCGCGCAGGTAAACAACATGTACCGCACGTTGCGTAACTATTTCTTAATGTCAGAATTTACAGTATTTACTAAGGAACTATGATGAGCATTGAACAAATCAACGAAATCGTAACCGCGGCAGACCGTGTGGTTACAGCGGTAGAAAATAAAGCAGCCGAGATAGACTCAAAAACAGCCGCGCTAGACAGCGACTACAACAGTAAAAAAGCAGCCCTTGATCAGCAAGCTGCTGAAAACTTGGAGCAACTGGCGATCGTTGCATCAGACGGCTACCGCAAGGCAATCGAAGACGCATCAGGTGGCCGCAATACGGTAGTAATTGACGAGCAAGGCAATCCAAATGTCATGGTGCGCATCCCGCGTTTTAATTACGAAGATATCAACCAGGCTATTCTTGATCGCCTTGGCGTTGACTTAATGCTAGGCACCGGTACGCCAACTATGTTCCAACGTAATGGCGAGCAAATGGGTGAGGTGCTCATTGCAAAATATCTAGCATCATCAGGCGCCAATGGTGGCTGTAGCGTAATTGGTGGTGTGCAACCAAGTACATCAGTTAATTACAATGTAGCAAAAGCGCTGTGTAACAACAAAGGCGCAGGATGGCACATGATGAGCATTCACGAATGGGCTGCAATAGCGCTGTGGTCTTATGCAAATGGCACAGTGCCGCGCGGCAATACAAACTACGGAAGCAGCCACGAAAACAAATTAGAAGCAGCACGCCGTAGCGACAACGGCTTGCCAGGCGATACATCAGGAACAGCAAGAACCGACACAGGCAAAGGTCCTGCAACATGGTCGCACGACCACACAGAATGGGGTATTCAAGACCTAGTAGGTAACGTGTGGGAATGGCTAGACCAAATGATGCTAGACGAAGGGCAGATCATTACTACGCTCGACAACAACCCAGCGGTGATTGAAGAAAACTGGAACAAGCACACAGCGTTTTTAGATTCGCCAACGGCAAACACAGAAGGCACCGGCAGCGCTGGATCTCCAGTACTTAGTAGCGCAATTACAAACCGTAATGGCCCCGTGGGCGAAGATAGTAACGACAACCCTTCTTTAACAAATAGTCATTTTGCAGCAATCGAAAAAGCGCTCGACTACAGCAAAATAGAGCTACTACGCCGCTTGTTAATCGAGTCAGAATCAACCACTACGGTTGGTGGTTACATCTACTGTCGAAATTATGGCAATCGATTCCCGCTGCGTGGCGGCAACTGGAACAATGGCTCGAACGCTGGCTTGGGCGCGCTCTACCTCAGCCATGGCCGTTCGAATGCGAACAGTGGTATCGGTTTTCGTCCCGCTTTCTTTGCGTAATTGATTATTGAAATTTGTACCCCGGGCGATAGCCCGGGAAAAACTAATAAAAGGTAAAAATATGTTTACATATATCTACAAAGGCGCAAGCCACAGCAATACAAGCGCTGAGTACATGCAAAATCTAGGCATGGAACAGGAACAAATTGACGCAGTATTAAATCAGCAGCAGTTTGAGCTAAGCCAAAATGTTGAAAAGCGCCAAGCCGCTTACAAAGCAGAGTCAGACCCATTATTTATGGAAGCGCAATACGACGGCACGCCTGAGTCACTGCAAAAGTGGCAAGACAAAGTAGCCGAAATCAAAGCGCGCTACCCACTGCCTGACAATGCATAACCTAGCGCTTTGTTATCATCAAACTGCCGCCCCTTGCTCAATGCAAGTGGGCGCGCAGTTGCTTGCGTCTGCCATTAAAGACGACTCGCGCACAGATAAGCCAGCAAGCTATGGCGGTTTGTTGTTATCAGTGAGCGCAATCGATCCCGCAGCGCTAGCCAGTAAGTTGGAATCAATAAACGAATACTGCCCAATCCCTGAGTTTATCGCCTGCGCCCAGTATGCCAAAAGCCAAAGTACATTAGATCAAACCCAGCTCGAAACGTATGGCGGCCAAAGCATAGAGTGGCAAATAAACACCCTGCAAAACCTATTGCCAATTCGTGAGCAGCTAATAGCTGACGAACTCGCGGCGGTCGATGATAGCGGCAAGCAATTAATTACTACCATTGACGAGGCACTAACCCAAACAGCAGAGCTAAAAACAGCCCGCGACGAGCGACTAAATCAGGCGCAATTCACTGCTCAAAGTAGCGGGGTAGATGTGCAATTAATTACAGCTGGCACAGCAAAGCAGCTAGCCGACTCAGTGGCTAACAAAGGCAATGATCATAGCTACTGGGCACTGTGTTTATTTGTTGGCGAGCAGGGCGAACTTAATCAAATTAAAGAGGTGTTATGAGCTTAGCAATTGATGGCTGGAACATACCGGGGTTTGAAACCCGTGTTGATGCATCGGTAAAACTCGCCGGTGGTGACATGTCGGGGTTTGGTAGCTTTGCACTTAGTAGTGATCAGGGTGTTAAGCCAGGTTTAATAACTGTAAAAACAAAAATACCCATGCTGGATGAAAGCGAGCTAGCAGCCCTTATCGCCAAATCAAAAGCACTAGATGAAAACGGCGCCCGTGTTGTTTACACCATTACCAATGCGTTAGCTGAGGCATATAAAATTCGTAAAGCAAAATTTGACGGTGAAGTAAAAGCCACCGAGCTTGAAGAAAAACGCGCGTGGCAAGTAACATTTAAACTCGTAGAGGTTCAGTCAGTCTCAGAGCGCGAACAACAGCAGCTAGACGAACAAGCCAGCACTAACGCCGAGCCACAAGCAACAACCAGTAACGACGATGTGCAAAATAAATTTAACGAGGTCGAAGGGCCATGAGCACCCGCCTATCTAACACCTTAAAAATTGCAGGCCAGCCGGTTACTAACATAGTAGCTAAAACCGTACAGCTTGATATTGCCAGCACCGGTCGTGCAAAGTTTGAAGTAGTGGCAGAGCAAGAGCCAAGCGGCTTGGTTGAACTACACCTAGGTTACACGTTAGATAATATGATCCCGTATTTTCTCGGCGTCATAGAATCAAAACACCAAGCCAATGGGCGTTGGTATTTAACCTGCCGAGAATTACTCGGTGCGTTAAGCTTTCCAGCACCGATGGCTGTTCGTCACGCAACAATTAAAGCGGTGCTTGATGAGCTAGCAAAACTCGGAGTTGAGTTTGCAACCCCTGAAAACGCAGAATATTTAAATCAAATTACACCCGCATTTTATCACAGCGGCACAGGCATTGAAGCGCTTAGACAAATAGGCAAAGTGTGGAGTATTAACGATTTTATATTTCAGCAGCGCCCCGATGGTAAAATATTTGTCGGCAGCTGGCACGACTCGCGCTGGCCACTCGCAGCAATAAACGACTTTCCAGAGCACACAATAACAGCTAAAAGCTCAACCACCGGCGAGCTAATAGCTATCCCAAAATTAAGACCAGGCATACAAATAAACGGCCGCCACATAACCGAAGTAACACTAATCAACGACAGGATGCACATACGATGGTCAAACAAGCCATTAAACGCCTAATACAGCGCTACTTTCCAGAGCTAAGCGAGCGTAAACACCTGCCGCAATTGGCGCGCATTGAAAAAATATATGACCTACCAAGTGGCGGCGCAGCAATCAGCTCAGTATTTAGGCCGCTAAAAGCCGCCGACGTACAGCTTTTAAATCCGCTAACAGGCGAGCCATTAGCCGTGCCCGCATTTCAGCAAGTAACACTCGGGACAGGCCAAGCATCCGACCACGGATTATTAAACGAACCAACGCCAGGCATGCATTGTTTAATACAATATATTGACGGCTTAAATAGCCATGCCGTGATCACCAGCCTATTGCCATGGCAAAGCCTAGTGCCCGAACACAAGCGCACAGATGTAACACTGCAGCAAAGTAGCCGCAGCAAACTACAAGGCCGCGACGGAAACTGGCAGACCACAACCGACGGCGAAATAACACAGACCAGTGATACCACAAAAAGAAAATCGCGCAACTGTTTAGAAAAACATCATGAACGCCATACCAATATAGCCACGCACGACACGCTAAAAATAGACGGCAACCAAATAAATGAAGTAATGGGCGCACTAAAAACAGTAGTAGGTGAAAAAGCCTTAATCGTCGCGTTAGAGGGGCTATTACTCGGCAGTAAAAAACAGGTAGATCTAGAAGCGCACGACAACATGAACCTAACCACACTCAAAATCTTACACGCCAAAGCCACCGAACTGGCAAAGGTAGAGGGCACAACAGTGTGGCTTGGAAATAATTCGGTAAACGTAGCACAAGTATTGCTAGATTTAATAAGCCTGGTTAAAGATATAAACCAAAGCCTAGAAAACCACGGCCACACAAGCGCGGGTGCAGGCGCACCAATAACGAAGAGCGAATTTGCCGCCCACAAATCAGCAGCCAGCAGCTTAAAAAGCACATTAGAGCCAATTGTAGAGTAATGTTAATGCTTGCCAACCCGCTTACTGTGTTTAACAATGTCCGTATTGAATTAAAAAATAATTGATATTTAGCGTTACAGAAGCCAAACAGTGACCAAAACTGTGACCAAAGACAATAAATCATTTCAATTTTTATTTTATATATATGATTTTAAAGGTTAATTTATTTTATGTGTGAATTGCTTGGCATGTCAGCCAACGTACCTACGGATATTTGTTTTAGTTTTTCAGGTTTGTTAGAGCGCGGTGGTAATACTGGCCCGCATAAAGATGGCTGGGGTATAACGTTTTATGAGGGTAAAGGGTGTAGAACCTTTAAAGATCCTGAGCCAAGCTATCAATCAGAAATCGCCAAGCTAGTAAAAGCTTACCCCATTAAAAGCGTGTCGGTAATTAGCCATATTCGCCAAGGAAACCGTGGCCGAGTGTGCCTTGAAAATACCCATCCGTTTACCCGTGAGCTTTGGGGACGCGAAATTACCTATGCACATAATGGCCAGTTATCTAACTATCACGATTTAAAACCACAATATTATCGCCCTGTGGGTAACACCGACAGTGAGCTGGCGTTTTGTTGGTTGCTAGATAAAATTCGTGAAAAATACCCAAAACGTCCCTCTAATATGGCCTCTGTATTTAGATATGCGGCTAAGCTTTCGCATACGCTACGTGAAAAGGGCGTATTTAATATGTTATTGACCGATGGCGTATTTGTATTGGCGTATTGCACTAATAACTTACACTACATAACGCGCCGAGCGCCATTTGGTAAAGCAACGTTAATTGATGCCGATATGGTGGTTGATTTTAACGAAGAAACCACCCCAAACGATGTAGTAACAGTAATAGCTACACGGCCATTAACCAACGACGAACGCTGGCAAAAAATGCAGCCAGGGGAGTTTGCGTTATTTAAAATGGGCGAACTAATTTAGTTAATTAGCCTAAAAGCAAACACAAAAAAACGCGATATAAAATCGCGTTTTTTTGTGTTTGCTATCACCGTGTTTACGGCGCTTCTGATCTTACTTCGCTGCTCTCACTTACAGGAGTAGAAACAGGCTGGGTAACGGTAAATGAATTCATTTGTACTTCAAACTGCTCCATGCCTTTTTCGCCTTTCCACATACGTACTAGCATGTAGTCCATTTCTGGTGCAAACCAAGCAAGGGCTTGGCGTTTATCGTTATCGTATAAACGTTTTACTTTTATAGCTTCTACGTTACCAATTGGCAGCGAAATCATTTCTTTGCCAACCACTTCAAAGTTGTAGTCGCGGCGATTGCCTTTTTTATCAATAAGCGGAAACGAAAAATAAGTTTCGCCTTTTTTTAAGCCTTCGCGTACTTGTACTTGATACGAAATAGCATCTTGAAATTCGTCAGTCCATTCGCACTTTAGCGGGTATTCGCTAGTACTGCTGGTGACCACTTTATTTTGTGTATCAAAGTCTATTTTATAATCTTTATCTGGGCCGGTGCCGGTACGCACCATATTGTAATGATGAGGAGTGACTTTGTTATCTAAAAAAGTAAATACTGAGGTTTCTTCTCGCTTGTCAGAGAAAATCATCCACTCAATATTGCTGTGATAAGTAAGTTGATATGTTTGCTCGCCAACTTTTTTAAGCTCGCGTACTGCCTCGCCATGATTTTTACCTTTGCGTAAAATATCGTAGCTGGCTTGATACTCTGTTAGTTCGCCTGCAATTAGGCTAGTAGGAAGTAAAGCGCCCACACATAACAGCAGGGCACTTATTTTTTTATTGTGGGTAGTGCGCGCCGTGTGCAGGAAGTTGTTTTTCGTCAAGAACTGCATAATCTGCTTCCATAGTAAGTCTGTGTTCACTGAACCACTTGACCACCAAAGGATAAATTATATGCTCTTGTTCGTGCACGCGTTTAGCTAATGTTTCTGCTGTATCATCCTTGAGTACAGGTATTTGCGCCTGAAGAATAACGGGACCGCCGTCTAACTCTTCAGTTACAAAATGAACACTTACGCCATGAACATCGTCTTTTGCATCAATTGCTCTTTGGTGGGTATTCAGCCCCTGATACTTAGGCAACAAAGATGGATGAATGTTCAGCATTTTTCCAACATATTTTTGCACTAAGCTAGGAGTAAGAATACGCATAAACCCAGCTAATACAACTAGATTTGGCATAAAAGAGTCAATAACGTTCATTAATTGCGCATCATAGGCCTCGCGCGAGTCAAAATCTTTGTGACTGAGCACTTTTGTAGCAATACCTGCTTGTTTTGCACGCTCAAGGCCGTAAGCGTCTGCTTTGTTACTTATAACAGCCGCTATGTGTCCGTTTATTTCGCCGCGCTCGCAGGCATCAATAATGGCTTGTAAATTAGAACCACTACCCGATATTAATACCACTAAGCGAATGGGTGCCATTACTTAGCACCACCTACAATTTCTACTTGCTCTTCGCCGGCAACAGCATCTTGAATTTCACCAAGGTGCCATGCGTTTTCGCCAAGCTCTTTTAAAATGCTTAAGCTTTGCTCTAGCGCATCGCCTGGTACTACTAATACCATGCCTACACCACAGTTAAATGTACGGTACATTTCGTGCGTAGTAATATTGCCGTTTTCTTGTAACCAGTTAAAAACGGTTGGCCACTGCCAGCTATCGCCTTTAACTACTGCTTTTGCAGAATCAGGTAATACACGCGGAATGTTTTCCCAAAAGCCGCCGCCAGTAATATGCGATAGGGCATGCACGCCTACTTGCTTAAATAACTCAAGTAAAGGCTTAACGTAAATACGTGTTGGCTCTAGTAAGTGCTCGCCTAGTGTTTTGCCGTCAATAACTTGGTTCGTATCGGCGTTTGATACTTCAAGCACTTTACGAATTAAAGAAAAGCCGTTTGAGTGCGGACCGCTAGAGGCAAGGGCAATAAGTTGATCGCCGGCTGCTACTTTTGTGCCATCAATAATTTTAGATTTTTCTACTACGCCGGTACAAAAACCGGCCATGTCGTAGTCTTCACCATCGTACATACCTGGCATTTCAGCTGTTTCGCCGCCAATCAGGGCACAGCCAGAAATCTCACAGCCTTTACCAATACCGGTTACTACATCGGCCGCTGTGTCTACATCTAGTTTACCTGTTGCATAGTAATCTAGAAAAAACAGGGGTTCAGCGCCTTGTACTATTAAATCGTTTACACACATTGCAACTAAATCAATACCTACAGTGTCGTGTTTTTTTAAGTCGATAGCTAAACGTAGTTTAGTACCTACACCGTCAGTACCTGCCACTAGTACTGGCTGTTTGTAACCTTCTGGAATTTCGCAAAGAGCGCCAAAACCACCAATTCCGCCCATTACTTCTGGACGACGCGTTTTTTTAACTACGCCTTTAATACGCTCAACAAGTGCATTACCAGCGTCGATATCTACGCCCGCGTCTTTATAGCTTAATGACTGTTTTTGTTCGCTCACAGGTTTTCCTCAAATAATTGCTTGGGGTTGCTTTTCGATAGCTTAGAAACGCGCGTATTTTACAACAATTGCAACTGCGCGGCTAGCTCAAATATAGTTTTGAAATAATTAACAAGGACACTTGTCCGCTATTAGTTTGTTAATTGCACAAAAAAAGCACCCTAGGGCGTGTTGACCTTTGCGGATTGGAATTTGTTCAATCTAGGGGCGATTAAATCGCGGCGCGAGGTTTGTACCTAGTGGGCTAAGTAAAAATCGAGCAAAGCTTCCGCGTCCTGCTCACGCCCCTTACCTACATCCATGTAGGCAAC
>OLGU01000152.1_pt1 | contig 20309 bp, 14 predicted proteins | sample 1609281 | NCBI WGS metagenome assembly OLGU01 (sample SAMN05416705, study PRJEB24817) | seawater metagenome | isolation source: Sea water | place: Canada:Atlantic | collected 2013-07 | reverse complement strand
ATGCCATTTGGGTGATATTTACACTAAACGAGGTGCCCATAAATACAATTTTATCGGCGTTGAGCATACGCTGTTGTGCTTCGGTTATTCTGTAAAGCTCAGTGTAAAATTCATCGAACAACAACACAAAAGGCTTAAACGAATGATTAAGCTCAGGTGTTTGGTTTTGAATATTAAATAGCTCAAAAAGAGACTCATGCAGGCGGCTTTCATCCACACTATCCCACGGAGTCATAAGCGGTTTAACGGCTTCGCCTTGCTCATGAAATAACGTCATTTGATCGAGCCTGCCGTGTATAGCAATGTAATTTTTATTACCGGCTTTGCCATCAAGGCCATCTATATTTTGGGTTATTAAGTTTTTATCGCTCAGCCAATGGTGTACTTCATTCGGGCCATGGTTACGATAGGCAGCAAAACGGTTGTAATACCAAGCTAAAAACTCGCGTGGATTATTTTGATACATATCACGCGTGGCCATTTCCATAGGCGTATAATTTTTACTACCTATAGTCCAAAAGCCATCTTCGCCTCTAAATGTAGGTATGCCACTGGCTGCGCTTACCCCTGCACCGGTAATATAAAGTGTATTCACTGTGTTACCTCGTACCCTAATACATTGCTTATTACTTGCTGTTGATTGTTCATGCCGCCAATACGATATAAAGCCCCATTGTGCTCAAGTAGGCCACGGTGATCCATACTGCCAACAGCTACATTAGGTAGTACCTGCCACGTGTTTTGCTTTACATTAAAACGCCATACATGGTTGCTGGCCGGGGCGGGCTGTTTATTGTAGCCAATCCCATCGTAATTATAGGGGTTATTTGAGCCGCCCAGCATGTAAATATTGTTATTGTAGCTAGTAGCAGCCATACGGTAATGCGGCTCCCCCGTTGGGTGGGGCAAAGTACGCCAATCTATTTTTAGCGGATTGTTGGCATTTATTGTGCCTTTTAAACACTGCGCAACACCTGCAAACGAGCGGCGAGAATCTGGATTTGCTTGGGTTTTAACGCCATCGCAAATAACAATAGTATTACCACTAATAGCAGCCGCTTGGCCAAATACAGGCTCACCTAAAAAAGGCGACGCCTGCTGCCATGTATTGTTTTTAGTATCGTACACCTGTACTAAATTTACGTTGCCATCGTTATGCCAACCGCTAATAAGGTATATGTAACGCTCTTTGTAGCTTAGCGCTACGCTGTCATCAACTGGTACTGGCATGCTTGCAAGGTGTTTATACGTATTGTTTTTTATATCGAAACGGTACACATCGGGGCTTGAAATTTCAGTATGATCGCTATCTACCGTGTAGCCACCAAAAATATAAGCGTATTCACCTAAGCCAACAGCAGTACTGGCTAAGCGCCCCTTTAATGGCAAACTTGAAGGCACACTCGCTTGTTGCTGCCATGCGCTGTCGCCCAGTTTTAGCGAAAATACCTTATTGTGTACATCGCTATGTTGTTTGTTTTTACCAAGCCCCATAAAACTCAAAAAATAGCGTTGGTTTTCAACAGTAACCTTAGCTACGGCATTGTTTGCAACGGGTTCGGGTAAAGCAGGAAGGCTTGCTAGCGCAATAGAAAAAAGAAGGCTCATAAAAACAAATAATATAAAAGTGACTAATACACTTAGGGTAAATTATTTTACCTGCATGAACCAGCTAACTATAAGTAATTTACCTTATTAATGCGTGTGTTTAGGTGTGCTGCGTTTTACAAACCATCTAATGATTAATGGCGTAGCCAGCGAGCTAAATTAGATAAGCGTATTTACAAGCAGCGCCTAATTTACACCGCCTTATTACTTGATTTTGAGGCTTTTTTGTTAATTTTATTTAAAAACTACAAAACTTTAATAATTTAGCGTTAAGTTTTAAAACATCCTTACTACTTAGTAATTTATGCTAGTTAGCCTAATAAAGTGTACTTTTAGCAATATAAAGTATGCTAATATTTTGTGGTAACAAATGTTTTACAAAAATATATCCTGTTTTTGATTTTTGATCCCTGTGGAGAAACCTAGGTGAAAATACCTAAAAAGTTATTGTGCTCACTTATTATTGCCTCACCAATACTTGCTGCAGAACCATTAAACGACGATGATTTAGACCTTGACGCGTTAATGGGAATGGATGTTCAAGCAACTTCTGCAATGAAACGAGCACAATCGGCCTTTAACACCGCCTCTTCTATTTATGTGCTAAGCAAAGAGCAAATTACCAGTTCGGGCGCTACCTCTATTCCTGAGGCATTAAAAATGGTGCCAGGCCTTACCGTAAGACAACTTGATAACAATCAATGGGCTATTTCTGCACGCGGTGTTGCTTCACGCTATTCCAGCAAATTATTAGTAATGATAGATGGGCAAAGCCTATACACCCCCAAATTTGCGGCTGTGTATTGGGAGTCGTTGCATGTGCCTTTATACGATATTGAACGTATTGAGGTTATTCGTGGTCAGGGCGGGTTGTTATGGGGTAATAACGCAAATAACGGCGTGATCAATATCATTACTAAAAATAGCTTAGATACACGCAACACTTACGCTAAAGCAATTACAGGTAATCAAATAAATGCCGACATAAGCCTTCGCCATGGTGGTGATATTTCTGATATTGGTAGTTACAGGGGCTACTATAATACTAAAAATACCGCACCTTCTAAAAAAGGCAGCCGCATTAAACCTAATGACTTTACTAAACAGCACGCTGGCGGCTTTAGAGCTGATTTTACGCCAAGCGATGAGTGGTCAATCCTCCTGCAAGGGGATCATACCCACACAGAGCACGGCCAAAACCTTACTGGGGTAGTAGATGCGTCTAACCGCAGTCAGCAATTTCCAACTATTGCAGATAGGCGCTCAACACGATTAATGACCCGTGTAGAGCATCGTCTTTCAGATAATGCAAACCAAATGCTGCAAATGTCGTGACTTAAACAACATGGTGAACAACCCTATATAAATGAAGATTTTGAATCGATTGACGTTGATTATCAAATGAACTTTATTACCGGTGCACTCCAGGTAGATTGGGGGCTTAATTATCGATTTAATGATATTTCTTTTCAAGACAGCATTTTTATTAATAGCGATAAAGACCTAGAAGACCTTCATCAATACGGTGCCATGCTGCAAGCGCAATACAGTGTTATTCCAGATACGTTAAACCTCATTGTAGGCACAAAAATAGAGCATAACGATTTAACCGGTTGGGAAAACCAACCCCTTGCCCGCTTTACCTATCAGCCAAATAACGAGCACCTAGCATGGGGTTCAATTTCACGTAGCGTGCGTATTCCTACATTAATTGAATTTAACGATAACTTTAGAGTAAATGGCCAAAAAATCTCAGACGTTATTGGCATGCAGTCGGGTATTGCCGAAATAGATCAATACCATATAGCTACATTTTTAAATGGTAACGATAACGTAAAAGCCGAAAATTATATCTCGTACGAGCTAGGCTACCGTATATCAAAGGCGGAGTGGTCTTTAGATGTTTCTGCATTTAATACGCAAGCGGATGATGTGGCCGTAATTAGCTTAAACCCTCACGTAGAACAATTTATACCTGCATTAAACTTTTACTTAGCCGGGGAAGTGTCACAAGCATTTGCGGCGCTTCAAACAACAAGCTTAGATTACGACTTTGTTTCGGTAGGTGAAACCACCACAACCGGTGGTGATTTATTGTTCTCGATGCAACTAATGGACGACTTAAGCAGCGAAGTTGGCTACAGCTATACAAAAATAGATTACGACTTACCTAATGCAACGCGCCCTACTATTGGCTACGACTCAGTAAACAGGCAATTATTTACTAAACTGAATTACCAATTAAGTGAGCAACATTCTATTTTTGCCACGCTAAGAGCCGAAAACTCAAGCACTTACAATACAGATAACTACACCGCTGTAGACCTTACATGGAACTGGAAAATAAACAATAACTGGGCCACAGCAGTATCAGGCAAAAATTTATTTGCAGGCTCACACATAGAATACGCCAATACTCGCGAAACATTTACGGTTCCTAATTACATAGACGAGTGTGTTACGTTTTCTGTTAGTGCAACATTTTAAGAGAGCCAATGCTTAAGCCTTTAAATCGATTGCTTTACCTATTTTTTTGCCTTGCGCTTTGTACAAGCTCAAGCGCGTTTGCGGTGCAAAAAGAATATGTGCTTAAAGCAGGCTTTTTATATAACTTTGCCCACTTAGGGCAATGGCAATCTGCACCCGAAAACAGCTCCGACTTTTTAATTTGTAGCCCCGACAGCCAATTTATAGCAATAGCAAATGCCGCCCTAGAAAACAGAAAAGTACATAAACGCCACTTACGAAATAAACTAACTCCCCTCGAGGCCACTGCACTTGAGGGCTGTGATATAGTATTTATTACTGATAATACCTATAACATGTGGTTAGATGCCCACCCCGCGCTTAATTTAAAAAATACAATGATAGTTGGCGAAACCGATGGCTTTATAGCCGCACAAGGACATATTCGATTTTTCCTTTCAAGTAGTAAGGTGCGCTTTGAAGTTGCCCCAAGCAAGCTTAAAAAAGCAGGTATTACTATGAGCTCAAAAGTGCTGCGCCTAGCACGTGTTGTTGAGGGGTAAATAATGAAAAACTACTTCTCACTCAACTCAATGAGTAAAAAGCTGCTGTTTATTTTAATGAGCGTTGCGCTTATTTCTACGGCTACCGTTACTGCCGTTTTTAGCGCGTATGAGCTAAAAACCGCAAAACAAGAACAAACACAAAGCCTAAAATCACTCTCGCAAATATTAGCCCCCAATATTAGTACTGCTTTAATATTTTACGACACCGCCGCAATAAAAGAGCTGATTGAGCCGCTATTAATGCGCTCCGATATTGTATCGGTAGAAGTGATAAACAATTTGAGCCAACAAATTGCAAGCGTAACCTCGCCTAAATACAGCCAAGTAAGCTCAGCCCCGCATACAATAGAAGTAAAAACACCATTAACAATTGACGCTCAACGCTACGGTACGCTGATTGTGCGCGCCGACGACAGTGACCTAAACGACAGAGCCGCTTTTTATGGCCGGTTTATTATTGTATTAATGATTTTTAGCTTTATTTTAAGTTTGCTTGTATCGCTAATGCTCAGAAAACGTTTTTTAAACCCCATTTTATATTTAGCACAAACAGCAGAGCAAATTACCTCATCTAACGACTATAGCTTACGTGCTAAAGAGCTTTCAAAGGATGAAGTGGGTAAACTAACTAGCTGTTTTAATACCATGCTGCAAACTATAGAACAGCGCGATAACCTACTAGAAAACCAAGTAAAACGAAGAACAAAAGAGCTCGAAAATGCCAATGTTCAGCTGCATCAATATGCCTATCAAGATGGCTTAACCGACCTACCTAATCGCCGTTATTTTTATGAGCACCTGCAACAGCTTGTAAGCACACCTGAACAACCATTTTCTTTGGTATTTATTGATTTAGACGGCTTTAAAGAAGTAAACGATAGCTTAGGCCACGACTTTGGTGATTTATTACTTCACGAAGTTGCTAAGCGACTTCGCCGCTGCTTAAAACAGCAAGACATAGTGGCGCGCTTAGGCGGTGATGAGTTTACCCTAATACTAAAAGGAATAAGCGATACAACAGCGGTTTCGCACATTGCACACGATGTAATGAAAAGCCTGACCCGAACGATAACCATAAAAAACGAACATGTGCAGGTAACCGCGAGTATAGGCGTGGCGTTTTTTCCGCATGACGGCATATCGGTCGAAACCTTAGTTAAACGAGCCGACCAAGCGATGTATTTGTCAAAAAGTAAGGGGCGAAATAGGTTTGAGTTTTTCTCATACGAAATGGAAGAACTGGCGATTGAAAAGCGCCGCCTTATAGAAGAAATACGCATTGGCTTAAATAACAATCAATTTGAACTTTACTATCAGCCAATATGGGACCCCCATTCACGTACGCTAAAAAAAGCTGAAGCGCTGATCCGTTGGAACCACCCAGAGCGAGGCATTATTGGCCCTGTTGAGTTTATCGATATAGCAGAGCAAAATGGCTTGATAAAAGAGCTAGGCGAATGGGTTAAATCGCAAGCTGTTCGCGATGCGGTGCAGTTTAATAAGCTAAGCTATACACCGGTGCAAATTAGTGTAAATACCTCGCCTTTAGAAATTGATCGCGACGGTATTTGGGTTACCCAATGGGTAGAGGCGTGCAAACTTTATAATTTGCCACCTCATACTATTTTAATTGAAATAACTGAAAACAGCTTAATGGACCCAGATAACGCTATTCAGCACCATTTAAAACGCCTTAATGCGCTTGATATAGACATTGCCATTGATGATTTTGGTGTTGGGTACTCATCGCTTGCGTACTTGTAGCAGTTAGACATTGATATACTTAAAATAGATCAATCGTTTATACAAAATATCGAAGCCAACAGCAGCAGTATAGCGCTAATTAAAGCCATAATTACTATGGCGCATAACTTAGGGGTAGAAGTGGTCGCCGAAGGGGTAGAAACACCAACCCAACAAGCACAATTAATCGCGTTGGGCTGTGATTACATTCAAGGCTACTTATATTCTAAACCGCTTTCAAAGCAAGACTTTATAAATAGCCATCTGCAAATAAAAGCAACCGTTGAATAACCTACAACCAGCGCGGTACGGTTTGCTTATATTTTAGGTAGTCATTATTAAAACGCGTTACTAAATGCGCTTCTTCAACAGCTATTTGTCTATAAAGCGCATATAAGCCCACAGCAAGGCAAATTAAGCTAAATAAGCTTGGTAATGCTAAAAAGAACCCCAACTGAGCAGTTGCCACACCAACATACATAGGGTTGCGCGAAAAACTATATAACCCGGTAGTTTTAAGTGTTTGAGGCCCATTTGGGTCTATACCCGAGCGCCAAAGTGACGCCATATGAAAATGAACAACCATACTGAGCACAAAGCCCGCCGTGAGCATAATATTGCCAAACATAACACCCGGCCACCCATTTAAGGTATAAAACATACCTAAGTAGTTATCGGTGGCAGGCACAAACACACGCAGCACACACACAAACCATATAGCAGCTCTAAAAAACTTAAACGCCATATGATTCCACCAGCTAGTACAAAACTTAGCGCCAGGAAAAATAACACCCGCAGGCGTTGAAAGGTTTTTATAAATAATTCTAACGGTGTAAAACCCCGCCACAAACGTATAAAAAAGCGCTAAATACACACGCGTAAATTCGATTAGTGAAGCAGAATCATCTATAAACAGCTGGTAACTCATTAATTTATTTTCTTCATCCTTTTATAATAATTTCATCATAATGGTCATGCTATTCATTAACAAGGTTAGTGTGCTAAAAACGTATAGTGGGCTTTTATTTAAAAACTATAATTTATACCCGCGTAGTAGCGCCTACCTGAGTAACTTGAACTTAATAAACGCGCTTCGCTATCATCACCTAAACGCGTAACAGTTTCCGATTTAGTTAAGTTAATAACAGAGGCTGTTAAACTTAAGCCATCAGATATATTAATGGCGGCATTTACATCAACTTGCTCGTAAGGATCTTGGTATACATTTAAACCGCTATTTAAGCCAAGTACTGTTTCGCCGCGTTTATTGTACGACGCGCGAAGTGTAAAGTACTCGCCTTCGTAATAAGCGGAGGTGTTGTATTGGTATTTAGCGCTTCCAATTAATGGCGATTGGCCAAATTCTTCACCATTTACACTTACATCGGCTTTATTGGTTTTGTTATAGGTGTAATTAGCATAAAAACCAAAACCACCTGCAAATGCATGTTGAATAAATACTTCGGCCCCTTTTGATACCGCATCGGTGCCGTTACCCACTGTGCTGTATGGTGCAACGGTAATTAAGCCGCTTTCTACTATATTTTCTTTGCCTGCAAACTCTTGCTGCATATCTATTACCAGCGGCACAACAAAGTTATCAACCTTTTTATGAAACAGCGCTAACCCCAATGCAGAGCCCGCGGCGTAATAATATTCAATAGATAAATCGGCCTGCACTGATTCAAAAGGTTTTAAATTTTTATTACCGCCACTGCCACTAAAGCCTGCAAGCTCGTTGAATGCTGCTCTGTCTTCTGCCCATTCATCTGATACAAACGTGATACGCTGCTGCGAGCCTAAATCGCTGTAATCTGGTCGCGCCATCACTTTAGCAATAGCGCCTCTAATCACTAAATCGTCGGTGGCATCCCACGCTATGTTAAAGCTTGGTAGAATTTGTGTGTCGGTATTTTTTTGTGTAACCAACTGATAGTCTTCTACAAAACGCGCATCGCCAGTTACCGGCTCACCTGTTTCATCATTGGTGTGATCAAGTTGATAAGTATATAAATCGGTAGAAGAGGTTAAGGTTTTAGTTTGTACTACGCGCACACCTAAATTACCTCTTACTTCACTAAATTCAAAATCGCCTTGAATATAAAACGCTGATATTTTTTCTTCAATATCGTATACAAAGTTATCTTCTATGCGGGTATAAGGCGTGTAGTTGTCGGTTACTAAATCTCGGTATTTATCCCAATCGATGCTGGGCATTTGGTTTATATTAAACCCGCCAACTATATTGGTTTGATTAATAAACACATCCTCGGCAAGTGGCATACCGCCATTCCATTGGTAGCTATCAAATTGCGTGATACCTTGCTCACTCGCTTCACCTGCAGCAATATCAAAGTTAGGATCTAAAAAAAACGTATTACCGGTCTCGCGGTGTAAGTTGGCATGGCGATATTTAGCCCCGGTTCTAATCGTTTTTAAAAATCCCCAATCAACATAAAAGTCGATGTCGGCTTGATAATAATCCTCTTCGAGTTCGCTGCGCACAAAGCTTGAATTTGACGAACCCGCATCATGCCCGCCGCCTAAGCCACTTTGCAAGTTAGCTAATGTGTTGGGATCAATACTCAGCGATACATTATTTTCATTTAAAGACCACGCTGCGCTTTGCGATGCGTTTTGAATAACGGTTTCGTTTTCGCCGTCGTTTGAGCTTTTATAAGCGGCTTCCCAGCTTTCTTCAGGGCCGCCCTCAGATTGAGTGTTACCAATAACAAAGCGGGCTTTAAAGCTATCGCCTTCGTAGGTTAAATTAAAATCGATAGTATCGGAGGTAGACTCTTCTCGTACATAACTGCCACGCATCCACGGAAATTGCATATCGTTTTTAACACCGCTAGCACTGGCATTATATTGCATACCCGTTGCAATGGTGCCTGTTTCGTCTAGGTTTACTGCGGTTAAAAAATCAGGATTAAGTGACCACTCAGGTATATCAATGACTGATTCGGTTCTGTCTTGTCCAAGTGTAAAGCCAAAGTAGTTAAACCCTAGTTCTAAGCGATTAGTTGGGCGCCATTGTGTACTAAATTGAATACCTTCACGCTCACGTTTTTCATTAAGCACAGAGCCACGTATAACTTGCGGAAACCACACGCCATCATAACGATTACCGCTGGCATCACTTATCGTATCCCAACCGTTATTGTTATCAACGGCATTTCCATTAATATCAGTTGGTTGACCGCCACCCGTGTAACGCCATACATTTGCATCGGTGCTGCCTGTTAAAGTGCGATTAGTACGCTCTTGATAGGTATAACCCACTAATACACCAAAGGTGTCGTCCTCATTTTTCCACGAATATAAGCCACTAAATTGCGGCTCGTACTCTTTTGTCACATCGGCGTAAGTAGATTCAACGTTAAATACACCTGAGTTTGCCTCCATGCTTAAAGGCTTGCGGCTATGCATTAATACTGTGCCGCCTACGCCGCCTTCATCTAAACGTGCTTCTGGCGATTTATACACTTCTACGCTTTCTATCATGGCAGAGGGCAATAAAGTGTAATCGAACGAGCGTGAAGGCTCCCCGGGTGATGAGGCTATAAAATTGCCATTAAGCTGAGTAAATGTGAGCTCAGATGATAAACCACGAATACTCACCGATGCCCCTTCTCCGCCATCGCGTTCAATAACAACGCCAGGTACTCGCTGCAACGAATCCGCTACATTTTTATCAGGAAATTTGCCAATATCTTCGGCTGTAATTGCATCCACCACAGAGCCAGACATACGCTTAACATCTAAGTTCTCAGCCATGCTTGAGCGTATACCCCGTACTTCAATTACTTCCATATTTTTTTTAAGCAGAGTTTTAGCGTTTTGTGAGGCAGCATCATCAGCTAAGCTAAATGGGCTTGAGGTAATAAGTGATGCGCAAAATAAAGATTTGTATACTTTAGATAAAGGGTAATGACGTAGGCAATTAATCATTTTTTACAGCTATTCCATTTACATTGCTTAGGCTAAGCAAATCAGTGATCCATTAGCGTATTGCAGTACGTAATGGCAAATTGCTGCAAAGTTTACATGGCGAAACTTAATGTATTGTTAACGCCTGGCTTAATTTAGTCTCAACTGTGGTTAAAAAATAACTCACACCTCACTATTTAACCTTACTAGGGTTTATGCGCCCGTTTTTAAGCTATTTAATGCTAGCTAAGGTGAAAATAACCCCTTGTTATAAAAATATTACCCGCCGCTTTACTTAACCTAAACTCCGGTTAAGATACTTACTAACAAATTAAATTACAGTGATAGTTAAATTTATTTTCTCTAGCCAGAGGTAGGTTTATTACCCACAGTTCAAATTACTTAATATGTGCCGGTACGCATTCTTGTTAAAGCAAAAAACCGCTTTCGCGGTTTTATTTTATGCTTGTTGTTTTAACGTATTTACTCAATCAGTTATTAGAGTTTAATTGGCTGGTAAATTGGCCCACCGCATTTACCACTTTTTGGGCTCCATCTTGAATTTCTGCCATAACCTCACCCGACTCTTTAGAAAGCGCTAAACCTTGTTCTGCTTTTTCTTTGCCTTGCTCGATAACCGCTACCGTACTTTGGGTTTGTGACTGATTACGCTGTACCACTTCCACAATTTCTTCTGTTGCTTTTGACGTTCTTGACGCTAAATGCCTTACTTCATCAGCAACCACAGCAAACCCGCGCCCTTGCTCTCCTGCACGCGCAGCCTCTATTGCAGCATTGAGTGCAAGTAAGTTGGTTTGCTCGGCAATACTACTTATGCTTTGTACTATGCTGGCTATTTGTTGAGATTGTTGATCCAGCGCCGAAATTTCGTTAGCTGCTTGCTCCATGTTTACAGCCAGCTCGTTCATAACAGATACGGTTTCTTGTAATACGCAGCTGCCACGCTCTGCGGTTTTATCTGTTTCTGTAGAGGTGCCATAGGCTATTTCGGCTGCTTGCGAAATAGCAATTTCACGGTTTACTTGCTCAGTAATTACGGTGGCAAATTTCATTACTTTATAAAGCTGATCCGCATCATTCGATATAGGGTTGTAGGTGGCTTCTAACCAAATTACATTGCCATATTTATCTATGCGTTTAAACCTGTCGGCAATAAATTGGCCTTGCCTAAGCTTGCTCCAAAACTGTTGGTATTCAGCCGAATTAGCTTCTTCGGTTTCACAAAACACCCGGTGATGCTGGCCAATTATTTCTGATTCATTGTACCCCATGGCTGACAAAAACTGATCGTTTGCCGTCAACACATGCCCCTGTAAATCAAATTCAATCACAGCCATAGAGCGATAAATCGCTTTTATTGTGTCGCTTTGTTCACGAGAGGTTGTAATGGTTTTAGTAAGTACGGTGCCAAACACCGAAAAATACAATAACTGATTTTGCTCGCCCACCACAGGGTGCACAATTAATCTTAGCCACTCTGCATTGCCATCTTGGCGAACAAATTCAATAGCTCCACTCCAGTGGCCTTCTTTTTGGAATGCTTTTTCAAGTTCTGCGTATTCAGGTGATAGCCGCGACTGATCAGCAATAAAATCGCCTAGCTGATTATTTGTTAAATTATCTTCGTTATAACCTAATGCGTTTAAAAAGTTATCGTTAGCATGCGAAATTCGCCCATCATAAAGTACATTAAGTACCAGCATTTCTTTGTAAAGCCCTTCCCACACTTGCTCTAAAGGGTACAACTGGGCTTTTAAAGCGGCTATTTCGTTTTGCTTACCTTTTGAAAAAAACATTAACTTCCCTACCAAAAAACACTAAATCAAGTTACTTCCAGTATAGGAGGTATTAATGATAACGCGATAATTAATAAGTAGTTTAAGCTAATTTATTGCTAAATTTGTAAGCATATGTTCCTTTTTATGTGCTCAGCCTTCACTTTCAACTAGGTTTACATACTTTTGTGCGAGCTGCTCAAGTGACTCCCTATTTAAAGGATCGCTTTTAATGCAATTAATAGGGCACACTATGACACACGTTGGTTTATCGTAATGCCCCACACATTCAGTGCACTTATCTGGGTCTATTTGATAAATTTTTGACCCCATAAAAATCGCGCTGTTGGGGCACTCATCTACACATACATCGCAGTTAATGCATTTATTATTTATAAATAGTGCCATGCTAGCGCTTACTCACTTGCTACTTTTTTATAGGGGTTGCGGGTATCTTGGTGCTCATCTAAATTTCGCATTAATATTGCGTGCTCTAAATTAATGCGTGTATCTAATCGAATTTTAACGTGATGCCCAGAGCCTTTGGCATCGGTAATACTTTCGCCCTTTTTGTTTTGCATGTATTCAAGTTCAAAAATAATGTTCCCTTGTGGTGTCATAAGCTCTAAAGAATGCCCAACGCAGAATTTATTTTTTACCTCTATTTCAACTAAACCATCAGCATGGCGCCCTATTACTTCCCCAACAAATTGCTGCTTAGTTGATACAGAGTGACCGTATTCATAGTTTTGATAATCTTGGTGGGCATGGCGCTTTAAAAAGCCTTCGGTGTAGCCACGATGTGCTAAGTTTTCGAGTGTTTTAAATAAGTGAGCATCGAATGGTTTACCCGATGCCGCATCATCTATGGCTTTACGGTATACTTGCGCGGTGCGCGCTACGTAATAAAACGATTTTGTCCGCCCTTCTATTTTTAAACTATGTACACCCATTTTTGTTAACTGCTCTACGTATTGCACAGCGCGCAAATCTTTTGAATTCATAATATACGTGCCGTGTTCATCCTCAAATGCAGGCATATACTCACCTGGGCGACCTTGTTCCTCTAACATAAATACTTTGCTACTTGGCGCACCTTCACCAAGAGTAGGAATAACCTGTTTCGGATCAATTTTATGCACCATCTCACCCGTTTCGTTTTCAACGCCCGGTTTTACATCGTAATTCCAACGACATGCATTTGTACATGTACCTTGGTTTGGGTCGCGCTTGTTTATATAACCCGAAAGTAAACAACGCCCAGAATACGCCATACACAGCGCACCATGTACAAACACCTCAAGCTCAGTATTTGGGCAAAGCGTGCGTATTTCTTTTATTTCTTCAAGCGAGAGCTCGCGCGATAAAATAACTCGCTCAATACCTTGTTTTGCCCAAAACTGAACACTTGCATAATTAACTGCATTTGCTTGCACCGATAGGTGAATAGGCATGGCTGGCCACTTTTCTCGTACCAGCATAATTAACCCAGGATCTGACATAATCAGCGCATCGGGTCCCATAGCAATCACTGGTTCTATATCACGTAAATACGATTTAACCTTTGCGTTATGCGGAGCAATATTAGAGACCACATAAAACTTTTTATTTTGCGCATGGGCTTCATTAATCCCTATTTGCAATGTCTCTAAATCAAACTCATTATTACGTACCCGCAAACTGTAGCGAGGCTGGCCGGCATAAACGGCATCGGCCCCATATGCAAAGGCGTAGCGCATGTTTTTTAAACTCCCCGCAGGGCATAACAGTTCGGGAATAAAAGAAGTTACAGAAGAAACAGCTGGCATATGCGCTCCATACAGCTAACCGAGTACACGTCGGTTACATGATTAATTAATTTACAAGCGCGGCATTATAAATGCGACAAACATTGTGCTTTTGATCAAGATCATTAAACTGCAACCAAACTGGTTTTTAATAAAATTAGGTTTTTTCAATTAAAACGCGTATAATTCGCGCCCGTAAATATTCACACTTTTATTTAAAAATTATTGGAGCATAAAGATGGCTTTAGAGCGTACTTTCTCAATCGTAAAACCTGATGCAGTAGCAAAAAACCACATCGGCGCAATCTACAACCGTTTCGAAACTGCGGGTCTTAAAATCGTTGCAGCTAAAATGGTTCACCTTTCAAAAGAGAAAGCTGAAGGTTTCTACGCAGAGCACAGCGAGCGTCCTTTCTTCGGTGCTTTAGTATCTTTCATGACATCTGGTCCAGTAATGGTTACCGTTCTTGAAGGCGAAAACGCTGTTCTTAAAAACCGCGAAATCATGGGTGCTACTAACCCAGCTGAAGCACTAGCAGGTACTTTACGTGCAGACTACGCTGATAGCATCGACGAAAACGCTGTTCACGGTTCTGACGCTGTTGAATCTGCTGCTCGCGAAATCGCGTACTTCTTCGCTGACGAAGAGCTTTGCCCACGTACTCGTTAATTCGAGTTTTACAGTTAACGCTGTAATGCAAAGTAAGAAAAGGGCTTTCGAGCCCTTTTTTAGTCATTACGTAAAGTATCCTTAAATGCATTTTTGATATTTTACTTAATGATTAAAGTGGGTGAATTGTGTACAATTCGCCCTTGTAAATTTTATCTCCACCGTCACCGATTGAGGTTGTTTCATGACCGAGCAAAAAAAGATTAACTTATTAGATTTAAACCGAGATGCAATGCGCGAGCTATTTGTATCATTCGGTGAAAAGCCATTTCGTGGCGACCAGGTGATGAAATGGATTTATCATTTTGGCGTTGATAACTTTGACGACATGAGCAACGTTAATAAAAAGCTTAAAGAAAAGCTTAAAAACGAATGCGAAATTGTTGCGCCAGAAATCTCTGTACGCCAACAAGCAAGCGACGGCACAATTAAGTACGCATTAGTGCTTGATGGCGGCCAAGAAGTTGAAGCTGTATGGATCCCAGAAAAAGACCGCGCCACTTTGTGTGTATCTTCGCAAGTGGGTTGTGCCCTTGAGTGTACGTTTTGTTCAACTGCGCAACAAGGCTTTAACCGTAACCTTAAAGTGTCTGAAATTATTGGCCAAGTTTGGCGTGTAGCTAAAGACATAGGCCTTGATGGCAACAGCGAAAAACGCCCAGTTACCAACGTTGTAATGATGGGTATGGGCGAGCCCCTGCTTAATATTAAAAACGTAGTGCCGGCAATGGAACTTATGATGGACGATTGGGGCTTTGGCTTATCTAAGCGCCGCGTAACATTAAGTACCTCAGGGGTTGTACCTGCCCTTGATTTATTAAAAGAAAAAATAGATGTAGCACTTGCTATTTCACTTCACGCTCCCGATAACGCACTGCGTGACGTACTTGTACCAATTAATAAAAAGTACCCTATTGAAGAATTTTTAGCCGCGTGTCGTCGTTATATCGATGGCTCTAAAGCAAATAAAGACGTGACCATTGAATACGTTATGCTAAATGGCGTTAACGACAGCACCGACCAAGCACATGAGCTGGTTAAAACGCTTAAAGGTACACCTTCTAAAGTTAACCTTATTCCGTTTAACCCGTTCCCGGGTAACGAATACACACGCTCTAGCAACAGCCGTATTGACCGTTTTTCTAAGGTTTTACAAGCTGCGGGTATTACGTGTATTGTGCGCCGTACTCGTGGTGACGATATTGACGCCGCCTGTGGGCAATTAGCCGGCGATGTTGTTGACCGTACTAAACGTATGGCGAAAAAGAAAATGCGTGACGATAACGCAATTAGCGTAAATATCCAGCAAGCATAAGCCTGTAACCACCCTGCGTATATTCCCTGTGCAGGGTGGTTAAGTTGTTTATTTTTAAATAAATGATGCAACACTAAGGGTTTTAGGTAAGATAGGCGCTATGGATAGAAAAACAGAGACAAGGTAATGCGATCTTTACTTGCTTTAACACTTTCAACACTAACCCTTACAGGGTGCGTAAGTGAAAGTAGTTATAACGGCAGTGACAAACCCGTCGTCGAAAACAAAATCAATAATGCAGGCGCAGCACGCACACGTATCGCCCTCGCTTTACAATACTTAGAAACTGGCAACAACTCGCAAGCAAAGTATAACCTTGAGCGAGCTATAGAATTTGCCCCAAATCTACCTGAAGTACATTACTCTCTTGCTTATTATTACCAACAAGTAGGCGAAAAAGAGCGTGCCGATAAAGCCTATCAAAAAGCATTAGCAATTAAGCCTGACGATCCGAACACACTTAATAACTACGGTGTGTTTTTATGTAGTATTGAAGAGTATGACCGCGCGACCGATCAGTTTTTAAAAGCAATTGATATTCCAAGCTATATTCGCGTTGCCGAAAGCTACGAAAACCTTGCCTTATGTGCCATAGAATTTAACGACTTTGAAAATGCAGAGAGTTACTTTAAACAAGCACTTAATCACAGCTCGCAACGTACATCGACCCTAATAAGCTTAGCCGCCCTTTTTTATGCTAAAAGCGATTTACATAAAGCCAGCGAAGTATTAAAGCGTCATGACGACACCGGCCGAGTGTCTGCACGGGCTTTATTGCTTGGTTATTTAATTAAGCAGCGCATGGGCAGAATAGAAGAAGCAGAAAAAATTGCCGCCACCATAATGCAAACTTACCCAACAAGTAAGCAAGCCTATGCTATTCGCGATAATCGTACTAAACAAACTGAGTTTGAAATACTGCGCGAAAAATACCGTAAAGCGCAACTCGAAGAGCTTCAAGAGCAGTATGGCGAAGAGCAAATCAGTGTTGAGCAACCAAAAATTAAAATTATCCGTAAAAAGCGCCCAACTACCGATAATTCGACCAGCTTAATTTCTCCAGGGGTTGAGCCTTCAAGCCCAGTATTAAATGAGACGGCAAAAGCACAGGCAACCATTGCCGCAGCAAACAAACAAAAAACCGTAGCTGAGCAAAGTGATGACGCTGCCACTCTCACGCCTGCGGCTCAACCAACGCAGGCTAAAGTAGCGACAACAACTAAAGCAGTAGTGCCAGCTGTGGCAGCTGTGGCAGCCGCTCCAACCGTAACAAATACTGCCCAAGTAGCAACTACAACTACAACATCTGTGCCTGCAGAGTCTAAAACAGATACCGCAGCGGTGCTTTTGGCTTTAACAACGGATCACCAAGCGCAACAAACGTCTACACCCACAGCTGAGCCGCCAAAAGCCGTCGCTAAACAAACACCCAAAGATGATGACGAAGTAAAAATAATTTCATTTGGTGCGCCAAAACAAGCTAACTTTAACACCCCACAAAATACACGCCCTGCAGCAAATGGCCCACAGAATGCGGGCTTAAATAATTCGGTAGTATTTTATGAGGCTAAAAAAGACAGTGCGGTATTTAGTAATAACCCATACAGCGACAGTAACGATATTACACTAAAAAACTACCAACCAAGTGTAAAACAAGAGCCTCCCATGCTTAATCCAAAAGTCCCCCCTTTAAAGGTGCCTTTTCATATTATTGAGTTTGGTGAAAACCTATTTAGCATTTCAGTGCGATACAATGTTAAACTACAAAAACTCCTGCAGTGGAATGGTCTAAAGGAGTCGGATCGTGTTATCAACGGAAGTAAAATTTATTTAAACGATCCTAATATTTATTACGAGATTAAAGCTGGCGATACCCTTTACGACATAGCTACCCAGCGGCATGTATTAATTGATGAATTAATGCGATGGAATAAATTAAGTCCAGATATAGAACTTACACCTGGGCACAGACTATTACTAGTGGATCCAAATTCGTACCTATTATGACAGAAGAAACTACGCAACAAAGCGATGAGCCAAGTGTTGGGCAACTATTAAAAGCGCACAGAGAGCAAGCGAATGTAAGCTTAGAGTCACTTACTGGCCCACTTAAGCTTTCTATTTCTCAGCTGCAACGCTTAGAGAGCGATCAGTACCAAACGTTAGGCCCAATTACCTTTGTAAAAGGCTACATTAAAAACTATTGCCGTGAACTACACGTCGATAGCGCCCCTATATTAGCTATATTGCCAGCACCGCCCGAGCCTACAAAGCCGGCTAACATGCAAAGCTTTTCGCGCCGCACAGAAAAAGAAGCCCATGACAGCCGCCTAATGCTGGTGAGCTACATTATTTTAGCCATTGTTATTGGCTCATCTGCCTTATGGTTTTGGCAAAATGCTACGCCTATCGATGAGCAAACAAGCACAATCAATATTGAAAATTCAATTTTAGATAACCAGCAAAATAACAACGCGCTAAATAACGAAAGCGAGAACACCTCGCAAATGCCAGCAACACAGGCCGTTGAGCACACACCGGCTGTAATGCCTTTAAGTGCTGAACAAGTCCCCTTAAGTGAAGCCGTTAATGCCACGGCGCCTATTGCCGCTAGCACCCAAACAGCCACTAACGAGCCCGACACGCAAAGTAACACCAGTACAATTAACATGGTGTTTAACGATGAGAGCTGGGTAGAAATACACGATGGCGAAGGTGAGCGCATAGCATTTGGCGTAAAAAAAGCAGGCTATAAAATGGCTGTAAGCGGCACCCCGCCTTTTTCAGTTGTGCTGGGTAAGCACGACGTAGTTAGTGTTTCTCTAAACGGCGAACCAGTTGATATTTCTGGTTATCCTAAAAATCGTTTAGCCAAATTTAAATTACCATTAGCAGAGTAGTCGCTATGTTTTCAGAATCTCCAATTAAACGCAGAAAATCAACCCGCATCAATGTAGGCAACGTGCCTATTGGTGACGGTGCCCCTATTGCCGTGCAGTCGATGACCAATACCGACACCATGGATATAGATGCCACGGTAGCGCAAATCCAAGCAATACAAGATGCCGGCGCCGATATAGTGCGTGTATCTGTACCAACTATGGATGCAGCAGAAGCGTTTAAAAGTATAAAAGAGCAAGTTAGTATACCGCTTGTAGCCGATATTCACTTTGATTACCGCATAGCGTTAAAAGTGGCAAAATACGGCGTAGATTGCCTACGTATAAACCCAGGGAATATAGGCAGTGAAGAGCGCATTAGAGCCGTTGTAGACTCAGCGCGCGAGCATAATATTCCTATTCGTATTGGTGTAAATGGCGGCTCATTAGAGCGCGACCTACAAGAAAAATACGGCGAGCCAACTCCCGAGGCATTACTTGAATCAGCAATGCGCCATGTAGATATATTACGCCGCCTTGATTTTGACCAATTTAAAATATCGGTAAAAGCATCAGACGTATTTTTAGCTGTAGGCGCTTATCGCTTACTTGCTAAAGAAATAGATCAACCCCTGCATTTAGGGATCACCGAAGCCGGCGGTATGCGCTCAGGCTCGGTTAAATCGGCTGTAGGTTTAGGCATGTTACTTGCCGAAGGTATTGGCGATACGCTACGTGTATCACTTGCTGCCGACCCAGTTCAAGAAATCAAAGTAGGTTTTGATATTTTAAAATCGCTGCGTATACGCTCTCGCGGTATTAACTTTATTGCCTGCCCTAGCTGCTCACGTCAAGAGTTTGATGTAGTGAGCACCATGAACCAGCTTGAAGAGCGCCTAGAAGATGTTGTTGAGCCAATGTCTGTTTCGGTAATTGGTTGTGTCGTTAACGGCCCAGGCGAAGCCCTTGTTAGTGATATTGGCCTTGCCGGTGCAAACCGCCGCTCAGGTTTATACATTAATGGCGAGCGTCAAAAAGCGCGTATTGATAACAACAACATTGTTGACCAGCTTGAAGGCTACGTGCGCGACTTTATTGCTCAAAAAGAGCAGCAAACACCTATCGATATTAAAATAGTCGAATAAATACCCTATAAAGCGCCAAACCACGGTGTTTGGCGTTTACCTTTATAGCTAGAGGATACCCAAGCGACCCCAAGGTACAGAATTCAGCGTTTCACAGGCTCTTAATATCAAGGCGTTACTTTGCAAGAATGGCAATCCCTTTTAAAAAGTAACAACGATGAGAGTAAGTGTCTGTGAACCGCCCAACGGGTTGGTTTAAAAGCGATTTATACTGCGTTATTGATTTTAACAATAGAACCACTATTACTTTCAATCAATGCCTTGCCTAAATCGCTTTTAATTCAAACGACGCTCGCATCATGGGGTCATTTGGGTATATAATGACGGGTCAATTTTTAGCATTCTTGTTGTGTAAGCATTTTTTTATTACACATAAACAGTAATTAGGATTTATCAGTGGC
>OLGU01000148.1_pt1 | contig 20427 bp, 22 predicted proteins | sample 1609281 | NCBI WGS metagenome assembly OLGU01 (sample SAMN05416705, study PRJEB24817) | seawater metagenome | isolation source: Sea water | place: Canada:Atlantic | collected 2013-07 | reverse complement strand
TCCTACAGAGGACTTTCACCTCATAAGTCAATGCCCATGTCGGGCGTACACAAGTCATTTCAGCAGGTCAAATTACAGTTGGCTTTTGCTTCTGCGTCGCTATTTTAGCCAACAATTATTTGCCTCTGAATGAGGCATTATGTGTATGAATGAGGTTATGCGAGCCGAAATTTAATGAGTGTGAATTTGAGAATAAATTATTAAGTCAGTGCTGTGAAGATCAGAAATTAGCAGTTGTTATTTATTATCAATCACAATCCAACGCTCTTAAATGGATGAATACAAATATGTCTGCACTAGGAAATCATACACCTTTAAAAAGCATCATATCTCAACCTAATAAGTAAAAATCAGTTTTAATGTCAATGGCTTATTAGTTTTTTGTATTATCCATACAACTTGCTTACATGGACATTGCCCTTCCCCAATTTACTATACCTCTCTAGTATTTCCCTCATACACATTTTCAGGATTTATTTGCATTAGCAATGCTGGGTTGTCTATCGGTTTAAACCCGTATTGCGCATACAGGCCATGGGCATCAGAAGTGGCTAATAAAAAGCGCCTTAGCCCTTGCAGCTCAGGGTGCTCTACTATCGTTTTAACCAGTAACTTGCTCAGACCATTACCTTATAAATCTGGGGTAATAAATACATCAGCCAAATAGGCAAAGGTGGCGTTGTCGGTTACTACGCGGGCAAAGCCCACTTGCTCGTTATCAGCGCTGTAAACACCAAAGCACATTGAGTTATCAATCGCTTTTTGCATAATGCTTTTAGGTATTCCTTTAGCCCAATAGCTATTAGCAATAAAGTTATAAATAACGTTAAAGTTAAGCTTGCTTTTATCTGTGCTTATCGTGAAACTGTGGGTATTTACAGTCATAATTTATTGTCTTTTAATCATAAAATTTGAATCAATAATCTTTAACATTTTTTAACTGTTTATCATGTACTTTTGAAAGCAGCAATATCGAGCAAATAGCCCCAAGTAAGGCAATTCCCATATCAGATTGAGTATCCCATACGTACCCTTGCGTACCTAAAAATGCTTCTGCGTTTTCACCGCTTAACACTGCAACCCACCACTCTATTAGTTCGTAAAAAGCACTAAACGCTAAACATATCGATACAACAAACACATTTAGCCAGCCTTTACCATTTACTACGTTTTTACGTAGTAATATTTCACGCGCTAATAATGCAGGCACAAACCCTTGAAAAAAGTGCCCTACTTTATCGTAGTTGTTACGCTCACTGCCAAATAAGTTATCAAACCAAGGGACTTCGGCGTAGGTGTAATGCCCGCCAACCATTAGCACAATACAATGCGCTAATATAAAGCCATATAAAATGGGGGTGAGTTTAAAATGCTTATAGCTGCTTGCCATAAGCACTAAACCAATTATTGCGGGGATTACTTCAAGCAGCCAAGTAAACTGATCTTTTGGGTTAATTCCGGACCAAGTTAATACAATAAAAAACAGGCCAAGCCATAAATACTTCATTTAGAATCCTTGTCTAAATTGATTGAATTTACAGCATTTTATATCTCTAAATTGCCCGATGCTACCGATAGTTTGTTTTAGCGGTTAATCGATTAAATACACGAGGAAAAAACCGTTTAATGGTCGGTGCCCAGCCACTTAGGCCTTTGCCAACAATCACTTCGTCTTTTTTATTATGAATTGCGAGGATCATTTTTTTAGCGGCTACGCTTACATCCATGCCATTTTCTATTGAGTGCTCTGGCTTGTTTTGCGCTATGCCTTGCTCGTTTAACGAATTATGTGCAATGGCGGTTTTAATAGAGCCGGGGCAAATAGTTAAGCAATGAATGTTATGCTCTGCAAGCTCAGCACGCAGGCAATCCATAAAGCCCACTACCGCATATTTAGAGCCTGAATAGCCCGTTCTAAATTTAGAGCCTACTTTCCCCGCAACGCTACTAATAGAAACGATTGAACCGCTTTGCCTTGCTACCATACTAGGCGCTACCGCTTTGGTAAGTGCAATGAGGCCAAAATAGTTAACTTCCATCAACTGGCGGTAAACATTAAAGTCGTTTTCTAAAAATAGGCTGCGCTGCGACACCCCGCCGTTATTAATTAAAATATCGATAGCAGGTAATGTACTCATTAAATCAGTAACCTGAGCTAAAACAGCTTCAGGCGCTGACAAATCAAGGGGCACAATAATGTGCCCATCGCCATGTAAGCTTTGTTTTAGTTCGTTAAGTTTATCAACGCTTCTGGCTGATAAAATAACCTTGGCACCCAGTGCTGCAAACTGTATTGCGAGCTCCTTGCCAATACCTGATGATGCGCCGGTGATCCATACGGTTTTATTGTTGTATTGCATGGGTTATTTGCCTTTATTATTTTATCCGCTGCTAATAACAAGCGTGTTAAGTTTTAAACGTTTATAACGACAGATATATGATTTATAACGTGGTTAACGCTTTATTTAGCACGCTCGAATAACTAAATATTTAAGCCGCTTAGCATTATGCCTTGGTGGGGCCTGCTATGGCGTTAACTTCATCTTCTAATGTTTTGTAAAACCCCATTAAAAATAAAAACTCAACGGTTACATACAATGGGCCAATAATTAAGCCAATTAAATCATCCACAAACGCGGGTTTTTTACCTTCATAGTAATGGCCAATAAACTGCAGCACCCATCCAAATACAAACACGCCCACACCAATACTTAACCAAGGCCAAAAAGCCATAGCAGCGATTGGCTGGGCTGCTAAAAGCAATAAGGTAAACAGTACACCCATTATTAAGCCAAGTGACACGCTCAGCATTAAGTAATACACCACGCTTGCAAAAACAAAAAGCTGCGCGCCATCAATAAGCAGGCTGCCAATGGGTATTTGAATACGCGCTAACAAGCACAGCACCGCAAATACAATAAGCGGAATGCCAAAAAAATGAGTTAAAACATTGCGTTTAGAGCGATGGTACAAACCGTATGTACCAAGCTGTTGCTGTAGAGTTTTCATGTGTGTGCCTTTTATTGTGTTTTTTTACACTATATCAGGCTTTTAAAATATCACTCTGTCGGGGAGCCGACATTTACTGATTACAAAGTAGCTCTAAAGCAGATTGGTTTAAAATGGTCACTTTGTTATAGCCGACCTCAATAAGTTGCTGCTTTGCTAATTTTTTTAGAATTTGATTGGCGGTTTGCCGTGTGAGGTAAGTCATATCAGCCAATTGCTGCTGAGATAACGTAAACGTATGGCCATTACTATGCGCTAAATGCGCGCACAATATAAGTAAGCGTTTTGCAACGCGCTGCTCGGCACTTAATAGTGCATGATCTTCCATGCTAGTAAACATAACTCGCAATTTTTGGGCAAGGAGTAACCCAAAGTCTTGCCAATAATGCGGGTATTGTTTTAACAGTTGCTCAAGTGCGCGTTGCCCAATAAAACACAGTGTTACATCGGTTTGCGCATAAACATCGTGCGTGCGCATTCCGCGGTCAAATAAAGTGACTTCGCCAAACCAAAGCGAGGCGTCAACAAAGCTTAAAACAGCTTCTTTACCATTATTACTTACCCCACTAATACGCACCACACCACTTAATACAGCATAAATACCGTCGTGTTTATCACCTCGTAAAAAAAGAGATTGGTGCGCGCTAAGGCTTAAAGTTTTTGCGTGGCTTAGTAAAAACTGTTTTAAGTGTGCATCACGCTTAGAAAACCACTGCCCTTGTTCAATAATGTTACAATGTGCTTTACTTAATCCATTCATTGCATTGTGTTTATATGTGGTTGAAGCTCTATTGCCAACGACTTAGGCAAGTCTAAATTACTGGCAATAACAAAGTCGTTATACGCCTCATTACCAGAGAAAAACTCCGCAATAAGCGTTTTATTTTTATATACGTTCACTGAAACACCACTGCCCATACCACCAGCATTAATAATGTAGTAATAGTAATTGCCTTTGTTAAAAAACAAAATACTTTCGCCTACTTTCCCTATTTGACGATAGTAGCTACCAAATGGCTGCGCCGCAGTGGCCGTATACTCAAGGCCAATTTTTTGCTCAGTGCCATAACGATAAGTAATAGCTGAGTTATCATTGGCCACACACACAGACAAAATATTATCAGTGGGTTTTAGTGTATAAGTCACTTTTGCGGTTGGGTTGCGTATAACCTTTTGCATTTTTGCATTTATATATGCTGTTTCACCACGTTTACAGTGACTTGGTACAATTCCCTCTATTAGGCCTTCTACAACAAGGTGCTTTTGCTTAATAGCAGTAGCCGGTAAATTAGCGTTTTCGTTTTTAGCCACTAACGGCGTTTTACTGCTACTAAATAAACTCACTTCCTCATCGCAACCATTTAAAAAGAGTACGGGAATACAATAGCAAAAAGAGATCAATTTGAAACTCATACTAATTCCATCTAATACAACTTAACCTTAAAATAGCGGCAAAATTAAGCACTAGCAACCATTTAAAATGGTAAGTTTTATAAATCTTTTTTTTAACCATGTTATGCAAATATTGCTTTACTATTTAGTGACTTATTTAATATTTATTTACACATTAATTGGTTTATTTACGAACAATTCATAAACCAATTAATGCCCGTATGTCTATTTTCAATATAGGGACAATAAACCCTCTTTTTATAATACTTAAACACAATAATTGCGGATAAGCATTGGCTAGCGAAAAGCAATGTTGGCTTTTATTAATACAAATTCGCTTGGTTAGGTAATCTATTTTAGGTAGGAGGCGTATTGAATTTTAGGCAAAAATTTCATTGTTGAGCTTTCTTAAGCAGAACACTTTAACCTAGCAAGGTTTGCTTTGGGCTCTTTAGTATTAGCTAGAAAAGTTAGCGCATCCCTTTTAAAGGCATGCGCGGTAAATATTAAAGCGTTGTGACGCCTGAGCTAAGGCTAACCTAATCAGATGAAGAATCGTTTTCTTCACGCTTATATATGTAGGTTTGCTGCGTTTTAAAGCCAAAGCCTAATGTATCACTGTCATTTACAAGTTTAACTTTACCATCGACAACAGTCAGCCCTGGTCCGTTAATTTCAGGCGGTTTGATTGGGTTTACTGCGCCTTCACCAGTAAGGCTCGGGCCGATTAAATAAAACTGGCTTACTTGGCTTACAGGTATTGTTTCTTCGTACTCGTAACCACCACCTGGGGTACCGTCATCTGGGTCACCATCATCAGGTGTTGGCACATCACATAATCCATTATTATTAGCATCTATACATGAGTCGCCTTCACCAAAATACAACTGAGCGGTGTCGGGTACATCGTAGCTGGTAGTAAATTTAAGTTGGTCGTACACTTTTGTGCCATAGTGCAAATGAAAAGCGTACATTGCACCACCGCCTCCAGTTAAAGAACACTGATTTTTATCAGACTCTAGTGCAGGTGTAAACGATGTATAATAAGCTACGCCTCCTACCACGGTGGCTGCAGCCAATGATTTTTCACCATTACTTAGCTCATATCGCCACCCTTTAAAGCCTGCTAAATCAGCTTCAAGTTCTACAAACTCATCTACATTATCTAGTGCATTGCCAAATGGGTCGTCATTCATAAGCATTAATTCACTTGGCACTATGGGCTCTGGCGTATTTTGTGAATCGAAGGTTTTAGTTACGGTTTGTTCATCGCGAATCATGTAAAGATGATCTTGCTCATTGGTTGCAAGCGGATTTGAGCGATTACCACTGCCTATCACGATTGCATCGTAAGGCGTATCTAATCGTGTGGTTATTTCTTCACCGCCATAGCTCGTTTTGCTCACTTTACTAAACATAGTACGTGCCACTAGTGGCTTGTAAAAAAAGCGTCGGTCTTGCGTTGCTAATGAACTGCCAAGCTCTGCTAATTTGTAATGAGAAAAACTATTTTTGTCTGAGCCAGGCATATCCACACGCCAAATATTACCCCCCGTATCGGTGGCATATAAACGGTCAATGTAACCATCATAATCTGAGTCAAGCGTTGCTATATCAGCAGCTATACTGTGCTTACCTTGGAAATTGTTATCCTCGGGCGTTAACGCCCATACTCTTTCGCCAGTTTTAGCCTTAACAATGTAAATTCCCGTGCCTGATTCATCCTCGCTACGAATCGCGTTGTCTTTGTTTGTATCGTATCCGCCACCAAATACCAGTAAAGGCTCATCTCCAAACGCTTTAATATAGGCTATTTGTGGTTTTGACCAGGTTTGAGCTAGGTATTCAAACCCATCTGAGCCGCCTACAATAGGCTTACTCCAAAGCTGTTTTGGCTTATCTGGTGAGCTAATATCAAGTGCATAATAATTTTTACCCCCGCGGCGCATGCCAGCAAATGCCCATACTTCATCACCTTTAGTGGCATCTATTACTCCGTCATTTAAGCCGTCACTGTTTAAACTTTTATTGTTAAAAAACACACTAATAGGCCCATCCATACCATACACTTTAGTATTGGCTTGATTTGTACGAAGCGCAGGTATGTTTTTTAACAGCTCAGCAGGCATAAACGCCCACTCCTCTTCAATGCTGTTACCTTTATCGTTAAACATGTGCAAAAAGCCAGCATTAGTGCCCACTAAAATACGTATGTTGCCATCACCATAATCAATAGATACCGGTTTAGAATGCAAAGGATCACCAAAAATATTGGCACGCTGATCTACTGATGAGCTATCGCTATCTTCGTTATCTACATCCATGCCTCTTGCCCAATTAATATCATTGCGCGATATAGCAATATCAGTACCCGGTATGATGCCACCTATGGCGTCTGACACTATATTTAAAATTTCTTTAACTCTATCAAAGGTAAAATCAACAATACTACCGTCCGAATCTATATACAGTTTGCGGCTTTGTGAGTCTAAGCTTGAAAGTAAGTAGTTTACGCCCCCTTGTGCGACTAAATTACCATCGGCCGGTTTATTTGAAGGTAGCCAAAACGTGCGAGCGTCTTCTTTAATTAAGCCGTCATCACCTATTGCCTCACGGCCTGTGGAGTCAACTATGTTAGAGCCCGACATAACTAATTTTTTTAAATTGCCGCCCCAACGAGCCCCGGTCTCTGGGTAGAACATAGCAAAATAAATTGCTTCTCGGCTGCGGGTTTGGTCAACGTTATTACTGGCAACCGTAGGCGATGAAAAGCTATCGTTTACTTCGCGTATTCTAGAAATAGTATTATTTAATGCTTCAGAGAGCTCTGCTGAGGTATCTGCGTGAAGGTACTCGCCACCACCTAGTTCAGCGGTTTTTTCAAGAAGCGTTTTACCTTTGCTACTCATGCCACTACCAAAACCAATAGTAAATACGCGGCCTGTGTCTGCTACTTCCGGTGTGTCTTCGTAAAGATCTATTTCAACGTCTTGTGTACCATGAATTATTTGCGCTAATACCGCTAAATAACTGTTACTTGTTTTACTTGGGTTATAACCAAATTTTTGCTTGTATAAATCTTTAATATCGTCATTACGGTTATTATCCTGAGTAGGGTCGCCGTCGGTCATTAATATTAAATTTATAGAATTATCACAGCGCTCTTGCGAACCATATGCCTGTCTAAACGGCGATATATAATCAGGGGGCGTTAAAGGGTTGTCGTTAGTCTCTACACTAAAGTCACGTTGATTGGTATTTTGTCCATACCAAACAGTTTGGCCTGTCATATAAAGGTAGGCTTCCCATAAGGTTTCTGTAACGGGGGTGTTTCCGCTAGCAGGTAGCTTTTCAATTTGGCCTAAAATAGTGTCATGTGATGAGCCTAAACCAGCCATAATATAACCACCGTTGTTACCATTAAAACGCATTAAACCAAAGTCAATTGCGCTATTATCATTAACCAGTTGGGTCATGGCATCTTTAGCTGCATCTATTTTTTTAGGTCCATTGTAAGGAAGCTTACTTCCCATACTTCCGGAGGTATCAAAAATAATCACAACACGGGGGTTTTCATCGGTTTCTACGTTATGGTTTACGTATAGTTCTATATCTTCGGCGGTTACAGAGAGGCTAACAGTTGCTGCAAAAAAAGATGCAACAATGCGATTGAAGGTAAGTTTCATTTTAAATCCTTTTATCTGCGCTAAAATCACGCAGTTCCATTAAAAGTGCAGTTACTTATTTATTTTTAGTTTTAATTAGAAAAATGCACAAAACAGCTAAATGCCATTAAACATAAACTTATTTACAAAGATTAATATTAACTGAATTTGCTATATTTTAAGTACTTTAATGAAAATAGGCGCAAATATAAAGAAATTTAATACCCTTAGAGCATTTTATATACGCATCGTCATTAGTAAAATATCCCACTTTTAAAAACAATTAACCCTGTAATTCTCGGTTAACCTTACTTGCAATGGTGTTATTACCATATTTTAAGTTTAAAACCCCCTATTAAAATAGGTATTTAAGTGAGGATATACGTTAAACCCGCTTAAAAATTAACAACTCACATTGGTTAATTTCAAAAATAAAACTAAAAAGCCCCCGCGAGTTATAAACTCGCGGGGGCTTTTTAAGTGCTAAGTAATAAATTTATAACGATAAATCTTCTTTAGCACGCGTTAAATTATGAGATACCAGTGAGTTTTTAGAAATTTGATACGCTTCGTATAAATCTGAAAGGCCTGCGGTGTCTTTTTTGGCCATCATGCGGGCTACACCACGGTTACTTAATGCAAACGATGTAAGTTCGCGTACTTTTAAACGTGGGCCACGGCTTTCTTTTAATAAGGCAATTGCTTGTGTACAAATGGCTTCAGCTTCTGTGTAGTTTTTAGATTCTACATTAAGTGCACAGCTATTAAATGGCTGTTCAAACTCCGGCGCTGCTGTTACAGAATCTTCAATAACCATTAATTTGTAGTCACTTTGATCAGCCATTGCAGCAGCTGAGCAAGTTAATAATGAGCCAAGAGCGATGGTTTTTAAAAGTGTACGTTTCATGATTATCTTCCTGTTTGGTTAGTCGTACTTGTTGCCGACAACTTAACTTTAGATAAATCCTCTTCCCCCGACAAACGATAAAAACAAACCTAATAAGTGAGAAAATCTAACCTATAGACTTTAGTCTAATCCCTGCTTTAAATAACGTTTCTTTCACTTTCAAAAAATACAGCAAAAACAAGCGAGTTAACTACGTTTGCAATTAATTAGTAAAGGCCCACCTATAAGTAAAACCGAGTTAGTTAGCAGTTAACTTTTTATGTGGGTTTAAAAAAAACATTTTTTTCCACCCTTGGCTTTGCGTTGTAAAAAGCCACGGCATAGGCATAAGCGATAATATAGAATAATGCACATGAGGTTGTTTTCCTGCGGCATTACCGGTATCACCCAGTAAGCCAATTTGACTGTTTAAGCTAACTACATCCCCTGCACTTACATTGTAGTCATTTAAATGTGCAAAATAATGCACTCGCCATTTTGCACCAAGTACCGCAACCACTTTGCCACCTCGGTTTAGTTCACCTGAAAAAATAACAATACCGCTTGTTGCAGCAACCACAGGCGTGTTTTTAGCGCCAAAAATATCAATTCCTTTATGCACACCCGAGCGCCCCCACGGCTCATACCAAAACGTATTGTGGTTCCAATCTTTACTTGTAGCGCCTTGCACAGGAATTATTAGCTTCTCAGGAATGAGTAAACTCACTATTAATAAAATTATAACTGCGCCCAAAGTCCACTTTAGTAGTTTCAATGCATTACCTTTGCTGTGAATAGTCATTAAATTATTAATTACAATACCTGAACGCCTAGTGAGTATTGTTAGAACGAAACACTTTTTTAACGTGAACTAAACTCATTAATTTTAATACAGGTTTTATTATTAATTGCGCACTGCCAGCTATAAAAAGCCAGGTACCGCTTTCAACTAATGACTCATTTAAAAAGAAAAAGCTACCAATTAAAAACCACACCGCAATTAAAAAATCGTTAACTGCGCCTAATGCTTCATAACGGCGTTGGATAGTAATATGCTCTTGTCCTAAGTCTAAATTAAGCTGATTTTTGCTGGAGCCCATCAATACTACTCACTCTTTTTACTGTGTAATTAAAAAAACTGTTTTCATTAGCATCTAATACCAATTCGCTTAATTAAGTATTATTGCGAATTGGTATAGGCTTATCTGCATAATACAATAGCAAAAAACACACAATAAAAAACGCTGCCTGATATATCAGCCAGCGTTTTTATTGGTGTAGAGTCTTTATAACTAAAAACTCACTATTGCTTGTATATTTAATTGTTTATTTTTGGTCTTTTTCTAAACGTTTTTTAAGACTTAAAGCCGCATCTGCCGCTAATAATCGCATAAATTCAGAACCATTGCTTTGTTCGCCCTGCCCTGCACCTATTACAATTTCAGGCACTAAACGGCTTTTTCCTAAACTATTGAATAAAGCAGTTTGAATTTTCACCTCAGCTTTTAATGTTTCATCAAACACATATTTAGGATCAAGCGCTGCTGATTTAGCACGCAAGCGTGCCTCAGCTAACACATCCATGCCTAGTGCTTCTAAACGCTGTTGCTTTAATATCTCTTCTTGCTCTTTAGCCAACTCAGCTTTTACAGCTACACGTTGCTGCGCAGAAATAATAGCATTCGCTTTAATACGCTCGGCATCGATTTGCTCTTTAATTTTAAGCTTTTCAGACTCTGCCCGCTGCTTTGCTATTGCTTGTTCGCCTAAGGCAACTTCTGTACGCGCTTGTTGCTCTGCTTTTTTAAGATTTTGACGTGCCAAGGCTTCATCTGCAGCCGCTTGCTTTTGCGCTTCTAAGCGCGCGTTTACTTTACTTTCGTAGTCAATATCAATAATACTTGCATCTACAACAGTAATACCATACGCACCTAAAATCGGCGCATTACGCAGCGGTTTACCCTCTTTATCAGATTTAATATTTACCGTTACACGCTGCTGTTTACTTAAGCTACCTAGTTCATCGCTTTTATCCCGCTCACCGCTGCTGATTATTTGCTCAGTAACAAAAATACCATTAGTAAGTTGATCAGAGAAGTCTTGGCTAAGTTGCCCGTTTCCACCAGAATAATGCTGCTCAACCGACATCATACGCGCCGACGCTTTAACGTTTTCTGTAGTAGCACGCATAAGTAAATTAGATATAAGCGTATCTTGCGAACCAAACTCTTCGTGTATTTTTAGTAATCCACGTAATTCACCTTTTTCAGTGGCTGGTACATTGCCTGGCAGCCTAAAGCGCGATACACCACGTGCACCACCGGTTGTTGTATCCAAAAAGCGTATTGGAATAAGAGGTACAATTGCACTGGCAGTCGCGTTTTCGTCACCCGTAAAGTTAATCGATATAACCTTTTTATAAGCAGATGTAGTGCCAAATGCTTTTAAGTATGGGCCAGCTTGGTTAATAACCGTTAACTTTCCGGTAAACGCCGATTGATGAACTAAACGCTCGTCAGCTTCGTTCCAAGAAATAACTTGTGAAGTAAGCGTTGCTATAACAGCCAACACAACCACTATTGATGTTACTAAAATGACATTTCGGCGGCCAAAACGACCTATAAATGATTGTGACTTTTCTTCTGGAACCGCTTTTTTATCGCTATCCATTTTCATTACTCTCCATGTTTAGTTTTTTCTTAACAAAGTAAATAATTTCTTGCTCGCTTAAATGCGCACAAAAACTACCTGAGCGATGCAATTCTATAAATGTTGCAAGGATCTCTTCTTTGCCTTTTATTTTTTTATGTTTATCTGCTTGGGCTTGGTTTTTATCCGTAAGTTGAGTAATAAGCTCATCTACAATGGTGTCTTTATCAAACAGCACATTGTATTCCTTAGTTTTTCTTACTCGGTTTTTGCGTATATTGCTATAAATAACATAAATAGCTAAACACAAAATAATAACCAATGTACTCAACCCAACAATATAGAAAATCATATAACCTGCTTATATTTAGTTGAATGATTACGTCAATAACAGGTGTTATAAATCAATAACAAATGTTAACTCATTAATTTTACAGAAACCTCGTATATAAAACAGGTAAAAGTAACATTTCCAAAAATAAAGCTTTCTAAAACGGACTTTCTCGCTTTTAAATTTACACGAGAGCTTTATAAAAAATTTTATTACACGCACAAAAAAGCCCCTACCTAATATAAATCGGTAGGGACTTTTTTGTGACTCTCGCTAATTAAATTGCTTTATAAGGCAAGCTCTTCTTTAGCGCGAGTTAAGTTATGAGACACTAATGTGTTTTCAGAGATTTGTACTGCTTCGTATAAATCAGCTAATGCTGCTGTATCGTTATGCGCTTTTAAACGTGCAACGCCACGGTTGCTTAAAGCGTACGATGTAAGCTGGCGTACTTTAAATTTAGGGCCTTGTGCATCTTTTAATAGTGCAATGGCTTTAGTACAAATTTCTTCAGCTTGAGCGTAATTTTTAGATTTAACGTTAAGTGCACAGCTATTGAATGACTCTTCAAGTGGCAATGGTGCAGTAGCAGTTTTGATAACCATTAGTTTGTAGTCACTTGAATCAGCCATTACAGCTGCTGAGCAAGTTAGTAATGAGCCAAGAGCGATGGTTTTTAAAAGTGTACGTTTCATGGTTTGTCTTTCCTAATTAAGTTAGTCGCGCTTGTTGCCGACAACTGAACTTTAGAGTAATAGCTCAGCGCCGACAAACGAGAAAAACAAACTCAACAAGTGAAGAAAATTAACCTATAGACTTTAGTCTAATATACGTACAAATTTAAATGTTTAACAGCGTGTAAACCAGCGTAATTACTGCTTGTTTTGAAAAAGGTTTTAAAACGAGTGTTATGCAGTAGTTACGCATACAAGCCAGCGAACTGTACAAAAATCAGTCTTTAAAATTTATTTTGTTTTTATGCTTTTGGCGACTTTTCCTACGCTCAAGCCTTGCACTAAAATTGAAAAAACCACCACTGCATAAGTTAAAGCCAATAATATATTACGCTGCGCTCCATCAGGTAGCTGCAACACCAGTGCCACCGAAATACCGCCACGTAACCCTCCCCAGGTTAACACTTTCCATGCACCACTGGGCAGCTCGAGCTGTTTATTAAAAATAGTTGTTGTTAGGCCAACCACAATAAGCCGTGCGCATAGCGCAATTAAAATGGTTAAAACGCCCGCCACCAGCAAATTAGCTGAGTACACAATCATTACCACTTCAAGGCCAATTAGAACAAATAAAATGGCATTTAAAATTTCATCAATTAGCTCCCAAAACAAATCAACATAGTGGCGTGTTTTATCACTCATGGCTAAATTACGGCCATGATTACCCACCATTAATCCCACCATAACCATCGCAAGTGGCCCCGATAAGTGCCAGTGACTCGCCAATGCATAACCGCCTATAACACCCGCTAGCGTAAGTAATACTTCTTCTTGGTAGCTATCTATTGCTTTTAATAAATAATTTAAAGCACCGCCCAATATTAAACCAAATATTATACCGCCCCCAGCTTCAACAGCGAGTGTATGAGCCACTGAGTATGTAGTTGGCATATCACCACTGGTTAAAATTCCTAATAAAAGCGCAAATACCACCACGCCTATACCATCATTAAATAGCGACTCCCCCGCTATTACAGTTTCAATACTTTTAGGCGCGCCAGCAGAGCGTAAAATACCCATTACCGCTATCGGATCGGTTGGCGAAATCAACGCACCAAATAATAAACACCATATAAACGATAAATTAAATCCCAATAAAGGCACTACTACATATAACGCTGTAGCAATAATCACTGTTGAAACTAGCGTACCCACACACGCTAAAATACCTATGGGTAATTTATAACGTCTTAAGTCACTTACATTAACGTGCAGCGCCCCAGCAAAAAGCAGCATTGAGAGCATGCCGTCGAGCAATACATGAGTAAAATTGAGTTGATCAAGTAGGCTTACTTCGTAATCAATAAGTTCATCAAACCCTAAAAAGCCCAAAAATATGGCCGCAATAGACACTAAAAGCGAAATAACCATCACCCCAATGGTGGTTGGCAGGCCTATAAACCGATGATTTATATAAGCAAGTAATGCGGTTATAGATAAAAAAATCGCGCTAATTTCAAATATACTCAACGTACTGGTGACATCCATAATCTAGCTCTCTTAAATTTAAAGCCTAATAGGTAGTTTCCACTTTTATGATTTGCACTTTTTAACCGTGCAACGCAAAAAGCCCATGCTAAGAATAAACCTAACATGGGCTTTTTATACACTGGCTTAATTAAAGCATGTTTAGTGCTTTTTTATAGCGCAAGCTCTTCTTTAGCAAGTGTTAAATTATGCGATACCATTGTACTGTTAGACATTTGCGCTGCCTCGTACAAATCAGCAATGGCTGCAGTGTCATTATTTGATTTTAAGCGCGCAACACCTCGGTTACTTAACGCGAATGACGTAAGTTGGCGTACTTTAAATTTAGGGCCGTCTGCATCTTTTAAAAGTGCAATTGCTTTTGTACAAATTGCTTCAGCCTCTGCATAGTTTTTTGACTTAACATTCAGTGCGCAACTATTAAATGACTGCTCAATTGGCTGCGGTGCAGTCGCTTGTTCGATAACCATTAATTTGTAGTCACTTGTATCAGCCATTACAGCAGCTGAGCAAGTTAATAAAGAGCCAAGAGCGATGGTTTTGATAAGTGAGCTTTTCATGATTATATTCCTGTTGAGTTAGTCGTGCTTGTTGCCGACAATTCAACTTTAGAGAATTAACACAAAACCGACAAACGATTAAAACAAAACCAATAAGTGAAGAAAATTAACTTATAGACTTTAGTTTAATGGAGAATTACTACTTTACGGCAATTGGTATTTATACAATCAGTAACCGAACCCGCACTTTACTTAGTCCGTTCAAGTAGCTTAACTTTTCCATAACAGCTTCAAACTTAAAGCCTATGTCTGCAGCATCATTTATCCACCAAACCAGCTGTTAAAGCACCAAGTGCTTAGCAAATTTGCGTTTGATTTACTTTGGACCGGTAATAACTATTTACAAAAAGGTTAGCAAGCCATGGGCTATAACGGCGCGCCCCCTTACTTTTAATTCGTGATTGTGGATTGGAACAAAACTCAAACTTGACGTATTACTACAAAGTTCCATAACATCATTTATCACCCAAACCTATAAACTCCCTCGCCCATATGCCATAATCTAAATAATTCATTATTTTAGTAACTTGGCGCGTATTTAGGCGTTTATAAGTTAACTACTCAGGGTTTTCAGCATGGCATATCAAGAGCAAAATCAAGCAACAATCTACTGGCACGATTAGACTACCCATCTATTTAATAAGGGACACAGCAGAAAAAACAATTTTATGCACACACTTATGTACACATAGCTAAAGTTGTATGGTAATTACAAGGAGAAAATGAAATGATACTAAATAATGCGAATAATGATGATCCTTATGAAGAGTTTGAATGTGATGATGAATCACCTTTACAAGGGCGGCTAATAAGTAAGCCATACCAATGTAAATCTAAACATCAATACCAAGAGTGGCTTAAAAAGGCTACAGCCGAAGCTGATGCATACTTTAAAAAGTATCACCCAGATAAAACTGTTACAGAGCTAGAAAGCTATATAAAAAAAGTAAGACAAAAGTTTGCCTTAGAACATACTTTTAATAAGGTGAATGCTGATGAGTATTTTAATCAAAACGATTTATTTTTACTAGCTAAGCTAGCAATTTCAAAGGGTATAAAGACTGACAAGCTTAAAGAGTGTTTCCTTGAGCAATCTGATATAACTATTACTGTTAAAAATTTTGATAAGGCATATAAGCATACTAACCATAACTTTGTTAGTGTACTAAAAATGATTAAAGAAGATAAATCATTATCTTCATATTTTGAATTTAAAAGCTCGTCTTTAATATTCAAACTCTTAAGTACCAACATTAAGCTTAATGCAACTCAAACTAAAGTTAATGAATTTATCAATAAATTAATTCAGTGTAGAAACTTCGCAATAAAACAAAGGGATTTTGAAAAGTTAGACTTAGAAGTTAAGCAACTTCAAGAAGATTTAATTGTGAGTGAGTATAATAAACCCCCTTTTCCAGAAGGGGCTAAACACGCATGGCATTCCGTTGCTTTAGGCTTATCATCTAAAGGGTATAAGCCAAGGGAGATTTTTGAAATTGTAAACAGACAAAAATTCATGGTTGGTAAAAGTATTACAAGTGATCAATTGAGAAGCTTCTTATCTCGCTACAACATAAAAGTGACACAAAAAAAGCAAAATTCCCATAATAGATAGAATATGACAACTAAGCATTTTTTGTCTCATCTTACTATGCCAAGCTGGTGGGTAATATCTTTAATGGCATGTAGCTTATGAGGTTTATTATAACCTAAACATTATCAATGCTAACCGTGCAATCTACAAACACTCTGTTAAATAATCGGTTAGTTTTACGGTCTAGTATAATCGTAGCATTTTGGTAAACCTTATTTATTGCTAAAACTCTATCTTCTTTTAAATGTAACACTTTATTTTTAGAAAAGTGTTCTTCAATTAATGCCGATATGATTTCATTATGGTCAATGCCTTTATCAAGCTCTGTCTTTATCCAGATGCCATATTGATAGTGTTTTGTCTCTAATCTTGCTGGTGATTTTACAAGAAAGTATTCCACCCAAGAGCTATCTTTAGGATAACTATTAACACCCCCTGTTTCACCTACAGACAAATAGATTTCAGCATAATGGCAATTACTATCTAAGTCGCTTATATCTAGCTTTTTATTAATACTATCGGGATTAGCCTCACCAATTTTTAAAAGATGATTATCCAGTGACTTCCGAACTTCTAAATCTAAAGAGTATGTCATTTAGGTATTCCATATTGTATTAGTAGTAAAATAAAACTGAAGTAATACTTAGCCAATTAAGTGGACTAAAAACCTGTGTTCACTAATTAGCTTATTCTTAACCACAACATCAACATGTTGTTATAACCCTATCAACTTAATTTAAAAGTTAAGTGTTGTAAAACTATTAAATACCCACCTATAGTGAAATCACTCCAGCAGGCTTTAAATCGATTTAAATTAACACCCTTTGGGATAGCACTACGGAACACCTTGTATAAGCTTATAGCCTAGCTATCGGCCTTATATCCTAATTAAAAATCTGAATCTTTGAATTAATTAGTAAACAACTGCATAATTACTGTAAATACTTTAGCTGATCATACTAGCACTTTTGAAGTTTACACTTCCCTTTAAGTTTCCCCAAAACCCACCAGCTTTCTTTAAGTCATAAAATTTAATTGAAATTGTACTATCATGGAAATGCTAGTTATAAACTATTGAGTGAAACGAGATAGGTTATGACGTATTGAACATGATAGTTCACGGAGTGATATAGACTCTACTTAAGATAATACTTACTATTACCACGTACTCATCATTATTAATATTAGGTTTGTTTAATAGTTCTATGCGAGGTAATCTTAAAGATGATTATTTCGAAGAAGGAACTTAAATTGTTTATACTTAATAACGCAAGTAAACTAGCAACTAACTCTAGCGGTAAAAAATACAATACTCGTCAAAACCTTAAAGCTTCAAAAACAGCTGTTGAAGAAGGAATAAGGGAAAACGTCAGGGTTGAAATTGCGAACCAAATGATCAACGAATACAAAAAACAATACCCCAAAACTCAGTACAGAACACTTCAAGGTTTAAAATATTTACTATGTACTCTAATTCGGGATCGTGAATCAATCGCACTAACCAGTACTTCTTATTTTACAGTTAAAACAATCAAAAAGATGACTGACCAATTAGCTTTAATTTACCCTTATTTAATTGAAACGCGAGCAGGGTTTAGTAGAAAAAAACAGGGATTTCCAAGCTTTAAAGCTTCACCCGTTATACAGCTTACTGATGAAGCTATTAAGCATTTATACGAACACTGGCTAAAATGTAAATGGTTAAATAATGGAAAAGAATTACAGCTGTTAGTTTATAAACCTAACGAGTACAACCCTGAGAAATTTAGGGGGTAGCCTAAAAAAAGAGGGGTCTATTAGGGGGGTATCCAAATAGTGAATTTTATAACTTTAGTTCAATTAACTGGCATTAATCTCTTTAATTGTTCTGTAAACAGTAGCTAAACCACAGTCACATTGATTTGCTATTTCTTTGGCTTTAAACCCTCTTTCCATATAGCCTTTTACCTTGGTTCTTAATTCTATATTCTTAGGTCTACCGCCTTTATTTAATTCAATACCTTTAGATAATGCTAGTTGCTTAGCTTTTTCCTGCCCTTGTTTAATCCTTTCAACCCTCTTTTCTTGATCTAGCCTTGCCATTGTAGCCATTAGGTCTACTAGCATGTTATTGATGCAATCTAGCACCTGCCCAGCTATAGAACCGTCATTACTTTGATAAGTTGTAGGTAAATCAGCAACTATCAGTTTAAGCCCTTTTTCTTTCAGCTTCGTCTTTAGAGTATCAAAATCAGCTTGTGATAAACGCGATAAGCGATCAACTGATTCAACTAGTATTACATCATCCTGCTTTGATTCGTCTAACAATTTATTTAACTCAGGCCTATTGAGCTTTGTACCGCTTACATTTTCAATATAGTAAGTAATACCTGTAAGACCCAAATCCGCAGCCTTGGCTGTTAGCAGCTCTTTTGCACGTTCTGCATTTTGCTCTTTTGTTGAAGCTCTTAGATAGATTCTGGTAGCCATGTTTTTAAGCCTTAATAATCATTTAGACTTAAAATATACATACCTTTTGATAATTAATCAAAACCTATTTAATAAATTAGTTTTGATAATGTTTTAAGGTGGGGATTAATCTTTTTATGATTCTTATAAACTTTATAGTGTTTTGAGAAAGCAGGTTTGGGATATTGAGGAAGAAGCTCACTTTATAGTGAGCTTGATTACAATTATAGATTTGCTACAACACAAGAATAAATATCTTCAGATACACCTTTTAATTTAAGTTCAGCTCCACTTGTTTCACCATCTTTTCTCTGTTTAACACCTGTCCAATATACTGGAGAGCCTAGGTACTGTTGTAAAGAATTAAACTTTATGCTCAATTGGTTATCTTTCGTTTTAATTGACATAGTCGATTTAAGTGGATGCATTACTCCAAAAAGCCCTTCATAAGATGTTTCAAAAGCGACAGCTAATCTACCAGACTCTTTATCTTGGTAGTCAAAAAACTGTCCACTGCTCGAAGGCGCTGTGATGTTTTCTAAAGTGCAATCCACAGAAGCAAAATACAAGTCATTTTTACTCGCATTTATCTCATACACAAAAGGGTCTATAACTACTGGCTCTTTAGTAACAGATGAACAACCCGCAGCAATTAAGATAGTTGATAAAACAGATAATTTCTTTAACATTTTACATCCCTATAATTATTATTTAATAGGAAATTATTAAAGCACATTCGATTATGCTAAACAAGCAAACAACTTTAAGGAAATTAAAACTAGATATTTATATTAGCTTTACAAAAAAGTTGACTTTAATTTTAATTCGTATATTGTTTCTCGAGTAATTTATTTACAAACAAATTAACAGGCTGCGCGCCCCTTTCTTTAATTATAGATTGATGAGCGCCTCCATTTCAAACTAACAAGTTTAAAAGGGGGGCAATTATGTCTAGAAATTACCTATCAATAAACCTCATTTTAGAGCGTTATGGTTTTAGCCGAACTACATTTTTTAAAATAAGAAAAAGTGGTGGTTTTCCTAATCCTATTACACCTAAAAATTGTAGCCCACGCTGGTCGGTAAGCGACTTGATAAAGTGGGAACAATCTAACTCTAGCTATGATCTTTCAGAATATAATTATTGAGTAAAAATACTATTATTATATTTTTAGTTAAAGGTTGTTCTTACTGCTTTTATGACTTTTTGTATGATGGTAGAGCTTGGAAGTTTGTTGATAGAGTTAGTACCGTAATTTCTAAAACATAGGTATTTTGTTAGTTGGGTGAAATTACGGCTTTGTATATACATTATGGTAATTACATCTACTTAATATTATCTAACTTTTTTACTGTAAAATGCTCTATTTCTTTATAGCTAGCTAAGTCCACAAATGACTGGTTTATTCTATCGATAATATCAGCTCCTGAAAAAGTAGTGTCTTGGCTAAAGAAAGAAGTTATATCGGTATAAACTACTTCAATACCATTGACTCTTTCACCTGCCTTGGTCATTCCATCCACTTCTCTAAATTCGACTTTAACTTTAGCACTTCCCATCATAATATTAGCGGGATCATATTCAACATAAAGTATATTATTATCGCTAGATTCGATAGTATAGCTGTCTCTTATACACATCTGACGCTGCCGACGAATAGAGAGGTGTAG
>OLGU01000145.1_pt1 | contig 20461 bp, 20 predicted proteins | sample 1609281 | NCBI WGS metagenome assembly OLGU01 (sample SAMN05416705, study PRJEB24817) | seawater metagenome | isolation source: Sea water | place: Canada:Atlantic | collected 2013-07 | reverse complement strand
GTACATTATAATAATATTAATTCACTTAACATTGATAATAACTCACTTAACAAGGAACAATTTTATGCAACTAAATTCTGTAAAAAAAATAGCCCTGACTGCTGTACTAGCATTTTCAACGGCTACAGCTGTTTATGCTGATGTAATTGATGATATTAAAGAGCGTGGAACTATAAGAGTTGGCGTTAAGGCAGACTATAAACCATACGGCTTTCGCGATACAGATGGGAGTATTGTGGGAATTGAGCCAGAACTCGCAAAAGATGTTGCTGATATGCTAGGTGTAGATATTGAATATGTTCCAGTTGTAAGCTCTAATAGAATGCAATTTTTGGAGCAAGGTAAAGTAGATCTTATGATTGCAACGATGACCGATAAGCCTGACCGCCGCAAAGTAGTTTCAATAGTTGATCCAAACTATTACTCTTCAGGCACTAATATTTTAGCTTTAAAATCATTAGGCTTAAAGGAATGGAATGATCTCAAAGGTAAACCAGTTTGTGGTATTCAGGGTGCATTCTATAATAAGGCAACGTCACAGAATTATGGTGCAAAAATTGTTGCTTTTAAAGGAACAGCTGAAGCATATGCTGCTCTAAAAGCGGGTAACTGCGCAGCATTTGTCTACGATGATTCCGCGATTGTTGCAAAAACTAAGGACCCAGAGTGGGCAGATTATGAAATGCCTTTAGCAACAATTGATGATGCGCCTTGGGGACTAGCTGTACAATTGGGTGAAGATAAATTCCATGCAATGATGAGTGGAATAATCACAGCTTGGCATAAGTCAGGACGTATTCTTGATTTAGAAACTAAATGGGGTGTAACAAACACACCATTTGCTAAAGCTATGAACGAAAAATAAAACATTTTTGGACAAGACGTTAAGCGTCTTGTCCAAGTTTTTTCCATGGAGGTATAATGGAAACTTTCTATGAATGGTTCCTTATCCTCTATGAAGATACTGGAATTAATTTGCCGTTCATGTATGACGACTATGATCGTGGACGTATCCTTAACGGACTATGGGCCACTATAAAACTGTCTGCTACTTGTGTTTTATTTTCAGTAATAATTGGAATGGTGGGAGCCTGGTTGCAGGGGTCACCCTGGAAAATAACACGACGTGTAGTGAACTTTTATGTTCAGTTATTTCGAAATACACCACCTTTAGTACAATTATACTTTTTTTATTTTGCCGTTGGTATTTTAATACCTCGTGTTGAGAATGATTGGGGTGGTACATCCCCTTTAATAGATAGTTTTGGCTGGGCTGTGATATCACTTTCCTTTTTTGCAGGAGCTTTCAACGTAGAAATCTTTCGATCAGGAATAGAGGCAGTGCCTAAATCAACAATTGAAGCTGCTAAAGCGTTAGGATTTTCGCGTTTACAGATTTATAAAGATATTACATTACCATTAGCACTTCGTGTGGTTATTCCATCATTAAATAATAATTTAGTTAATTTGGTTAAGACTACAACTCTAGCATATGCTATCGCAGTTCCTGAGCTTTTGTATGAATCTAACCAAATTTGGTCAGATAACGTTAATGTTACTGAAATGATGCTATTTCTATTATTTGCATACTTTATTCTGGTTGGAATTTTAGTTTGGGCAATGAACAGTTGGGATCGGTCACTGAAAATTCCAGGTTTTGGACAATGAAGTATCAAACATATAAAACTGATCTTCCTGTTATGATGCCTTATAAGCCTGTGGAGATTGAGAATTTTGGATCTTCCATAAAGTTTTGGTATTTAGTTCCAATATTAGCGTTAATTTTAGGAACATCTGCAATTGCTCAATCAGGATCAGATATACGACTTGGCACAATGCAAACATTGATGCGCTGGATGCCACTGTTGTTACAAGGTTTTATTTTTAATGTTTTAATATCTGTTATGGCTATGGCTATAGGAACTGGACTAGGAGCAGCTTTAGGAATTGGGCAATTATCTTTAAATCGCCTTGTGCGATCTAGTTCATGGCTCTTAACTCAATTTTTCCGTAATGCTCCTTGGTTAGTATTGCTCTTTTTTGCAATGTTCCTTTTGCCTTTTGAAGTTAACATTTTTGGTATTATAGTCCCATTGCCTGATTGGGTTAAGGCCACGATAGGATTGGCGTTGCCAGTTATGGCAAATGTATCTGAAATTATTAGGGGTGCAGTTCTTTCGCTGCCAAGTGGGCAATGGGAGGCGGCTGAAAGTCTCGCTTACAGCCGTCGTCAAACTTTATGGCTAATTATTTTGCCCCAGTGTTTGAAGCGCATGTTGCCACCGTGGATGAATCTATACGCTATTCTTACAATGGCAACTGTATTAGCTTCCATTGTTGGAGTATCAGAAGTAATGACACTTACAGGTGAAGCTTTAGCTGCTGAAGGAGGACGGCCTGATTTACTTGCTCCCTTTTATGCATTCGTATTACTAATATTTTTTGTTTACTGTTACCCCATTGCACAATTAACTGTGCGATTGGAACGCAAATTTTCTGTTATTAATTAAGGTAAGTATAATATGAGCTGGAATGATACTGAACCAATGGTCTCCATAAAAGACGTCTATAAATCATTTGGAACTCTTGAAGTTTTAAAGGGTGTTTCCCTGGACGTAATGAAAGGTGAGGTCATTTGTATTATTGGGCCATCTGGATCAGGAAAATCTACATTAATTCGTTGCATTAATGGCCTTAATGATATTCAGGCTGGTTCAATATTAGTAGAAGGCCAAGAAGTAAATGATCCTGAATTAGATAAGCTGGAATTACGTAAAAAAGTTGGTATGGTTTTTCAGCAATATAATCTATTTCCCCATAAAACTGCTCTTGAAAATGTTATGATGGCGCCAATTAGAGTGTTAAAACATGATAAAGAAATAGCAAAAAAAGCAGCGGTTGATTTACTTCGCAAGGTAGGCTTGGAAGATAAAGAAAAAGCGTATCCGGGTGAAATGTCAGGGGGGCAACAACAACGCGTTGCAATTGCACGTTCTTTGGCAATGAACCCAGATGTGATTTTGTTTGATGAAGTTACTGCCGCACTAGATCCTGAAACAGTAAATGAAGTGCTGTTAACCATAAAGAGGTTAGCGGAAGATGGTATGACCTGTATATTAGTAACTCATGAAATGGGATTTGCTCGTGAGGTGGCAGATCATATATACTTTACTGATGGAGGCCTTATTGTTGAACACGGAAACCCAAAAAAATTCTTCGAAAACGCAAAAGATCCTCGTACTAAAGAATTTTTGAGTCAAATTCTCTAAGATATTGAGTTTAATCACTTTATTTATTTAAATTATATTAAGCTCGTTTGTTTAAGAGCACTGGTCGTTCTACTTAATTCACGCAGAAGGCTACTTGGCCAAGAAGTAGCGTCAGAGCTAACATAATAAAACTTAGCAGAGTTTGCATTGTGATGATCGCAGCCATTAGGGGCTGGTCGCCCTGCATCTCTCGAGCGAGCGTGAAGGTTGCCACGCCTGTTGGTGGCGCTGCAAAGGTAAGGATGACCTGAATAAGTAGAGGATCAGCATTAAAGGCAAGCGCGGTGAAAACAACCCCAAACGGATTGATCAAAAACTTGCCAACCATTGAAAATCTGATGATCTTTCTTGATCGACAGAGACTGCGAAGTTTAAGATTAGCCCCTGGGCACCATATTTTAAATAATATCAATGGCTTAAAAATATATGTATCAACATTATACGTGTATATTTCGGAAACACACACTTTTTTGTGTGTTTGCTTTTCTCGAATCCTGGCTCAAACACTATGTCTAGATCCTATTAGAAGAACACAGATATGGAACTTAAAATACATACCAAAATATGATAGCGAGATCCACAAGTACACCAAAAACTAACATTAAAGTTGCTAGTTTACTGGGCATGTTTAGTGTTATTATATGAAATACAGTGCTAAGGATTCGATATGTCAGGCCACATCAACCAAAATGTCCAACTTCCTAACGCTATCAAGAAGCCATCGGCATGGTTGGGTGCTGACATGTCACGCAACCCGGATGTGTGGCTTTATCAGCTTACTGCGGACGATGTGGGTGATCTTGAGGCCTCAGCGTCCCATTTCCAGAGTCTTGGAATTGATGTTGGTGAGATCAGCAAAAAGACTTTCCCTTTGACCACGTTCGGTGAGCATATTGCAGAACTCAAGCAAACTTTGCTTTCAGGTGTCGGGCTTGAGGTCTTGCGCGGTCTGCCAATCAAAAAATATTCGGAAGCATTCGCGGCCACGATCTTTTGCGGCATTGGTGCTCATATCGGTAGTGCGCGATCACAAAACGCGGATGGGCATATCTTAGGACATGTGCGCGACATTGGTGCTGATGCGAACGATCCCAATAGTCGCATTTACCAGACCTGCGAACGTCAAACATTTCACACTGATAGCGCAGATGTTGTTGGTTTGCTGTGCATCCGTGAAGCGAGAGAAGGAGGAAAATCACTACTGGTGAGTGCGGAAACGATCTATAATCGGATGAAGCAAGAACGCCCGGATCTGCTGGAAAAACTCTTTGACCCGATTGCAACGGACCGGCGTGGTGAGATTCCAAATGGAGCCAAGCCTTATATGGAGATCCCAGTGCTAAGTTGGCATGAGGGTTATCTGACCGTTTTTTACCAACGTCAATATATTGATAGCGCCCAACGGTTTGAAGGCGCCATGAAACTGTCTCCAGAGCATGTTGAAGCGTTGGACATGTTCGACGCCTTTGCGAATAATCCCGAACTTTGTTTTGGCATGCAATTGCAGCCAGGGGATATGCAGTTTGTTTACAATCACTCTCAGCTGCACGACCGCACTGGGTTCCTTGACTGGCCCGACCCAAGCCAACGACGTCACTTGATGCGCTTGTGGCTGTCGATTGAAGGAGATCGCCCTTTGCCTGAATCCTTCAAGGAACGCTATGGCACAATTGAAGTTGGGAACCGAGGTGGTATCATCACGAAACATACCAAACTCCATGCGCCAATTGAATGAGGAAGATAGGCATAACAATGAGCAAAAATCCATTTCAGATTTATTCTGGCAAGCCAACAACAGTGGACGGCATTTATAGCCAAGCTGAAGTTGGTCTAGCAAATCGAAATAGTGGAAATTTGTTGGAGACTTTGGCTTTAGATATCACCCCCACGGGATGTCATTATCTGCTCAATCACTTTGACGTTCCATTGTTGGATTCAAAGGCACATAAATTAGAGTTTTCAGGTTCATTTGAAACGCCGTTTAAGATGCTGATGGCAGAAATTATGGCTTTGCCTGCGATAACAATACCCGTAACTATGGAGTGCGCTGGTAATGGTCGCGCCGGTGTTTCACCTCGATCCCATTCTATGCCTTGGATGTATGAAGCTGTTGGCACATCCGAATGGACAGGAACGAAACTTGCACCTTTAATTGAAAGAGCTTGCCCTAAAAATGGTGTTGTCGAGATATCGTTCACTGGTGCGGACTACGGTTATGACATGGGCGAGCCTCACTTCTTTGGACGCAGTCTAACACTCGCTCAAATCAACGAACTGGATGTTTTGCTGGTTTATGCCATGAACGGCGCACCTCTGCTCCCTCAACATGGTGCTCCTTTGCGGATCATTGTTCCTGGTTGGTATGGCATGGCTAGCGTTAAGTGGCTTACAAATATCATAGCATTAACTGAGCCATATGATGGATATCAACAAGTTAAGACCTATCGTTTTAAGCTGCATAAAGATGATCCAGGCATCCCCATTCAAACTATACGTGTTAAATCTCTTATGATTCCGCCCGGGGTTCCCGATTGGTCGACGCGCAAACGTTTCGTATCAGCTGGTATGGTTGATTTGGTCGGAAGGGCATGGTCAGGCGACGGCGTTCCAATTGTTGAAGTCGAAGTTGAGGTTGCTGGTGAATGGAGAAAAGCAAAGCTTTCGGAAAAAAAAGATCGCTATGCGTGGCAAAAGTGGACATTCTCCTGGCAAGCTGAACCGGGGGAATATATTTTGAGATGTCGTGCTAGCGATATGAATGGCAATATCCAACCACTTGATCCGCCTTGGGATCAGGCTGGTTTTGCAAATAATGCTGCCCAACGCGTACACGTGTTTGTCCAGAAATAATAAAATTTTTTGTTATACTTGGCCCTAATCTATAAATCTCTCGGTTTATTGCTTGTTGAGGCATTGTCAGACAAACTTGACGTCCCATTGGTTGGTTCTTAATTTTTATGAATGACAACACAAAACCCATTTAAGTACTTCAAAACGTCTGCCAAAATCATCCGCTTAGCGGTTATGTATTACGTGCGTTACCCGCTCAGTTTCCGCCAAGTTGAGGATATATTGCATGAACGCGGCACTTTGATACGTGTTAGGCTTTGTCTGACGACACCTTTGGTTATGCTATGTCAGCCATTTGAGAAGTATCGGTACAATGAGGCTTGTAAGCAGAGCATTGAGTGCCATGGCAATTCCTGCATAAGCGCCAGCAATCGGGTTAACCTTAAACGCCCGAGCGGTGCCAATCCCATGGGCTGCGACACCAGCAGCGAAACCGCGCGCCTGCCAATCGGTGATACTGAGGATATTCATCAACGGCGTAACGATGATTGCACCAATGATGCCGGTGAGAATAACCAAAACTGCCGTCAAAGTTGGAATGCCGCCGATTGCTTCTGAGATGCCCAAAGCAACTGGAGCTGTGGTGGATTTCGGAGCCAATGAGAGCAATACATTCATTGGCAGATCAAAAGCCTGTGCCAATAAAATAGCTGATCCTGCCGCTACTGCAGAGCCGGCCACAAGGGCGCATAAAATCGGAACAACGGATTTTTGTATTGTGGCGCGGTTGTCCCAAAGAGGCAGGGCCAGAGCGACGGTTGCGGGCCCAAGAAGAAAATGGATAAATTGGGCGCCCTCGAAATAGGTGCCATAATTAGTGTTTGTAAAAATAAGTATTGGTGAGAGTAGAGCAACGGAAATAAGCACCGGATTGGCCCAAGGTGGGTTGCGCAACCTCTCAGAAATCTTCTCGGCAACTAGATATGCGCCAATAGTTGCTGTGAGCCAGAGTAAGGGTGTGGTAGACAGATAGCTCCAAAGGTTCACAAAATTATTCATTTTACCCATCTCACCATAAGCCGTTTCATGGCGATAAAAGTGGCAACGGTTACAAGCATCGACAGAACAGTGGAAAGCGTTAATATAACAAGCAAAGCGACCCAATCAGAGGATAAAACCTCTAAATTCCAGATGACTCCCACACCGGCTGGCACAAACATTAAAGAAAGATGGGCCAAGATCACTTGGATTGTAGGGCGCAAACTGCTGGACAAGGTTGGTAGCAAGGTCAATGCTGCAAGCAAAATAACCAAACCTAGGACAGGTCCGGGTATAGGTAGGCCTAATCCACGCGCAATAAATTCACCAGCTAGTTGACAACCAAGAAGTAATCCCAAAGTTTGAAGCATAATCGACAAAACCCTTTGTTTGCAAAATAAAATATAAAATGCCTGTAATTATTCAGGAATATTTATAAATTATTATTTACCATAATTTGGCCTTACAATTGAAGAAAAAAGTTTTTCTAGTCTATGTGAATGTAAAGTGATGGGAATCAAAAATAAGAATCTGTTAGGTTTCTAAGATACTGTTCTCACATTTTTTTAGTTTGGGCAGCACGAATTCACATTTAGACTACAGCTCTATAAAATGTTTAACCAAACCGCCATCCACATAATACGAAAGAAGCTCACAAGATTTTATATTGATTATCTTTATTAAGTAACCCAAACTATGTTCATAATATAACTAAAATTTGACGTTTTAGAAAACTCGTATTTGAGTGGACCGTCTTTTATGGAGATCAAATTGGATTGGGATGATCGGTATTCGATAGATGATTATTTATTTGGTCAAAAGCCAGCGCAAGCGTTACTGCGAAATGAAAAATACTTAGTGCCTAAAGGTAAAACACTATTGATTGCGGACGGCGAGGGACGAAATTCTGTTTACCTTGCTAAAAGAGGCTTCAAAGTTACATCATCGGATAACTCGGTTGTTGCCCAGGAAAAGGCTAAAACTTTAGCGGATAGTCACGGCGTAAAGGTATATTTCAAGTTAGAGGATTTTTTTGATATTGATTGGTCAAAGGAACAGTATGATAATATTGTTGGTATCTGTTTTCAGTTTATCCCACCTGAATTAATTGAAGAAGTATTTAAAGGATTCCGCTCAGCAACAAAAAAAGGTGGAACAATATTGATTCACGGGTACACTCCCAAACAAATAAAATATGGTACTGGTGGACCTAAAGATGTGTCTTTGATGTATACAGAAAAGACTTTTACCCGTTCATTTAATATTTCAGAAATTCATTTGCTGGAAGAATATGAAGCTACCATATCAGAAGGTCCTGGCCACAGTGGAAAATCTTCTATGATTGATTTCGTTGCGCAGTTATGAACGCGTAAAGCCATCTGCAAAATCTGATGCTTGATCTACTCAGTCTGACGACACCTGCATGAGCAATTTTTATTGCATTACCATTCCACCATCAATCATTATAAGTTGCCCGGTCATGTAATCACTATCAGAACTTGCTAAAAAGCTTGCTGTACCCACTACATCTTCTGGATATGAATATCTCTTCATAAGGATCATATTTTCTGCTAATGAGTCCATTGATTGGCCTTCTTTTTCGAACTTACCAATTTCAACTAAGTCTTTATCTAATTGTTCCCAAAGTTCTGTTCTAACTACACCGGGGCCATATCCATTCACGGTGATATTGTGCTCTACTAACGCTTTTGCTCCTCCGGTAATCAAGGCCAAAGTTGCATGCTTTGAGCAGCAATAAGGAATGACATCATCAAACGTTGTTCGAGAGACTATTGAGCCAACATTTATAATTTTATATGGACCATTTTCTGTACCTTGTTTTATCATTTGCCTTGCACTTTCTTGCATGCCAAACAATTGTCCCTTTGCATTTACATTCATTATGCTGTCCCAGTTCTCTTCATCTATATCCATGAAAAATTTTGGTTTATTTATACCAGCATTAAGTAAGCAAACGTTAATAGAGCCAAAGGCTTTTACTGTTGCATTAATTGCTGCAGCATTATCTGATCGACTTGTAACATCAAGTTTGACTGCTATTGCTTTTCCATTGCCTGCAGAATTTATACGATTTGCTACCTCTTCTGCACCTGCTAAGTTTAGGTCGCCTAAACATACATTAGCCCCTTGTGCTGCATAATTTTCACCAATTGCAGAACCCATTCCTTGAGCTCCACCAGTTATGAAAACATTTTTTCCTTTTAATCGATCTCTATCCATGATTTTCTCCAATTACTATAAATTAGATATCAGGATGTAATCTTGTGCTCTCAATTGGAACGAACAAATTATCCAATTTGGCCTTAATTAATCCAAAATGGACAAAACTTTTGTCATATATGGTAAACTCTTTTGTAATCATCATCGGACAATAATGGGCCACTCTGGCTCATTTCAGGGAGGAAAAAATGAATAGTATAGGAAAAACATTTCGTTCAGTAATAGTAGGAGCGATTGCGCTCAGCGCTAGCGTATCAACTGCATGGGCAGAGGGTTCAATAGTTTCTTTTAATGGCCCTGCTGGTGAAGCTTATATCGGTAAATTTATTAAAGGTATAAAAGCAACCGCAGAATTAAAAGGTTTTGACATTAAAGTATTTGAAAACCAGTTTAATCAAGCAGAGCAAGATCAACAAGTTCAACAAGTGCTTGCTGCAGGTCAGTTGCCCGATGTATTTATCTGGTGGCCTTCAGATGCAGTAGCTGGTTTGGGCTCTCTGAGAGCTTTAGCTAAAACTGGTGTGCCAGTATTAAAAATCAACCAATTACCGAATGATCAGGATAAGCAATATATTTTTGGATACGCAGGGCCAGATGACCGCCTTCGTGCAAGAAATGCTGGTTATATGATGAGAGAAGCTGCTGCTGCAAAAAAAGCTGCAGGTGGTACAGGATTTAATGTTTTAGCTTTATCGTATCCACATAGTTATGGTGGATATGGTTTATCAATAAATGCTTTTAAAGAGGCAATTGCTGGTTCTGATTTGAAAATAATTGGTGATGTTGATGAAGGTTTTGGACAAGCTAATGGTTATAAGGGTGCAGCAAAAATGATAGCAGCTCTTCAGGGCCAAAGTATTGATTTCGTATATGGAATGGATGATGCAATTTTGACTGGTGGCATAAAAGCTCTGGAAGAAGCTGGCATGGTAATGGGCCAAGATGTAATTGCAGTTGGAACTGTATGTAATGGTGACAAGCAATTGATCGAGGAAGGCAAACAGTTTGGTACAACTTTACAATCACCGTTACATGAGGGTCAGTTGGCAATTAAACTTGTTGAAGAGTATTTAAATACTGGCAAGTTAGCAAACTATATTAATTTCACTCCAAACCCATCTGTAACTAAAGAAACTATTGAAACAACAGCCTTACGTGGTTTCGATGGAAAGCTTTATTCAATTGAGCAACTTTGCTCAGGTGCTTGGTAATAAGAAATTTTTTACGTACAATTGATATTATAATCATTTCCAAGGGCTCTAAATGAGCCCTTGGTTACATTTTTAAGTGTCTCTAGGGAAACAATATGCAACCAATTCTTAAACTCTCAAACATCAAAAGAAATTATGGCGCTATTAAAGCGTTGAGGGGTGCTAATTTTGAGATTATGCCTGGCGAAGTCATGGGACTTGTGGGCGAAAATGGGGCAGGAAAATCGACTATGGTCAAGATTATCAGTGGTTTTGATAGTGGTTTTGAAGGTGAATACTTACTCAATGGTCAGCAATTACATTTTTCAAGCCCTATACAGGCAGAGCGTTCTGGTATTGCCGTGGCTCAACAAGAATTAAGTTTAATTAAAACAATGTGTGTAGCAGAGAATATATTTTTAGCCGGTGATAGTGTTCCAACATTTGCTACTAAAAAAACTCTTGCCAAAAACGCAAAACCTTATTTAGAGGAAGTTGGGTTAGGGCATGTTGATCCACTCACCTCTACTGATAGATTATCTATTGGGGAGCAGCATTTAATTGAGGTGGCACGCTTGCTTGCTCATGATCCACAGATTTTAATTCTAGACGAGCCAACTGCTGCATTGGGGGAAACGGACTCCATAAGGATTCTTAATATGGTTAATCGATTGTCTGAACGTGGAAAATCTATAATTTATGTTAGTCATCGCATGGATGAAATCTTTAAAATTTCAGATCGAATAATTGTATTACGTGATGGTGAAAGCCAAGAGCCACGACAGGCTTCAGAACTGGATGTAAATAGTCTGGTCGAATTAATGTTGGGACGTGAATTAAAGAACATGTACCCAAAGCGCATAAAAAAAGAGATTTCCAAACCGATAATGGAGGTTAAAAATTTGTGGCCAGATCGATTGCTTGAGGGTGTAAATTTTAATATCTATGCAGGTGAAATCCTTGGACTGGCAGGTCAATTAGGTAGTGGAACTGGTGATATCCTTGCAGCGATTGCTGGATCTACAAGAACAAGGGGTGGAGAATTAATATATAAAGGGAAAACCTTCTTACCTAAAAGTCCAAAAGAAGCGATTGATTCTGGAATTGCATATTGCTCAGATGACAGAAAGCATGATGGATTATTTCTCGGAAGACCAATTTCTGAAAATCTTTCATCAGCAGCACTGAAAAGTATATCAAAAAATGGCATCAGATTGCCAAAATCAGAAAATGAAATGGTAACTGAAAACGCAATTAAGTTTACAATTGATCCCTCCCGAATCCCACAAGAAGCAGGAGTTTTAAGCGGTGGAAACCAACAAAAAGTTGCTCTTGCAAAGTGGCTTGCAATTCATCCTGATGTTATTCTTGTTAATGAGCCTACAAGGGGTGTTGATGTCGGAGCTCGAGCTGAAATTTATCAGAAGTTGAGAGAACTTGCTGATGATGGTGCGGCTATAGTTGTTGCGTCAACAGACATTCAAGAAATTACTAATTTACCTGATAGGGTAATTACCATTTACCGAGGAATTCAAATAGGTGAAATTGGGCTTGAAGATATGTCAGCGGCAACCATTCTAGAAGAAATTACAAACCCCTTTAATGAAAAGGGTTTACAGGGGGATGAAGGTTTATGAGTAATAGTTCATCTGTAGTAAAGCAAAATTTTATACATCGATTAGCAAGGGATTATTCACCTTTAGTATTGATAATGGTTGCTGTATTTATTGCTATTTTTGTTATTGGTGCTGCTACTGCACCAAATTTTTTAACAGTTCTAAACATAAAAACAATCCTTAGAGATGCTGCAATTGTAGGTATTATGGCAATTGGATTAACATTCGTTACTTTGTCTGGAAACTTTTTCCTTTTGTCGATGAAGGAGACAGCAGCACTATCTATTATTGCATTTGCGACAAGTATGTCTGCTGGTTATGGCTTTGAGTTGTCATTTCTATTCACAATGGTCATAGCAATGGCGGCAGGCGCAATCCAAGGATTGCTTATTGGACTTGGCGGAAATCCAATTGTTGTTACGCTTGGTGCTGCGGGCCTATTTTTTGGTATTAGTAGCTGGTGGAGTGATAATTTGGTAGTGTCTTTTAGGCGGCCTCATGGTGCAGAATGGCTAGGGTCCGGTTCTTTTTTAGGACTTCCAAATATCACTATTGCATTCATAATTATTGCTATTTTTGCTGAATTTGTACTTCGTAGAACAAGCTTTGGAAGACAGGTTTATCTTGTTGGTTCCAACCGAGCGGCGGGAAGAGCAACGGGTCATGAAAATTTATCAATGGCAATAAAGGTATGCATAATTGCATCGGTTTGTTCAGCTTTTGTTGCAATCGCATTCTCAGCTCAAGTTTCAAGTGCTCATGTGAATTACTTTTCATCATCGTTTGGTTCGTCAGGTGATATGACTATTATGGTTATTGCCACAGTTATGGTTGGTGGAAACTCAATTATGGGAGGTTATGGATCAAGTCTTAGGTCAAGCATTGGTGCAGTGTTTATTTCAACAGTTGATAACATGATGGTTTTACATGGATATAATAGTGGACCCAGGGTGCTCGCTGTGGGGCTTATGATAGTATTTAGTATTATGGTTTTTGCATTGGTGCAACGTGGCAGTAGATCAGTAGAATAGGAAAAGAAAATGTTTAATAAAGCTAAGAATTGGATATCGGATAACCCTGATTTATCATTTGCTATTTTGTTGTCTATTTGTGTGTATGCTTATTTTGGGCTAACTAATGAATTATTCCCAACGCATCGAACTGGCTTTGCAATTATGGAAAGGTTCGCTGTATTGGGTTTGGTAGGATTAGCTCTAACTTTGTGCATAATTGCAGGTGAAATTGATCTTTCTATTGGCTCTAATGCTGCATTAGCAGCAGTTATTACTGTAAGGTTTACTGATAGTTTAGGTGCGCCATCAGCCCTGTTAATTGCTTTACTAGTTTCGACCTCTATTGGGGCTATACAAGGTTATTTTATTGCGTATTTAAGAGTAAGAGCAATTGTTTTAACAGTTGGTACTTTAATGTTATTGCGTGGAGTTGCATTATTTGCTGCTGAAGAAAAAACAGTTATGTTAACTGATTTTCGTGTTCCAGATTTCATTTCTACTAAAATGTTATGGTATTTTTCACCTGCAAGTTTATTAGTCATCCTGATGTTTGTAATTGTAGGCTTATTCATGGGCTACACACGTTTTGGGCGTGAAATTTATGCAATTGGTGGTGCGCGTAAAGAAGCTATTGCTGCTGGTATAAGTTTGAAGCGACCTATGATTATTGTGTTTGCAATTTCTGGACTTTGTGCTGGATTAGGTGGGGGTATTATTGGTTTAAGGTCAGGTACTGCTCAGGCTTTAGGCCTCCAATATGTTTTATTAGCTGGAACCGTCGCTGCTTTCATTGGTGGCGTAAGTATAATGGGTGGTAAAGGTGGTGTCATTGGGGCAGCAATTGGAACATTAACTGTGAATTTTTTAAATACTGGCCTAGTATTTAATGTTACTCCAGCATTTATGGTCCAGTTATATCTTGGAATACTTTTAATAGTCGTAATTATGTTTCAGACAGGCTCTCGTGTTTTTGATGAAAATCAAAGAAGAAAACAGATCTTAGCTGATGCAGATAATCTTGCGAAGCAATTATCTAAGAGAAAGCAATTTTTGAAAGAACGCCCAGGATAGGATAAAATATCCAAATTGGACATTTTTTTCTGGATTATAAATCTTACAAATGCGTATAGTTTTGAAAATCCAGGAGAAAAATTATAATTACTTCGCAAAATATAAAGCGTAGACCAGAAGGACCTTTTGAAACCTCTGATAGACGTAATTCCTTTGGTGTATCAAATGAAGAAATGTCTAGGTTTTTAGATTTTATTGAACAGCAAGATGATGAAGTCAGACGGGCACTTTCTATAAAGACAGGATATGATGAAACTAAACTTTTTGTAGCGCTTTTAAGAAACCACCTGAATGGTAAATTAACCACAAGTTCTTCACTTGCTCAAAGTTCTGGATTATCATACGGAACTTCAATTCGTGCTATAACTTCTATCGAAGATAGGGGGCTTCTTGTCAGACGTAGTCGTACAGATACTGGGAAAAGCTTTTCACTGCATCCATCTGAAAAACTCATTCTTGAATGGCAGGAGTATGCACGTAGGGTTCACTCACTATTGGATAGTACGATTGGATTATCATCAAAGTTAGGTCAAAAATCGTCTGATTATTTTTACGGATCATCATACAATAGTGGTAGTATTCTTAGCCCACCAAGTGTTTTATCTTCAAAGCTTACTCTTAATAAACAACTAAGAATATTAGTTCATGCGGATCCTACTTTTATGGCAATGCATGTCTTAAAGAAACAATTTGAGTCTATCTTGGGAGTTCCTATTCAAAGCCGAGCATTGTCTATTGATAGGCTCAGAGAAGAAATAATAAAAAATTCGACTGCAAAGCATTCAAATTATGACATAATAGCATGTGATCTACCTTGGTTTGGTGAAATGGCGGAAGAGGGGCGCTTTCTTCCATTGGATAATCTTATTTCTAATACTGGGTTTGATACATCTGATTTTCATTCAGAAGCGCTTGCTAGCGCTAGATATAAAGGTAATCAATATGGAGTTCCTGTTCAAACAACACCTGATTTATTGGTATACAGACGTGATTTATTTGAGCGTAAGGGCTTAAAGGCGCCACACACAATAGATGATACTTTGATTGCTGCTCAAGCACTTCATAGCCGCTCACGAAATGTTTCTGGTATAGCTTGGAATGCTGCGAGAGGAACGCCACTAGGGCATACTTTTTTATTCACTATGGGCGCATTTGGTCAACCTGCTATAAATTTAAGAGCAATAGAAAATGGATTTGATGGTGAGAATGTAATAGGGGAAAATTTTCGCCCAATGTTTAATACTAATGCTGCGCGCCAATCTGCAGAATACCTTCTAGAACTATTAAATTATTCGCCTAGTAGTATTTTAAGCATGTCTTGGTATGAGCGTGCGCGAGCATATGCAGATGGAGAAGTTGGCATGGCTTATTGCGCAACATTATTGGCGCCACTTTTCGAGTTGAATGCTAAGTCACCTGCATATGGGGTAAGTGAATTTCTACCACACCCATGTGGAAAGGGTTCAAAACAAATTGCCCCAGTAGGTGGCTATGCATTAGCGATACCCTCAAATGTTTCAGAGGAAAGAATAAGTCCAATTTGGACAGCTTTGATGTCGCTTACTTCTCCGCAGACTATAAAGCTATATATTGAGAATGGTTCATTGGTTAGTCCACGTTTTAGCGTCAGCATGGATCCAAAAGTCCGCCAGATATCACCTTTGATTTCAAAGGTAGATGAGATGGCTCGTTTTGGAGTATTGCAAATGTGGCCTAGGCCTCCTGTGCCAGAAATCTCAAATATAATCGCCATTGTTGGTGAAGAAATGCACGACATGCTTATAGGTGTGAAATCCATCGATGAGGCATTAAATAATTCACAGAACCGAGCAGATGCTATTATGCGGATGAACGGTCATTACTAGCCTCAATAGAGGCCAAATTGGAGGCCTCTATGGTTATAACAAACGCTTTAAATCCACGCATACTTCAACCAGGTGATATTGACCCTAATTGGAGGTGGGATAAACACATCCCTTCTTTAGGGCACATGGCAGTAGATTTTGAAAAGCGGGTAGATCATGACCGCCTACGCCGATATAGACTATCTCGATCAAAAGATGCGTTAAAAAAATCAAACTGTGGTGCATTATTAATGTTTGATGTTAATAATATTCGCTATGTTTCTGGAACTAAAATAGGTGAATGGGAAAGGGATAAGATGTGCCGTTTCTGTTTGTTAGCAGGGGACGAAGAGCCATACGTTTGGGACTTTGGCTCAGCTGCGGTTCATCATAAAGAATATTGTGATTGGTTAGATCCAGATCGAATGTTAGCTGGTGTAGTGGGTATGCGTGGGACAATTCCACCTTCATTTGGTTTGATGAAAAAATACGCAGAAGACATTTATCGATTATTACAAAAAGCTGGTGTTGCTGATATGCCTGTAGGTGTTGATTATGCCGAAACTGCAATGTTTTTTGCGCTTAAAGATGCTGGCGTAAATGTAGTTGATGGGCAACAGATTATGTTAAGTGCACGCGAAATTAAAAACATCGATGAAATTCAGTTATTAAATCAAGCAGCATCAATGGTTGACGGTGTTTACCATATGATTTGGGAAGAGCTGAAGCCAGGTGTGCGTGAAAATGATATCGTAGCTATGGCTAATAAAATGTTATACGAAATGGGTTCCGATGATGTTGAAGCTATAAATGCAGTATCAGGTGAACGTTGTAATCCTCATCCACATAATTTTACAGACCGACTAATTCGCCCTGGTGATCAAGCATTTTTTGATATTCTACAGAGCTATCAGGGCTATCGTACATGCTATTATAGAACTTTTAATGTTGGGAGAGCTACTTCAGGACAAAATGATGCCTACATTAAAGCCAGAGATTGGTTGGATGAATCTATTTCAATGATTAAGCCAGGTGTGACGACTGATAAGGTTGCAGCTGTTTGGCCTACTGCACAAGAGCTCGGATTTAACAGTGAATTGGAAGCATTTGGCCTCCAGTTTGGTCATGGTCTTGGTTTGGCTTTACACGAGCGTCCAATTATTAGTCGTGCTGTAAGTATGGAAAATCCAATGGAAATTAAAACAGGAATGGTTTTTGCTTTGGAAACATACTGCCCAGCTTCAGATGGTTATTCTGCAGCTCGTATCGAAGAAGAAGTCGTTGTAACAGATACAGGTTGCAAAGTTATAAGTTTGTTCCCAGCTGAAGAGTTGCCAATAGCAAATCGTTATTAATTATAATTGCTTAATCCACTCATGGATTAAGCGCTTTTTGTGAGATTTTTATGAAAAAGAAAAATATATCAAACAGTGAAAGCTACATACGGATGTATACTCAAATGGCGCGTATTCGAGCATTTGAAGATCAAGCTAATAAACTTTATTTATCAGCAAAAATGCCAGGGTTAACACATATGTATTCTGGTCAAGAAGCGGTGGCTGTTGGTATATGTGAAGCTTTAAAAACATCAGACCATATTACATCGACGCATCGAGGGCACGGACATTGTGTTGCAAAAGGTGCTGAGTTTAAACAAATGTTTTGTGAATTGCTGGGCAAAGAAGAGGGGTATTGTCGTGGTAAAGGTGGTTCAATGCATATCGCTGACCAAGAAAATGGAAACCTAGGGGCAAATGCAATAGTTGGTGGTTCGGCTGGAATCGCAACTGGTGCTGCATTATCTGCCAAAAACCTAAATAGAGATGACGTGACTGTATGTTTTTTTGGTGATGGGGCCCTTGGTCAAGGTTTATTATATGAAGTAATGAACATGGCAGCATTATGGTCACTTCCAGTAATTTATGCCTGTGAAAATAATTTATACGGTGAATATACTAAAGTCGAAGAAATGGCTGCTGGTGAACTCACCGGTAGAGCAAAAGCTTTTGGAATTGAAGCTTTTGAACTTGATGGCCAAGATGTCCTAGCAGTAAATGAACTTTCCCAAAAATTAGTTGCACGCGCACGTAATGGTGAGGGCCCATTTTTCATGCAATTAAATACTTACCGTTATCATGGTCATCACATCGGAGATATTAATCGAGAATATTATCGTTCGAAAGATGAAGAAAAGTATTGGAAAGAAGAACGAGATCCTATCACAAACTTTGGTGAATGGCTTGTCAAAGAAAATATTTCTTCCACAGCTGAACTAGAGTCTTTGCGTAACCAAGTTAATCAAGATGCGGCAGATGCTGTCGCGTATGCTTTAAATGCTTCTTATCCATCTTCGGAAGAAGTTGATATGCATGTATTTGTTTAAGGAATAAAAAATGCGATCAATTACATTATCTCAAGCAGTTAATGAAGCAATAGCTGAAGAAATGCGTCTTGATGAAACAATTTTTCTTCTTGGAGAGGATGTTGCTGAAGCAGGCACTCCGTTTAAAATACTTTCTGGTCTTGTGGAAGAGTTTGGCACTGATCGAATAATAGATACTCCAATATCTGAACCTGGTTTTACTGGTATTGCAGTTGGAGCTGCAATGACTGGTTCAAGGCCAATTGTTGATTTGATGTTTGGAGATTTTCTTTTTTTGGTCATGGATCAATTGTGTAATCAGGCAGCAAAAACTCACTATATGTCAGGAGGTAAACTAAATGTACCGATGGTTCTTAGAACAAATTTAGGCGCAACACGTAGATCTGCTGCGCAACACAGTCAGTCACTACATGCATTAGTTGCCCACATTCCGGGTATTAAAGTTGCGCTTCCTTCATCAGCCTATGAGGCAAAAGGTCTTCTGAAATCTGCAATACGCGACAATAATCCTGTAGTAATTTTTGAAGATAAATTGATGTACCAAGATAAATCAGAAGTTCCTGAAGAAGAGTATTTAATACCGTTTGGCCAAGCCAATATTGTGCGAGAGGGAGTGGATATTACCCTAGTTGGTACATCTTCTATGGTGCAAGTTGCTGAAAAAGCAGCTGATATTTTATTTAAAGAGGGTATATCCGCTGAAGTAATTGATCCTAGAACTATTGTGCCTTTAGATGAAGAAACAATTCTTTCATCTGTTCGAAAAACTAGTCGAGCTATTGTAATTGATGAAGGGCATCAAAGTTATGGCGTTACTGCGGAAATAGCTAGCCGTATCTCTGAAGGTGCATTTTATCACCTAGACGCCCCGGTGCAAAGAATGGGCGCAATGGATGTCCCAGTACCATTTTCACCTGCTTTAGAAGATTTAACAGTACCAACACCTGAAAGTGTCGCTGCTAGGGCATCTGCTCTAGTTAGAAAGGAACTTAAATATGGCTATTGACGTAATTATGCCAGCACTTGGCATGGCGCAAGATACAGGAAGATTAGTATCTTGGTTGATGAGCATTGGTGATGCTGTAAATGAGGCTGATATTTTAATGGAAGTGGAAACTGATAAAACTACAATGGAGGTACCTGCTGGTGCCAATGGTTTTATTTCTGAATTCCTTGCTAAACCTGGTGATGATGTTCCGGTGGGAAACGTAATTGCTATAATTACTAGTAATAAAGAAGATATAAAAGGCGTGGGTAGCGCAACAGCTGAATATGAGCAGACGGTAAATAATGGTGAGAATGTTAATTCAAATCTAGAGATTGAAATAAGTAAATCTGAAACTATGCTTCCTGATTTGAGTATAAAAAATAATTTAAAGGTTAATCAAAATGATTTAAATCTTTCAGAAGAACCAAAAGCCATTGGTAAAATTCTTGCATCCCCAAAATTAAAAATGTTTGCAAATGACGCTGGTTATGATTTATCTTTGCTCCAAAAAAATGGCATTGAAGAACCCTATAATGTTTCTGATATTGAAGCATTGAAACATCTCACTAAAATAAATAACAAAAATGGTGCACACCCATATGTCCCGGCAAAATCGCAAATACAAGCTAAAGTGCCTGCATTACCAATCGATGATTTTACTGATCGCATTTCTATTGAATTGGGTGATGATATTTCTCCAAAATCTTTATGGCTTTCATTTATTTCTTCATCATTCTTAGATGTATTTGATATAACTAATTTTAAAGTTAACATAAATAATGAATTAGGAATTTTCACTGATGCTTATGAAAATCCGCATTCATCTAGATTAGCAAATCAATTGCCATTGGATGAGTTTGAAAACCCAGATTTAATAATTCACAATCTAACTAGAACATATGTATCTAATCTAAATATTAATTTTGTGTCTATTCCAGAGCTTTGTATCCATAGGGCGCAAAATACATATGCTGTCTCTTATACACATCTGACGCTGCCGACGAATAGAGAGGTGTAG
>OLGU01000133.1_pt1 | contig 21598 bp, 19 predicted proteins | sample 1609281 | NCBI WGS metagenome assembly OLGU01 (sample SAMN05416705, study PRJEB24817) | seawater metagenome | isolation source: Sea water | place: Canada:Atlantic | collected 2013-07 | reverse complement strand
ACGATGATTATCGCTCAACCCTGTTAGAATCTGGGATTAAAATGCGCTAGCCGTGGGTGATACCCCAGAATCAAAACCATTAATCCAACTTACTATTGACTCGTCAAAACTAAAGGAATTGGAACAACATCTGATTTTACAACAAAGAATTATAGGTAAAAGTGATGTTGATATAGCTGGTGTAATTAATAAGCTCAATAACAGCGACTGGGTTAGACATGGTATGAACTACTTACCTCAAGCAGAAGGTGAGTGCCCCTTTTGTCAACAAACACTACTGAGTGGCTTTGAAGATCAGTTAGCCAATTATTTCGACGAAACATTTACTCAAAATATTGAAACTCTACAGGCTGTAGTGGCTAAATATTCTAACTCATCACAACAATTGATTTCACATCTCGAAAGCCTTTTAGCTAATGGCCATACAGATATTGACAGCAACTTATTAAAAGCCAAGTTTGACACATTGAAGGCGATAACCAGTGAGAATATGCAGTTGCTTGGTAATAAAATATCAGAGCCTGCTTCTACTGTTACATTAAAAGCTACCCATCAAATAATCGATGAAATTCAATCAATAGTTGAAAACGCCAACAATTCAATTAATCAGCATAATTTAATTGTATCTAACTTTAAAAGCGAAAAAGAACTGTTAGTCAATCAGGTTTGGAAGTTTGTATTGGAGAAAGAACTGAAAGCAGAACTTCAACAATACACAAAAGATTCCTCAAGTTTGCAAAAAGCTATTAAGGGCTTAACTGTCGGTATAAGTACTAAAAAGGCACATAAGATAGCTAAGGATGCTGAAATAAAGGTGCTAGAGAAGGATACTACTTCAATTCAGCCAACTATCGATGCCATTAACAGTTTATTAAAGTCATTTGGATTTACTAGTTTTACTATTGGAAAATCAACAAAAGATCGTTGCTACTCTATTGTTAGAAGTGATGGCTCTTGTGCAAAAGAGACATTAAGTGAAGGAGAAAAGACCTTTATATCTTTTTTATACTTTTACCATTTACTTAAAGGTAGCTTCAGCGAAGTTGGCATAACAACTGACAGAGTTGTAGTTGTCGATGATCCTGTTTCTAGCTTGGATAGCGATATTTTGTTTATTGTAAGTACTTTAATAAAAGGACTAATATCCGATGCTAGAAATGATTCTAGCTTAATTAAGCAGTTATTCATCTTGACTCATAACACTTATTTCTTTAAGGAAGTTACGTTTAATAAAAAACGGTCAGGGCAAGATAAACTGAGTGATGAAACCTTTTGGATAGTGAGGAAAGTTGATGGTACTTCTAAAATTGTTGGGCACAATTCAAATCCAATAAAATCATCGTATGAATTACTCTGGCAAGAGATAAAAGCGCCTGAACCTTGTTCGCTAACTATTCAAAATACAATGAGAAAGATATTAGAGAACTATTTTACGTTCTTAGGGAATATCAAAAAAGATGACATGATTGAGCTTTTCGAAGGAGAAGAAAGGTTGATTTGCCAGTCACTGTTTTCGTGGGTTAACGATGGCTCTCATCATTCTATTGACGATTTGTACGTAACTCAAGACATTGGAGTTATTGAAACCTACAGAAAAGTTTTCAGGAAGATTTTTGATGAGTCTGAGCATGGCGCTCATTATAAGATGATGATGGGAATAAACGGTGAACCACAAAAATCGTCAAAAGATCAAGGAGTAGCTGCGTAATGAAATTTGCTAAAGCTTAGTTTCGAGCTGAATTTCAAGAACAGCTTGGATTATTGTGGCCGATAGAGATTGGCCACAGTTCTAGAGTCACTCCATTCTTTTACAAATCTGAGACCTGTTATTCTTGTGCCGATTCGAAACTCAAAAATGTCCAAAAACGCGCTAGAGTGGCCGTCTGCTTCTCGCTCTCGGCGGACATCGCCAAAGTGCCATGAGCAGTCATTCATGATTAACTCGTTTCTGCCGTAAATACTTTAAGGGCGGCTTTGAACGAGAAGGTGAAAGTCAAATACTGGTTTCTCCGTTGCCGTTTCAGACAAAGAGCCGACATTCGCATTTGGGGATACTTGAGTGCGGAATATAGCGGGATTTAAAACTCAACTACTGAAGGCTTAAGTGTTCACTTTGCTTTGTAAGCGGACAGTCAAGAACGCCCGTCACAAACGCAAGCAACATGTTTCGAGTCGAACCGCAAAGCGGCGTTTTGTTAAAGATCACAGTTTAATAACTGCCAATATGTCTTCACTATCTTTATCCAACCCCACTTCCTGAAAGCCAAAACTTGAATAAAAACCTTTGGCTACGGGGTTTTCAGGATCATAGCAAATTTCGATTTCTTTTACTTTGTCACTGGCTTTGATTTCATTCAGGGCCAAATTTAGCGCAGCCCTACCAATACCCGCTTTTTGAAAACCTTGATCCACCATAAAGCGCCAAACAGACACTTTTGCAGGCGTTTCAGATACCCACATCAAAAAACCGACAGGTTTATCGTTTTGATAGATCGCTCTGCAAGTATGCCCGTGGCAGTAATGTGACTCAAGCAGCGACCACATATTGCTCGCAACATAGTCCTGTTGCTCATCCGTGACGTCTAGGTCGCATACGGCTTCATAATTTGAACTTGTAACGTTTTCCAGTGTGATATTCATCGCATCCTGCATATTTTACTTATTTGTAATCACAAATTCATGAAAGCCTTCAGTCTCAGATGGCTCAACTTTTATTACATTCACGATTGGTAATATCGCAAAAAGTCTATCCCAAAACTTTAATGCTTCACGGTCTTTTTCATAAACGGCTACATGCCAATTTAATGAATTATCTAACATTAACTGGCGGACAACATACAAAGCGATACCTTTTCCTCGATACTTAGGTAAGATAAAAAGATCTGACAGCTCAGGCATTTCACGTTCTACTATCTCTGTTGGTTCCACAGTAATGAACCCTGCGATATTGCCCTCAACAAAGATTAAGTAAGCGTCACAATCTTCTTCATCAGCAGCGACATCACTAAGATATTCTTCATCAATATCAAATCGGCCAGAACTATTGATATCTTCGTTATCAAAAGCACTTTGGTGATATTGATAGAATTGCCAAAGCATTGAAAATACGGGTGAATCTACTTTGGTTAATTTTCGTAGTACTATGTTCATTTTTATCTCCAACAACTTTATCAGAGGACATTTTCCCTATTTTAGCTCGAAAACGTCCCTATTTTATTAACTTATATTAATAGCAAATAACGTAAGTGATTGCAAAATATGAATATTATGCTTTCTGTGGCATATATAAATATGTAAAAAAGAGGAAAGTTTTCTGTTATTCCTACTAAGTTGAGGACGACTCACCTGAATGACCGCTAATCGCTCTTTGCCGAATTTCGCCTGAGTGCCATTTGCAGACATTGGTAACATCAAGCTAAAGCGCGCCGCTTTTAGGCGTCGCCTTTGAGCTTTTTGTTATGAATTAATTGCTCGGCAGGTGACATTTTGGCCCCTTCCACTCAAACGCATTTAAGATATCTTGAAATATGGAGTGCAGCGCTTCCATTGATGCTGGAGATACATCGACTTCACCATAATGTCCGTCTGCCATCGTATTGCCATATTTAGTACCATTCAGACTATTCAGAACAAGCGCACCGCCTTCAGCTTTTATAAGCTCATTATCTATAGGTTTCAGTTCGAGCGGCTTCGGATTTCTTCCTGCACCAAGACCTCTTGAACGGTCTTCCATATGCTGCGAGCTATTTCTAACTCCACGTAGATGAGGAAACGCTTCTCCGAACCTTGTATAGAAATCTTCTAGCACAGGAGGAACGTTGGATTGTTTTTTTAAAACATTAAGAAATTTATCAAAAGAATCGAGCGCATACAGAAACGCACGAGCATGCATGAATGCTTGGTTATGCTCAAACTCCCTAGGGGTTTTTCCCGACTGCCATTGCTCTCTTTTAAATATTATTTCCGTCTCGAGAAGGATCTGATCCCACACATCGTGATCGTGAGGGTTATCATACTTTATCTCAACTTCACGTCGAATCTCATTGCGTCGTTTCGATTCCGCTTCCCATTTTTCTTGTGAATGAGAATCGAGATCTCTTTGTATGGAGTTTAGAAACATGTTTAACGCAAGATTAGCCTCATAAAACTGACCTTCCAAACTGCGTAAAATGCCTTCAACTCCAAACGACCAATCACGATCTTCATAGTCTAACCAAATACCGGGTTTTATTATTTCAAAGATATACATAATTTCACTCTTGATTCATATCGAGTTTATAGATTAATTCTAAGTGTTGTTATAGCACTAGGTAATGCATTTGGAACCCATAAAACAGGACATTTTTCTAAAACAAGTAACTCTACAACCTCAACACCTCACTAAGAGACAAATAATAGTTGGTTAAAATAAGCGACGAATGAGAAAAAACCACTGTTATTTCTGATCTTCATCAGATAAAATATCCAGTCAGCTATGAGTGTACCTGAAATTGAAACTAATCCGATTTTATTTGATGTTGCTGAAAACACAAAAAATGTTAAATAACATTTTCAAGTTCACCACCTTTAACATGATAAAAAGCTTCAAACTTTTGGATTATAGGGTTTGTACCAAGCCACATACCGAATGAAATTACAACTAAAATAGTTGTAAAACCAAGTAAGCCAACTGATTCAAGGTTACTACGAACCAAATATAAGAATATAAATATGGCGCCATAACCAAAAGAATAAAAATATTTTCGTTCTTTTCACTAATCAGTCTTAGAATCTAATCATGCCGAGCTCTATCTTCTTCTGAATACCATACTTCGGTTATTTATTTGCTCCAAGCTTGAATATATGACATAAGTGCTAGCAGTTTATGGTTCACCATTTTGGTGATTTATAACACAGCAAAATGGCGGTTAATAATATTATCGTACAAAATTAGACTTCTACTCAAAAATACGAGAATAAATTTAACTTTTTCAGTAACCGCTTATTGCACAGAACCGCCAGTTCACTCTAACTCATAATTGTCCAAAAACGAGTTTGTATGGACGTCTGCTTCTCGCTCTAAGCTGCACTTAGAAAAAGTGCAAAAAGAAAAAGGCTCCCCCTTTTGGGGTAAAAAAGTTTCTGAATGGCTTAGGGCGTAAAGCGGATATTAGCGATTTAACCACAGATATCTTCTTAGAATCTAAAGCCACATAATACATACAAAGATAAGTCGGTAAATGCAGCTATTATTTTCTGCATTTACCATCTTCAACTGAGTTTAGAAATTAATGTGAATGACCATGTTCGTTCTTGAACATTTTTTCATCTTTAACATCCATAACTTTGCCAGCTTTACTTACGATAAATAGAAGCGTTTGACTATTCTGCGCATTTGTCGCTTTCAGCAGAACAGCATCACGAGTTTCCTCTACAACAGTAAAGTTGTCCTTAGAAACTTTGTTCCAAGAGCTATCTAGTTTGCCAACTGACATACCTTTATCTTTAAATGTTAAAGCTTTAGCAGAGGTTTGAGCTGCTTGTATAATTTTACTTTTTTCAACCTTTCCATGACCTTCGGAATGAGCCATTACAGAAGTAGTAAATACAATTATTGTAATAGCAGCTAGTTTAATTAGTACTTTCATTTTGTTTCCTTATTAAAGTTTATTTAAGACCTTCGATAACGTAATCGCCATTGAAGATAAGTTGAATGCTAATATCTTGATTAGTTGTATTTTTCCAATACCAACCATGAGAACCATCAAATGGTACTGTAAAGCTACCTTTCATCTCATTTACTGTGGCAATTGCATATGATTCAAAATAGCCTGTAGTGTCTCCTTTAGGCTCTCCATGTAAATCAACAAATAACTCTGCGCCATCAGTTGTCCATTCATAGGTTGCTTTTTGAAATTGCTTCATATCAAGTTTGTACTCGATACCTTCACCTGCGGGAACAGTAAGGATCACAGAGTCTTGTTCACCATCAGAGTACTGTTGCGCTGAGGGCGTTGAAGCCTCATCATTAAATACCGTTAAGCCAAGCTTTTCACCAATACCAGTAGGGTCAATGTTGTACTCCGCTGGCAAAATGAATAATACAAGTGTAATTATCGCTACCAAGAATGAAAGAATTGTCGCTTTGATTAATGAGCGACTGGTTTTATTTGATTCCATAAATATATATCTCATAATAATTAACTAACAAAATATCCGGTTAGTTGCATACCAACTAACATGAAGCCACCACACATTAATGCTGTATTTGTAGCTTTGGCAAAACGGTTGAAGCTTTCGAATTGACGCCAAAAATTAATAGCTAGAAGAATAAACGCCAAAGCTAAGAATTGACCAATTTCAACACCAATATTGAAAGATAATAAGTTTGTAGCAAGCCCTTGCGACGGCAACTCAAATTCTTGAATTTTGGTTGCTAGACCAAACCCGTGGAACAGGCCAAAAATAAGCACCGCTTTTTTAGGATTTGGTTGCTTTCCAAAGAAGTGTTTGAATCCACCTAAGTTATCAAAGCCTTTGTAAACAACTGATAAGCCGATGATTGCGTCGATTAGATAAGCATTAACTTGAATATTGGCGAGTACTCCACCCATTAACGTTAAGCTGTGCCCAATCGTGAACATACTGACATAAAGTAAAACGTCTCGACTGCTGCGTAAGAAAAACAATACACCGACTAAGAACAACAGGTGATCATAGCCCGTTACCATGTGCTTTGCGCCTATGTATATAAACGGCAGAACTTGCACACCCGTATTATTTTGTAAAAAGTTGCGTGTACTATCATCAACCCCATGTGCGAAGGCTTCAATTGAAGCCATCGACAGTAGAATCAATAACGGGTACAGCAAATAAGAAAGTTTGAATTTTCCAAACATTTATTTACCCTTTATTTTCTAGTAATTGATTGTCATTTTGCTCAGCCAGGCTTTCGTCTTTTGAATGCAATAGACGATATAACGCAGGTAGAACAAATAACGTTAAGATTGTTGAAGAAATCACTCCTCCTATTACGACAGTAGCTAACGGCCTTTGCACTTCTGAGCCAATACCCGTATTTAACGCCATAGGTATAAAACCTAGTGAAGCGACTAATGCAGTGGTTAAAACTGGCCTTAATCTGGTTAAAGCCCCCTTAATAATGGCAGTTTCTAAATCATAGTTTTTCTTAACGAGATCTCTAATAAAGGAAACCATGACTAGGCCGTTTAATATCGCTATACCCGATAAAGCAATGAAGCCTACTGCCGCTGAAATAGAGAATGGAATGTCACGAACTATTAAGGCGAATATTCCACCTGTTAATGCCAGTGGCACGCCTGTAAATATAATCAATGAGTCTTTCAATGAACCTAATGCAAGTAATAGCAAACCAATAATTAAGACTAATGTTACGGGGACAACTATGCTTAATCTTTGCGAAGCTGATTGTAGTTTTTGATATGTGCCGCCATACTCAATCCAATAACCAGCAGGCAATTGAACATTAGCATCTATGGCTTGTTGCACATCTTTAACAAAGCTACCTAAATCTCGTCCGCGAACATTAGCTGTAACCACAACTCTGCGTTTACCATTCTCACGATTCACTTGATTTACGCCTAGAGCCATTTCGACATTCGCTAATTCCTGTAGTGGTAGATAGCCACCGCTTGGCAAGGTAATTGGTAGCTGTGAAAGAGCATCTACATCTTGTCTTTGCTCCTCTGGTAAACGAACCACTATGTCGAAGCGCTTATCACCGTCGTAAAACTTACCTGCAATCTCACCTCCCATAGCAACAGCAACTTGATTTTGAAAATCAGAAATACTTAAACCATACAATGCTAATTGTTCACGTTTAGGGTCGAAAGTTAATACAGGTAAACCTTTAGTTTGCTCAACTTGAATATCACGAATGCCTTCAACACCTTGAATCGACTTTTCAAGCGCTTTCCCAAGCTCCGTTAAAGTATCAAAATCGTCTCCAAACACCTTAATAGCAAGCTCAGCACGTACTCCTGCTAATAATTCATTGAAGCGCATTTGAATCGGTTGTAAAAACTCGTAACGGTTTCCCGGAACTGGTGTTACTAAAGCTTCGAGCTCTTTAACAAAATCTGCTTTAGGTTTATCTGGATCAGGCCATTCACTACGAGGTTTCAGAATTATAAAATTATCGGCTACACTCGGTGGCATAGCGTCCGTTGCAACATCTGGCGTCCCCACTTTTGCAAAAACGCGTTCAACCTCAGGTAATGACTTTATTCTGTCTTCTAGCACCTTTTGCATTTCAATAGATTGGGTAAGCGACGTGCCAGGTATACGTAAAGCGTGCATAGCAATATCACCTTCATCTAAATTTGGTACAAACTCGCTACCTAACTTAGTACTCATAACACCGGCAACAGAAACTAAAGCAACAGCACCAATTACCACCACCCATCGAGCTTTTAGTACCAAGGATAAAATAGGCTTGTAAAGTGAAACACTGGCTTTCATGATCACGTTTTCTTTTTCAACGACTTTACCTTTGAAGGTTAATGCGATTGCAGCAGGTATGAAGGTGACCGATAGGATCATTGCACTAACCAGCGCAATTACAACGGTAATCGCCATAGGGTGGAACATTTTCCCTTCTACACCCGTTAAAGCAAAAATGGGAAGGTACACAGCAGTGATAATAAAGACACCAAACAGTGCTGGACGGATCACTTCTCGTGTGGCTTCGTACACAAGCAGTAAGCGTTCTTTTACTGGCAATGCGTTACCATTAGAAGCTTGGCTTAAACGGCGAAGGCAGTTTTCAACAATGATAATGGCACCATCTACAAGTAAACCAAAATCAAGCGCCCCTAAACTCATTAAGTTAGCACTGGTACGAGTTTGGATCATGCCTGTTACAGTCATAAGCATGGCAAAAGGAATTACAAGCGCTGTTAAAAATGCTGCTTTAAAATTACCTAGCAGCAAAAACAGCACAACAATAACCAAGATAGCACCTTCAATAAGGTTCATTTTTACTGTATCGAGAGTTTTGTTAACCAATTTAGTTCGGTCATAAACGGCATTAACAACAATACCCTCAGGTAGAGATTTATTAATCTCTTTTAATCTTTCACCTACGCCTTTGGCAACCTTTTGGCTATTTTCGCCTATTAACATGAAAACAGTACTTAATACGACTTCGCGACCATTTTGTGTCGCCGCACCAGAGCGAAGCTCCTTGCCTTCGGTTACCTCAGCAACGTCTTTAACACGAATAACTCGGCCACTAGATGACGGTAAAGGAATATTTGCTAGTTGCTCAACGGTTTCAATTTGCCCCGGTAAACGAATCAACCATTGCGCACCACTTTTCTCTATAAACCCAGCCCCTTTGTTTTGGTTATGTTGATTAATAGCTTCAATTAAATTTTGCTGAGAAAGGCCGAACATTAATAACTTATCAGGGTTCAAGGCGATAAGTATTTCACGCTCATATCCACCGATAGGGTTTACCTCGACAACGCCTTCAACTTGCATAAGCTGCGGACGGATAACCCAGTCATGAACAGTTCTTAGATCTGTAGGAGTGATCTCACTACCATCTTTGTTTGTTGCCCCTTCACGCGCATCAACCGTAAACATAAAGATTTCCCCAAGCCCAGTAGAAATAGGGCCTAATTCAGGCTCTAAGCCAAAAGGGAGCTCAGATTTAGCGGCGCCTAAACGCTCGTTAACCAACTGCCTTGCAAAATAAATGTCAGTCTCATCTGTAAATATAGCAATTACTTGAGATAGGCCGTACCGTGAGACTGAACGAGTATATTCAAGGTTTGGCACACCTGATAGAGCTGTTTCAAGCGGGAATGTCACCCTTTGCTCTACTTCCAGAGGGGTATAGCCGGACGCTTCTGTATTAATAACTACCTGAACATTGGTAATGTCAGGTACAGCATCGATGGGCAGTTTTTGAAAGTTCCAAACGCCCAACATACCGACAGCAAAAACAAAAATGAGTATTAATTTGCTTCGCTCTATGGAAAATTTTAAAATCGAATCCAACATATCTTCAATTCCTTAGTGGTCGTGTGATGCGCCAGACTTTTCAATGTCAGCTTTAATGATGTAACTATTCGTTGTCACATATTCCGTTCCTGAAGGAATACCACTAAGTACTTCTACCCATTGGCCTGATTTGCGACCGAGCTCTAACATACGCACTTCGTATTGGTCTTCGAACTTTCCGTAAACTACCGTAAAGTCACGAAAGCCTTGCAAGCTTTCTGCTTTAACCGCCATATCAACGGTATAGCTATCTACTAAAACTTGTCCTGTAACAAACTGACCTTGGCTAAATCGGTTATCTGAATTATCGATAACAGCGCGATAGACTTTGGCTTGTTCAGAGGTCAATTGATAAAGTGTGTCTGATAGTGATGTCTTTACTGCATCTTTAAAGCCCGGAATATGAATATCTACTTCAGTACCTAATGTGATCTTGCCCTGATCCATAGGGTAAACATTTAACTCAGCAACTAGCTTTTTGGTATTAGTAATGGTTAATAAAGTTCGACCAGAAGATTGCTCACCGATACCGACGTTTTGTGATGTAACCACACCATCTATTGGCGCAATCACTTTATATAGTTGTAAGCTTTCATTTGCCTCTATAGTCATCAAAACCTGCCCCTCTTTAACCGGCTTACCTAACTCAGTATTAAGCGATTTAATTTCTCCCGGAAAACGTGCTGAGATATTGCGAATAGCATTTGGTGGCAGAGTAAGCTCGCCATAAACCTTTAAGCGCTCTTCCATTTCTCGACTAGCAATAATTTCTGTTTCAATCCCCATTGACTCAGCCATGACATCAGCTATTTGTGTACGGCCTTCGTAATTGTCATAAGACCACTGATAAGTTTTACCTTTATACTTTGCCGTTACTGTCACGAGGAACGAGTGCGGCTCATAAATTTCCATGTCACCACGAAGATAATTGTTCTCAACATAGAAGTTAATATTGTCAGTGCCATCTCCTAAACGAGAAAGTTTAACGTTTAAATCAACATCGTTTGGGTTTATAGCGCTCCCAGCCTTAGTTACAAAAACACGAAACTCTGGTGGTACTCCCGTTTCAAAAATGGCAAGCTCGATAGCAAAGTCACCATTACGAAGCATACGACCATTATTAGGTCCTTTTTCTACTTCTTGTACAGCTTCAACATTATTTTGTGCACATGTGACAGGGCTATACATAGATAGCCCTAACCCTATTTGAGTCAACGCAATTACAGCGGCAATAGATTTAAGTTTCATCATTTTCTCTCTTACATTGACACAGATGTGCCTGTTAATCGTTCTAATTCGATATTAAATAACTGAATATTGGTATACGCATCAATCAAGTCCGATTGTGCTTTCACTAACTCTTGTTGTACGACGTGCCAATCGGTATAACGATAGCTGCCGAGGCGATATGCTTCTTCTGCCTTTTTGCTAGCTTCTTCAAGGTATGGAATAGATTTGTTTGTTAAAGCGTCTATAACATGACGATTGTGTTTAAGTTTATGAGTCAGCAATAATGCTTGTGTTGAAATACGCTGATAAAGCGCATCTGATTTAGCTTTACTTTGATTTTGCTTAGCTTGAAGAGAAGATATTTGACCTCTATTTCTATTATTTCCTCCTAATGGAATTGAGATCCCAGCAGTAAATGCAAAGTCATCTACCGCTTCATTTCTTCTAATACCAGTAGAAATCGACCATGATGGTTTTTGTTCGACAATCGCCAAGTCAATTTCGGATTGCATCACATCTTGTTCAATCAAAAAACGTTTTAGCTGTGGATTAGCCTTTAAACCTTCTAAAGCGGTATTTAAGTCCTTTAAGCTTGGAATATTCGCTAAATTACCATTGACTGCAAAACGAGTATTTCCTTCCCACTGTGCTGCAAGTTGAGACTTAGAAGCTTCTATTTCATGCGCTAAATCTTCCACTTCTAATTCAACTAGTGATAGCGCAGCTTTTGCTCTTAACTCATCAACAACAAAAGAGCTACCTGCTTTAACTTTACGTTTAATTTGCTCGAGAGCTTGTTGAGATTGTCTCTGTGCTAATTTTGCCAAATCCAATTTCATAATCTGTGAAAGCAACTTGATATAGATACGAGCCGTCTCTGATGCAACATCAATCGCTTTGACTTGTTGTTCAATAGACGCAGACGATACCTTGGCATTTGCCAACTTTACTCGCGAGTCAATGTGGTCTTTTTCTAACAGCCAAGAAATACTGAGTGTAGTTTGTAGGCCCTTAACTCCCGAGTAACTGCCTGTACCAAACGCATCTTCAGCTAAAGCGTTAACTATCATAGGAGTGCCAACACTTGCTTGTTCAACTAATGCTAATGCCGATTCTTTTTTATAAATGTAAGACCTTAGTTCTGGATGCTTTTTAAGCGATAAACTTATCGCTTCATTTAATGAAATTGTATTTTTTGCATGAGCAGATAACGTAGCGCTAAACAAACCGATACAACTAAACACCCTAAAAAACCGACTTACAATCGGTTTTTTAGTTGGATTTTTTCTAAAAAACATAAGTTTACCCTTTTAGACTTACTACCCATAAAACCGACCTTAGATCGGTTTTAAACTTAAAAAAATAAGCCACTTAGTGACCAAAGAAGGTTTCCATAAAGTGATGAATACCATCGATTGAAGCTGAAGAAACAATCACTAAAACCATAACTAACGAAAATGTTATACCTTTGTGAATTGGTTCAAGCTTCAATTTATCAAGCAGAAAATATATACGCTGCTCTAGTACATCTGCACCAAAATTTACCACTAAGCTTTTATTTTTTAATAGATCGCTTTGCGCATTAAGCTTAGCAACTTTTACTAGTGTACTGGCCACAAATAGTTTTGAAGTACCGCTTTTTATTACTGCGTTGTCGGCTTCTTGCTCCATTGCTAAAATCATATGTAGCTTCAGCCTTTGTGCTATCGGTTTTATAAAAAATAAACATAACAGGGTAAAAAGCCACTTCTTCGCAGGATCATTTGTCGCAATATGTGCCCTTTCATGTTTAATAACTACGTCGTACTCTTCACAAGTGGTTTGTTCAATAAGGGCAGTAGTGACAAAGCACTTTTTTGTAAAGAAACCACTCGTAAATGCAGATGCATCATCTGATTCTATTTGATATATATCCGTTTCTATATTCGTTGAAAAGCACATCAATGATTCGATTTCTCTTTTGTGGTTCCATAAAAGGCGCCCTTGACTTATTAAGACATACATTACGAAAAACAGCGCAACGCCAACGGTAAAGCCATGCCAGCTAAACCATTCAAAATGAGTCATATGGTGCCAATGTAAAAAAGCAAAATCATATAGGCTATCCCCGGTGTGGAAGGCCTGAAGTATTAAAATTGCTAATACAAAGCTGAGGGCCCAAGGCAATGATACAACTGTCCAAAGCAAGAACTTACGGGACTTAACTTCAATTTTTATAATTTGCTGACCAATGAGCGAAAAAATCGCTGACAAAGAGACATTTGCCACAATAAAAGTAATTGAAAAGATAGCTAATAAATTAAAAAAAACAGACATATTTTTAAGCTACTCTTTTTCACTGTTGAGTTTTTGCTTTTGCTCTTCGATAAGTGATTCTAACTTATCCAACTGCTCAACATTGAAGTCTTTAGAAATTGAAGTAAAAGCTGCTATGAGGCTATTATCGTCTTCTGTTATAAAATCGCTTGTTACCGATTTAATAAGCTGGCCTATTAACTCATGCCTTTCAACTCTAGGCTGATAATGAAATGCATAGCCAATTTTCTCTCTAGACAAAAGCTCTTTCTTAAACAAACGATCTAACGTGCTTTGGTAAGTATTCAGACTTCCACCACGTAGCTTTTCAAAATGGGTATAGACTTGCTTCACATCTGAGGACTTATGCTGCCACAAATATTGAAGTACTAATTTTTCTAATTCACCTAACTTCATATGAGCCTCAATTTAAAACCGATTAATGATAGGTATTAAATCAAAAGTAAAACCGATGTTCAATAGGTTTTATTAAAATAATTCTGAAAAATAATACTTTAGTGAACAATTTGTAATTAACATACCATTGAAAAATTTGATTTATGAGCTTAAAGACCGAGCCGGAAAAGGCTTCTAAAGTGATACGAATTTACCTTTTCGCTCCAATAAGACCCCGAAAAGTGGCTCGTATAGCTATCTAGGTCAATGCTTTCAAAAAACAGAAGTATATTTCCGATAACTACCTTTGAAGTCCTAGAAACGGAAGCTTACTTCCGTTTTGTACTTTAAGATTATAAGCCGGTATCTAATGAAAGCTCGGAAGTCCAACTCGTTTCTGCCCCAAAATCATTCAGAGTAAATGCACTAGAGCCGACATTGAACGAACCACGAGAGTTACCCACAGCAGAGCGAGTTAGCAGCCATGCTTGCTACATCAAATAAATGGGTTAACCTGCTTAACTACTCTGGCTAGTAACTATTTTGTGCATGCAAAAAATATAATTGCTTATCTAGTCAAACTTGGGTGTAATGGAAGCATAATAAACGCTGAGCAGTGCAGGGAAGGCTTAAATAAGACCAAGTACTCCAATGAAATTGGCTTACTATAGCTCAGGCAATAAAAAGCAAGTTCCCATAGCATAAACAACACCGACTCTGACAAACCGAGCAGGTAGCAGCTCAGTCCAACAAGTGATCATGCAACACAAACTGCGTATCGCATAAATACTAAAATGTTAATCATCTTAAGGAGAGGTTTTGTCTGGTCACAATACTTTAAAGGATCGACTTAAAGATCCTCTTACAGAAACAGCACGGAAAGTACGTAGAAATCTATTAGCTGCTTCTGTAGTTGGGATCGTTATTGTCAAGGTTGGATTGGTTCCAAATAAGGTGTCTGCGTTCGGTATCGATTTTACCCAAGCCAATCAAGAAGCATTGCTCCAACTTATTGCTGCTGTAATTGCATTTTATTCAGCCACCTTTTTGGTTTACGTAGCGTCTGAGCTTACGGCATGGAATATAGCGTTACGAAGTGAGCAGTTCGATTCCATGATGAGTCAGGAGAGGAATATTAGGGAATATCTCGGCGATGATGAGCGAGGGGATTACTTCTTTAAACATATAAGAAGGCTCAGTGTAACCGCACAACCGGTTTTTGTTCTTCGACTGGCTATAGAGGTAGCTGCGCCAATGATGCTTGCTATTTGGTCGGTATCGCTCACATTGGGATGGCCAGCTTAACAAGCGCAAGATTTCGGAACAATTTTACGCTGCGCTCCAAATTGTCCGTTGTTGCATGCATTAAAGCGCTCATGGGTACTACAAACTGTGATGATTAAGTGGGTAAAAAGATGTCAAAAATAACTAAAAACCAGCACTTTGTTCCTCGCTGTTTGCTTGAGAACTTCACTTCAGAAGATGACGTTGTGAATATATACGATTCAAGTCGTGATATATTACGAAACCCAACAAGTGTTGATAGGGTACTTGCTGAGAATTACTTCTATGATAAAGATAACGTTGTAGAGAACTTCCTAGCAAAATATATTGAAACACCTGCTTCGAGTATTTTAAAGTTGTTTCGTGGAGAATCAAATGAACCATTAGATGTTAAGTCTCAAATAAACTTACTTCGATTTATAATCGTACAACTAAGTCGAACTCCGAGTGCGTTGTCTACTTCGTTGGAGACCTTTAATAACGTCATGAATGAGGTCATAACAAAGCTTGGGCAATTAAATAACTTTAGTGAAGAAACAATCAATAGTGTTGAGTTCGTGCTAGCTGACTCTAAAGATATACTTCGAATGCAAACGATTGACTCTGTATTGCACTGTCCATTAATACTTGACTTAGAATGGCACTTTTTAATCAATGATACAGACACCGAGTATGTAATATCTGATCATCCAGTAGTTCACTACAATTGGTATCTGCGCAATCTAAATACTGAAGATGTATCAAGTATAGCTAAACGTGGTACTCAGATTTTCTTGCCATTATCAAATAGAGTCACTCTATGTTTGTATGATAAGCAAGTTTATAAAGTGGGTGAAAAAGGGAGGCATTATACTGATGTTACCGATGTTAAAGATATTCATTTGCTAAACGAACTTCAGTTTAGAAGTCGAAAGTCATACATTGTATTTACACATCGAGAAGCAGCTGATTATGTAAAAGTGCGTTGTAATCGTTTCTCTAGCAATAGTCTATACACACATCAGTTTGATTCGTCTCAACCATCATTCAATGGGGATGAAGCTCGAAGTCTAATTGTTCAGTGGCAAGCTCCTTATATTTTTAGTCATTGGTTTAGCTTTTCAAAAGTAAAGAAAAAGTACTCTAAACGGGCAATATACAATGTTTATCGTCAACCAGAGGTTGTTCGTTTTCATCAACAAAAGATTGAAGAATTAAGACAAAGAGAAAAAGCGCTCTAACGAGAGACTATGTTTCAAAGTTGAGTTTCGCGGTTAAGATATCAAGATACTTTTTCTCATCTATCTTGGTTAAGTTAGTGCTTCTTCACTAACTAGCTATTGTCCAGTGATATACATGTTGGGCAAAATGACGCTTGTGAAAAAAGTAAATAAGGGAATCTTCCGATTATAAAGTGTAAGGACCTATTTAGAGTAGGAGGAATAATTATGATAAAAGTACGTTATGAGTTTAAAGGTCAACAGGGTGAACTTGAATTGCACAGTTTAACCAACTATCAAGGCAAAAAAGAAATACTAGATTCTATTGGCACGTCTGTTTTTGAGCACACTATTATCGAAGACACATTAAAGCAGTTAGCACCCGATGTCGCTCCTACTCCAGAAATGTATGCGTGTGAGCGGGGTGGAGAAAGAAATGTAATATCACCATCATCAGAAGCCAATAGATTTGGGTTCAGCATGTTAGTTGCTCAAATCCATGACGAAATCATTAGTATAGTTGCCTGAATCTAGCAAATGAAGACTGCTAGCGCTCGGCACTTTTGGTTTGGTTAAGTTTAGTGATTCGGGTGGCTTTACTTTGATTTCATAGCAATTAGCCACAACTTAGCCGGGCTATAGTTCATCAGAAGGATTTATTTATGAATATTGAACAGGTAATAAATTTGCGAAGCTGATTTCGCTGATTTCGCTAATTGAGCTAATTGAAAATAAGTTAAATCATACTTTAATGTTGATCCATTTTTGTCTTCTCCTCATGCTCACAATTATGACCAAAATATTGTTAGGCATTTAGGTAACGGGCATATGTATCGCAAGCGAAATTCTATTGGTACAGCCAAAACGAAACAGTTTTTAGCCCTGAGAACACTAATTGAAAATGTAGAGTTACCACCACTTGAGATTGAATCATAGCAAAGGCTATTGCAATGACATGTGTTGAACCCTTGAAAACTAATCCGAGTCACAATCTCTAGAACGAATACTCCAACTCATTTATGTCCAAAAGCGAGTTTACCCGACCGTCGGCTTCTCGCTCATGGCTGCTTTAAACTGTAAGGTTAGATATGGAATAGTACAGCTAATAAACAGCTATTCTAGACCATAGAAATCTTTCCACGTCGTGAACTCTGAATAGTAGTAATCTGGTGCACTCGGCAAGTTAGGTGGTCGGTTCCCTTGGCGAGATAACCAACGCCAGTCATATGCATTTTTAAGACCATACTTTATACGTATATTTTTTGCTGCTTCTTTCGCTTCAGGCCACTCTAAAAAACGCGATTTTTTTGGCGCAAGAAACGCCTCCCACCCTTCAAACTCTTCATAGTATGACTGGGGCGAGCTTGGAAAAGAGCCCGGCAACTCTTCATCTTTTACCACTTTTTTCCACTGCCGAATGGTAGTCACATTATATTTTCTAACAAGCTGTTTCAGATCAGCGTATGACATAACATCTAGTTCATCTTTATTTTTGTTGTCCGGTACTGCTTGAGCTTTACTGTCCTCGTTATCTTTTTCACCTAATGATATTAATTCAGAAAACGAATTTATCTCTTTAAAGTACATCATAGGATTAGACGGTATATCGGCAGGCCGCCCTTCATATCCATTGAATTCTCCGCGACATAACTTTTGGAAATCCGTTGCTGAACGAACCCCCATCTGGAAAAGCTTTACTGCTACTTCCTCTAACCCTAGTTTTGCTATTGAGTTTGTCGATGGCATTAATATAACCTTAATTGTTTATACTGTATTCAATGTATGCATCATATTTAGATTTACATGCATATAAACTTAATAATAAGCTAAATTTCTGACAAAAACTAACAAGGAGTGTAATATTTTTTAATTTGTTCACATTACAACCTAACAAAAGCGCTTTTATGTATATTACTCATCACTCAAATGTTAATACATAGTGCTTTAGGTACAACTCCTTCAATTTACATTTTCGAATATAATTGAACACTAGAGTGGTGATTTTGCATCTTTCTAAAATTTTTTGGCTTCAATATGGTGATTTATAATAACCAAAAATTAGGGAGCCCATATGACAAAAACATACCACTTATTTTCTATTTCGCCACCTTATCGAGCTGTCGTATTTATATTGCTTAGCATTGGTTTATTCTGGCCTTTAATGATGATCCATTACTTTACAGGTTACCATCACCAGCCGCCCTTAGATTTAGCAATACCATTTTTTCTGTTTGTTTGCGCTTCGCTAGTACGCGTGAAACTCACGAATAACTCAATTACATTGAACATTTTTGGTATCAATGTATATAACTTTAGTGCCGCTCTCATTACAACACGCCAAGAGGGAAGGTATCACCGAGTTTTTTTCCGTGAAAATGCACAAAGCGATTTAAAATCAACCTTATTTTTATTTAATCTCGTACCTGTCGAGCTTATGGAGTATAGAAATGATTGAGTACGGATACCACTTTCAAGCTATAGTCGGCCTTCAATCCGGCAAGCCACTTGCCTGTGAGTTACTACTACGAAAAGACCCACGAACTGAACGATCAACTGCTACACTTAGCTCAGATTTTTACACTGAAAATTTAGTGACTTTAACGAATACAAAAATCAAAGCTATTGAGGCGCTATCTAAACAGCATAATCAATGGATTTTCCTTAACTTTACTCGGTGTGAAATTTCGCATTTGTCATTTAACTTATGTAGAAACCGACTTTCTAAATTACTTCCACAAATACAATTAGTCATCGAAGTAACGGAATGTGGTGGCCAATACAATAAAGCTATTTTCGAAAAAAACCTTTTGATTTTGAAAAAAAATGGATTTCAAATAGCTATAGATAATTTTGGCGCCCCAAATGTAAATATCGAACTTTTGAAACTCTTAGAGCCTGATTTTGTAAAATTAGATATTTCACTCATACGTAATGCAACGCATTCAGAAGAAAATGCAATAAAGTTTTACCAGCTGGTGGACTTAATTAGACACCGGGGTCACAAGGTGGTCATTGTAGGAATAGAAACGAAAAAAGAATTATTAATTGCACAAAAAACCAGGGCGGAGTTTGCTCAAGGATTTCACTATCACAGTCCGGAACCAGTTTAATTTTAGATCATTATTATACTAAGTCTTAAAAAAGTAAAAATCTAAACTGATATAGCCTGTAAAATAAGCGTTTTACAGGCTAAACAGGCCATATTACAAATTTTCTACCATCTTGCAGATCACATATTTACCAACGGGCCTTAGTGTTTCTATCATACTTAATTTCAAGCAACTCTTTTAATTCACTCTCTGGGTCATTCATTATGCGCGTTAAGCCTTCATTTCCATAAAAGCTACTACTATATTTATATGTAATTTTCCCATTTTTGTAGTGACTAACGTATGCACTCCATTTTTTTTGAAATGATAGATCCAATTTAGAAAAAAGAGGTTCATCCACACAAGTATTATTATAAGAATATGAAAATTTTGAATTGTTTTGGTAAAAGAAGCCGTTCACAAGATCCATGCAATCGCTAGAAAGTTTTTCATAAAATTGACTAGCGTATTGGACTATAAGCCCATTTTGATTCACATCGACACTTACTGCCCTTAATGAATTTATATAAGGGGTTATATACTTGTTCAATACATACGCCTCATAATCATTCTCTAGCATCGTCTTAACGCGTAGTGAGCTTTCAAAACTATTACGCATATATAAAACGTTATAAACAGTATCAACCATCTCCATATCACTATTTACAGAATTAAAGTCATATTCTGTCTTAACTTTCAAAATACTATCTAAGTTTTCATAAGCCTTACGTAATTGCTTTTGGAGCGTATCATTTTTAAGAAGACTCCCAAACATGCTCTCACTTATATCTGTATTCTGCGTAACATCTAATCTACTAGTTAAAGTATGCGCCTCTTTATTCCAATATTCGCTTAAGACCGTTACATTCAATGCCACTGTGGATAAAGCCGTAACTTCTCGACGGTAATCACCAGCGCCATTTATATGTTCTTTACCAGAAACTAGCAGCGGTAACTCTTTAGCTGAATACCAACGAGCCTGTAACTTTACTTTTTCTCTTGCTTGAAGATCTGTTAGTCCAACGGTTGAAACACTTACTTCAATTTCTTTAGCTTGCGAATTAAAGTGAGTCAAACTAAGTAAAACGAGCACTAATTTGATTTTATTCATTCTGAAGTACCTCTCAACTGAATTACCATCATAATAACAACTTTCAATAACAAGGCGACCGAATAGAAAAAAGCCCTTGCGGGCTTTTTTGTTTTTGACTCTACTGTTTTACATAATCTATTGAGGATAAATCTCCATAGTCCTCCAATTTTGAGCTAAAACCATCGTTATAGAATGCGTTACCTTCTGAGTTAACGTATACGTTGCCAATTGGGTCTTCTGCAGAACCTAAAGAACCAACCCTTGTATACTTTTCTCCCGATTCTGATTCAAATTCTTGAGGTCCAACTTCATTGTCGGTAAGAAATTGCATAGCATCAACAGGCAACTCTTCAGTTAGCTCATCATTTTTTTGAGTATCGTTATTACCTGTACTTTTAACTTCATCATTACTTACAACCTTAGTTGAAGAAGGCTCTACATCATTAGTCGGAGCTATTGACGCATCAGTCTTGGCCTGTGGGGCTTCAACTTCACCTGTTTGCTGTGTTGTATCTACAGTGTCAGTAGCTGGCTCTACATCAGTAGTTGGAGCTTTTTCTTCAGTATTGCCCTGGTTAACACTACTAAGTGCATTAGTTGGTTCATTAGTGTTTACGCTTGCTGCCGTAACTGTAGGCCTGCTATCTACTTGAGACTCACTACCTGGCTGTACTGAATCAGCCTGAGCATTGCTATTATTGAGCTCACCAATCGACTGACTAGAAACATTAGCGCTCTCTGGCGAAGCTGTAGGGGCATTATCACCCTGAGCATTGTTAGAAGCACTTATGTTTACTGGTGAAGTAGTGGCATCAGCTATAGGCGCGTTATCCACTTGAGACTCGCCAACCTGCTGCGCTGTATCACCTTGAGCGTTGCCCGCAACATCAGTGTTTACTGGTGAAGTAGCAGCATTAGCTGTAGGCGCGTTATTACCTTGAGACTCACCAACTGGCTGACTAGAAACATTAGCACTTGCTGCC
>OLGU01000127.1_pt1 | contig 22201 bp, 22 predicted proteins | sample 1609281 | NCBI WGS metagenome assembly OLGU01 (sample SAMN05416705, study PRJEB24817) | seawater metagenome | isolation source: Sea water | place: Canada:Atlantic | collected 2013-07 | reverse complement strand
TCAAGCGGCCCTTTCCTCCCGCCACTGGTTATACCCCTCTAGCGCTTCCCGGCTGTCATTGCCCGGTGTGTCCGCTCCGAACGCCGCGAGAGGCTTAGCGTGCGATATTTTCCGTTTCGTGAGGTGGCCCTAGACACGTGCGTCACCGACTCTGCTGGATCGCGTTCTGCGACGATGGCGGGTGACGCATGGCCTCACTTGCCTGCAGCGCCGGAGGCGTGGACCTCCGGCGCATCATCAGCGCCGGAACAAGGGCGGCCAGGAAGATCGCGCCGACGATAAAGAAGCTGTCCCGGTACCCCAGCATGTTGCCCTGGCTGTAGATCACGCGGCCAAGATAGTTCATCGCCCCGGCCTGGCGTATCGCTTCCGGCACGCCAGCCTGTGCAAGCAAGCCGGTTACTTCGCGCAGCATATCGGCCGTCGCGCTGTTGCCTGCATGCTGCGCGGCCGTGAAGCTGTCTACGTAGAGCTGAGACCGCCGTTCCAGAGCGATGGAAAGAAGGTTGACGCCAAACGCCCCGCCGAGTTGGCGCACGAAGTTGATTGCGCCGGAGCCCTGACCGAGTAGCGTCATGGGTAGCGCCTTGAGGGCGCCGGCGTTCAGGCTCGGCATAATGAAACCAAGGCCGATACGCCCCAGCATGATCCACCAGGCGAACAGCCAGAACGAGGTATTGGTATCCACGCCGGTCATCAGAAACGATGACAACGCGAAAACCGCGAGCCCGAACATGATCGTGGCATAGGCGGGCGTCTTGTCGGTCAGCCGCCCCGCAATGGGGAAGACCAGGGCCAGAATCAGACCCGCCGGCATCAGCAGCAGGCCCGAGCGCGTCGGCGTGTAGCCCTGGATCGTCTGCACGAACAGCGGAATCAAGAAGGTCGAACCGTAGATTCCCGCCCCGAAAATGAAGGCCACCACGGACGCGCCGGCATAGACCCGGTTCGTGAAGAGCTTGAGATTGAGCATGGGCGCGGGGGTACGAAGTTCCCAGACAATGAATCCGACGCCCGCGACAGAGGCGATCACGAGATCGCGCAGGATGGGATCGGACATCCACCCGTAGCGTTGCCCGTTCGACAATCCGTTCAGCAAGGTCACGAGGAACACGGTCATCAGTCCGAAGCCGATCCAGTCAAACCGGCGCGGCGGACCGGAGGCTGTGCGCCCCGGCATGAAGATCGTGGCCAGGAACAGGCCGATGAGGCAGAACGGCACGGCCATGAAGAACACATACCGCCAACTGAAGCTGTCGACCATGATACCGCCTAACGTCGGCCCGAGAGCCGGGGCCAGCACCACACCAATGCCGTAAATTCCCATGGCCGACCCGCGTTTCTCCGGCGGGAAGACCAGGAAGATCGTCTGCATGGCGAGCGGCTGGAGGATGCCGGCCGCGCCGCCTTGCAGGACGCGGGCCAGGATCAGCACGCCCTCGGCGGGGGCGAGCCCGCCCATGGCGGAGGCGGCGATAAAGACTGTTAGCGCCAGCATAAAGGTCGCGCGCTGGCCGAGGGTCTCGACCATCCAGGCATTCAGCAGCATGGTCCCGGTCATTGCGGCGAGGAAGCCGGTGGAGAGAAGTTGCGCCTTGTCCTGGCCCATGCCGAAAGCGCCCATGATGTCCGGCAGGGCTACATTGACGATGGTGGCGGTCAGGATGGTGGCGATCGTGCCCATCATGACCGTCGCCGTGACCAGCCAGCGATAGGATGGGCCGAAGCGGGCGAATAGCCCCTCGATACTGTCCGGCCGGGGCGCGCTAGTCATCGGCTCTCGCCTCCAGCTCCACCATCATACCCGGCTTGAGTTCGCCGCCGTCCTGCTGCACCGCGATGCGCACTGGCAGGCGCTGGGTGATCTTGGTGAAATTGCCGCTCGGGTTGGGGTTGGGCAGCAGGGCGAACTCGCTGGTGGCGGACTGCCCGACGCGCGTGACCCTGCCCTCAAAGCGCCGCCCCGGCAGGGCATCGACAGTGATCGTCACGGTCTTTCCCGGCCGGAAGAAGCGGATGTCGGTCTCTTTGACGTTCGCCTCGACGCGCACCCGCTGCGGGTCATGCACCATCAGCAAGCGCTGGCCGGGGGTGACATATTCGCCCTTGTCCACGAAGACCCGGTCCACAACGCCGTCGAATGGCATGACGAGGGTGCGGTCTTCGAGGTCGAGCGCCGCCCGGGCCTTTTGTGCACGCAGACGCTGTTCCTCCGGGCCGAGTTCGGCGAGCTGGGTGCGGAGCACCGTGAGTTCCCCGCGCGCGGCTTCAGCCTCGACAAGGGCGGCGCGGGCATTTTCCAAGTCCGCCTGGGCGCTCAACGCCTGTTGTTTTGCCGTCTCCAGCGCCGCCCGCGTCTGGTCCAGGCGCGCACGGTTGATGGCGCCGCTCGGCGCCAGCTTCTCCGCCCGGTCATTGTCCTGTCTGGCCAGATCGCGTTGCGCCGTCGCTCCTGCCAACGCGGCCTCCGCCGCCCTCACCGCTGCCTGTTTGGCGGTAATACGACTTTGCGTCTGACGGTCGGTGAGAGCGATGCGCGCTTCGATTTCCTCGCGGCGGCGGGCAATCCCGGCGAGTTGCGCGGCAAGCTCCTCGACGCGGAGGCGGCTTTCCCGGTCGTCGATCCGCATCAAAACCCTGCCTCTCTGCGCGGCATCCCCCTCGGTCACTTCGAGCGCCGTCACCCAACCGGGAACCCGGCTGCTCATGGCAACAATGTCGGCGGCGACACGGGCGTCCGTCACAAAGACATGCGTGAACTGCTGATACGACCACCAGCCACCTCCTCCGAGAACGATCAGCGCCGCCAGAATCGCGCCATACCGTCGCCATGGCCGGGTGCGGGCAGGAGGTGAAACCGCCTCTGACCCAGCCTCCGTCTCCTTGTCGGGGACTGTGCGCAGGTCGGTTTCCGGATCGTCGCCCTGGCGTTCGAGACGGGTCACATGCTGGTCCACGGCCTACCCCTCATCGGTCTTCGTCCGCAAGCCGCATCGCCCTTGGCGTGCCGCCCAGCTTGCCGGCGATCTGCTCCAAGACCTTCAGGCAAGTCGTTACCTCGGCTTGGGAGAGGTCGGAGAAGATTTGCGCGCGCACCGCCGCTGCGGTTGCTTCGATGCGTTCCAGAACAGGGGCGGCCTCCGCGCGCAGGTGAACCGATTTGGTGCGGCGGTCGCTAGCTTCTGTCCGGCGTTCGATCAGCCCCTCGGCTTCAAGCCGGTCCAGCGTGCGTACCAGGGTCGGCCCCCGCACTCCGACCGCCTCGGCCAATTCACGCTGGGTTGCCGCCTGGGGCAGGCGAGAGAGATGTAACAGGGTCAACCAGCGGGACTCGGTGAGGCCAAAGGTGGCCAGCCGCCGGTCGATTTCGGCGCGCCACAGCCGGGCGACCAGCCCGAGGCGAAGGCCGAATTGTTCCTGATCGTCGAGGGGCTTCGTCATCTCATTGCCTGCATCATTATGTAGCTGTACTATAATCAATAGATAGCTATGTATCAAATGGCGAGGGATGTAGGCCCCGAAGGCTGCACTGTCTAGAGCAGAGGACCGGGAAAGGCGTTCCATCCCGATCACAGAAAGGAGCACCACGATGTACCGGACGATCCTCCTAGCCTATGACGGCAGCCGGCAAGGCCGTGAGGCGCTGGATCAGGGGGCCGAGCTGGCTTCGCTTTGCCAGGCTCGTGTCTATCTCCTCGCCGTCGTCGCCCATGAACTGGGTGTCGCGCTCGCTGAAGCGGCGGCCCCCTCAGACCTGCCGGAGCGAGAATATCAGGAAGTGCGCCGCGTGCTGACGGAGGGCGCGGAAGCGCTGCGGCGGGCGGGACTTTCCGTCGACACGCGCCTCGCCGCGGGCAACCCCGCCGAGGAGATCGGCCGAATGGCGCACGAGGTCGGCGCGGATCTGGTCGTGGTCGGTCACCGCGAACAGAGCGCGCTGGCCCGGTGGTGGCACGGCTCCGTCGGCGCTTCGCTGCTCGCCCACGCGCCATGCAGCCTGCTGGTGGCCGTTGCGGACCGGTAGTTGTCAAGGAATATGTCGCAGGGTCTTCATCAAGGTCTTCGCCGGCTAGGCCGAGGAGAAAGCCCTTGATTCAGGTGTTAATCGGTTGGCGGCCACTGCTGCGCAGCATGTAACACGCGCAATATTCGTACCGTCAAGGCATCCTCCTGGTACACGAGGATATAGTTCGACCAGGCGACGAGTTCCCGGGTCCCTTCAACCCGACCAGGGCGGCCTATTTTGGGGAACTCCGGCAGCTTTTCAGCTTTCATCTCGATATCATCTTTTACGCGCTGTGCTGCATCGGGATTGTCATCAGAGATGTAATCGACAATCCCTAGCAGATCGGTACGAGCCAGTTCCAGCCATTCCAGTTCAGGCACGGCGACGCTTTCTGTCGATCAACGCTTGTGCCTCATCCATTACCTGTTGATGAGGAACGGTAGGTCGGGCATCAGCCAGGGCCTCTTTCACTTTATCGCGGAACCAGGCGTCATGGGCTTCCGGATCAGCCGTTAACCCAACGGGCAATCCGCCCTCTTTGGTTACGCGGGTTAGAAGGATGCGGACGGCATCTGATACCGTCAAGCCGAAGCTGGCGAGCTTTTCCGCTGCATCAGCCTTCAGCTCGTCGTCCACACGAACGTGCAGCATTGAAGTGTGAGCCATGATGAATTCTCCGATTGTCATACGTAACTCTATTGTGTATCTCAAATGCGATACAGTCAAGCTGCTGTGGACATTAGCAAAATCACTGCGTTTGGTCAGATGCCAGTATTTTATAGACTGTTGACCGGCCTATCTTTAACCTCCTGGCGATCTCCGTAGCCCCCACTCCCTGGCTATGCAGGGCACGGACTTTATCGTTGTCCACCGTGGGTTTACGGCCAAACTTGACCCCTTTGGCCTTGGCCTCCAGGCGGCCCTCGTTGGTGCGTTCCGGTATGCGCTGACGCTCGGCCTGGGCCACGGCCGACAGGATGGTGACTACCATCTTTCCCATGATCCCCTCGGTGCTGATCCCATCGTCGAGGAACCGGATACCCACACCCATGTTGTCGAACTCTTTGATGAGCTGGCCCGCAGTTGCGTCAATACAAGATCGAACAGCACTGGGATGACATGATGCACATTGCCGGTTCGCTCAAACTGGGGACCGTGCAAGCCTCCGTGGGATGCGCTGGAAGCGTAACTGGAAGCGTTTTACCCCAAAGGCGGTGGGCCGGGGGCGCCCACCCATGGGCCTGGGACGGATGTTGCGGCTGTATGTTAGTGGCCCCAATAGTGCTTTGGCTTCTCGGACCAAGGCATCGAGGATGCGATTTACGACAATCAGGCGATCCGGCGCTTCGTTGGCATTGACCTTGGCCGGGAGTCAGCACCGGATGCGACCACCTTGCTCAAATTTCGCCGACTGCTGGAGCGCGAAGGGCTCACCGGCAAGCTGTTTGAGGCGATCAAGGCTCATCTGGCTGGGCAGGGGCTGATGCTACGCGAGGGCACCGTGGTGGACGCGACGCTGATTGCCGCATCGCCGTCCACGAAAAACCGGGCCAGAAAACGCGATCCGGAAATGCACCAGGCTCGCAGCCTGCTTCACGGCGAAGAAACAGACGTTATGTACCTGCGCTGGGTTGCGTCAGCCAGCGGTTAAGCTAACATCCGGCACAAGCTGATTTTTCTTCTGCTGGCATTGAGCCTGCTGGGGGTCTGGATTTGCAGTATTGCCAACACCTGGATCAGCCTGATCGCTGCCAATTGAGAAGACGCGATGAAAAGATATCCTTACGGTTTTTCAGCAGCCTGGGCGCTTAAGCTGATGTTCGCGACGACCAGCCCCACGGTGGCAGCTCAGGCTGCACCGGATGAACAGAAAGAAACCGTTAGCTGTGCGTTGATCCGGGACGGCATCCAGCGACTTGCCTGCTATGACGCCCAGAATGATCCCATTGCTGCCAGAAAAACGGCAGACGACGACACGTTGCAGCAGGCGCATGAGGAAGCCGCTATTCCGGTGGCTGATGCCCGGCGTGAACAGATCGTCAACGATGCTCTTGGGGACGACCCGGACACCGGTCTGGTGGCAGCACTGGTGGATAGTTACCTGACCGCCGAGAAGGCAATTTTTTCATTCACCGGCAGTTTTGTGACCCACCGCCCCAACTACATCCTGCCGATCACCTATGTCGACGACCCTAACCCAAGGCCCGTCAGCCCGAGACTGGGCACCGCCGGCTATGACTTCGGCCTGGAAGAGGAAGAGGCGAAATACCAGATCAGTTTCAAGATTCCGCTGCTGACTGGCATTTTTGATGATCGAACCACCTTCTGGTTTGGCTATACCCAGCAATCCTATTGGCAGGTATACAACACCAAGGACTCGTCACCGTTCCGGGAGACCAATTATGAGCCGGAAATTTTCTTCCGGCACCGACTGGATTGGGATCTTGGGCCTGGCACTCTGAGTGCGGTGTCTCTGGGCTTCAATCACCAGTCTAACGGTCAATCAGAACCTCGGTCGCGCAGCTGGAACCGGATCATGGGCACCGCCGCTTACAGCTATGACCGCTGGCTGTTTATGGTTAACCCCTGGTTCCGGCTGCCGGAGAGTGGCAGCGATGACGACAACTCGGATATCGAGAAGTATCTCGGACATGGTAGTTACCACGCGGTTTACAAGCTGACAGAGGACCGCACGTTCTCGCTGAAGCTTTTGAACAATATGCGTTCTACCAATCGGACGTCGGTGGAGTTCGGGTACAGTTTCCCGATGGGGGATACGCTGAAGGGCTTTTTCCAGTACTACAACGGGTATGGGGAGAGTCTGATTGATTATAACGAGCGTATCGAGCGGTTTGGCGTGGGGATTATGCTGAATAACTGGTTCTAGCCGGCGTGTGCCCAGCGCAACTCCACGTTGCCATGCGTCAGGTCCGTCAAGCCATGGTGCTGAGTGTTCGCCGGAAGCGGGTCAGGGCCAAGCCAAAAAGAGTGGCCCCGATAACAGCGATGGCCAGGAATTGCGGCCACACGGTGGCAAGGCCCGCACCACGATAGAGAATGGCCTGGGCCAGCATTACAAAGTGGGTGTTGGGCGCGGCGAGCATGATGTACTGGACGGCCTCCGGCATGCTCTCGCGCGGCGTCGAGCCCCCGGAGAGCATCTGCAGCGGCAACAGCACCAGCATGAGCAGCAGGCCGAACTGCGGCATGGAGCGGGCGACGGTGCCCAGGAAGATGCCCATCGAGGTGGTCGCGAACAGATGCAGCGCCGCCCCGGCCAGGAACAGCGCGAGCGAGCCTTCGATCGGCACGGACAGCCAGCCCTGCACGACGGCGGTGAGCGCGAAGGCGGTGGCGGCAAGGACGACGAACCCCATTGCCCATACCTTGCTGCTCATGATCTCGAAAGGCGTGACCGGCATGACCAGCAGATGCTCGACCGTGCCGTGCTCGCGCTCACGGATCAGCGCCGCGCCGGTGAGGACGATGGAGAGCATGGTCACGTTGTTGATGACCTGCATGATCGCGCCGAACCACGACTTGTTGAGCTGGGGATTGAAGCGCATCCGCAGCGCCAGATCGACCGGCAACTCCGGAACCTCGCGATAACGCTGCGCGAAGGCGCGCACCTCATCGCTCACGATGGTCTGGATATAGCCGCTGCCGGTGAAAGCCTGGCTCATGCGCGTGGCATCGACGTTGAGCTGGACCGTCGGCCGCCGCCCCGCCAGCAGATCGCGCTGGAAGTTGGGTGGGATGTCGAGGGCGAAGGTGTCGAGGCCGGCATCCATGCGGGCATCCATCTCGGCCTGGTCGATCACCTCGGGGAGAACAAAGTACGGTGGGTAAAAGGCGCTGACGATGCGCCATGACAGCGGCGAGCGATCCTCGTTCACCACCGCGATCGGCGCCTTGTTGAGAGTCTCCGGCATGGCCGTGGCCGCCGTGTAGACCGACAGGGTGAAGGCGTAGACGATCAGCACCAGCATGATCGGGTCGCGGACGAGGCTGCGCAGCTCCTTGACACCGAGATGGAGAATATTGGCCGGGCGCATGGACTATCGCTCCTGCTTCTTGAGCAGCGCCGCGGACAGACCGATCAGGACCGGCACCGCCAGCGCCAGCGGGAGAAAGGCGGCATGCAGGTCGGAGAAGTTGAGGGCCTTCGAGAAGGTGCCGCGCGCGATCGTCAGGAAATGCGTGGTCGGGTAGATCTCGCCGATCACTCGGCCCACCCCTTCCAGGGACGAGACCGGGTCGATCATGCCGGAGAAGTTCGCCGCCGGCAGGATGGTGAGCACCGCCGTGCCGAAGATCGCCGCGATCTGGCTGCGCATGAAGGTGGAGATCAGCAGACCTACAGCCGTGGCCGCACCGACATAGAGCAGTGCGCCTGCCGCCAACGTCAGGAAGCTGCCCTTCAGCGGCACGCCGAAGACGGTCACCGCGAGCAGCGTGAGCAGCAGGAAGCTCAGGAAGGACAGCAATACATATGGCAACTGCTTGCCTAGCAGGAATTCGAGCCGCGTGGTCGGCGTGACGTAGAAGTTGGTGATCGAGCCGAGCTCCTTCTCGCGCACCACGCTGAGCGCCGCGAGCATGGCCGGGATCAGCATGAGCAGCAGCGGGATCACTGCCGGCACCATCGCCACCAGGCTCTTGACGTCCGGGTTATAGCGAAACCGGGTCTCGATATTGACAAGCCCCGCCAAAGCCTCGCTGTGGCCGGCCTCGCGCGCCTTCGTCGCCAGCCAGTGGGCATGAATCCCCTGCGCATAGCCGCGGACACTCTCCCCCCGTGTCGGCATGGCGCCGTCGATCCAGGCGCCGATCTCGACCCGCCGGCCCCGGGCGATGTCGCGCGCGAAGCCCGGCGGGATCTCGATCGCCAGACTGATGTCGCCTTCGCGCATTCGCCGGTCGAGATCGGCATAACCGGTGATCGGCGGCCGCTCGACGAAATATCGGGAGCCGGCGAGGTTGAGCGTATAGTCGCGGCTGACGGTGGTCTGGTCGCGATCCAGCACCGCGAAGGTGAGATCCTCGACATCGAGGTTGATGCCATAGCCCATCACGAACATCAGGATGACGCTGCCGAGCAGCGCCAGCGTCAGCCGGATGGGATCGCGGCGCAGCTCCAACCCTTCGCGCCGGGCGTGGCTGATCATGCGCCGGGGATCGAACATGCGCCGCCAGCCCTGGGGTTCGACATGGCCTGCCGACGCGTCAACCGTATCGAGCGACGCTGTTTGCCCCGCGCCGGCTTCGCCTTCCCCCGACGCCTCCTCCAGATGCGCCACGAATGCCTCTTCCAGGGTCTCCGCGCCCCGCTGCTGCACGATATTCGCCGGCGTGTCAGTGACCAGCACCCGGCCTGCATGCATCAGCGAGATGCGGTCGCAGCGCTCGGCCTCGTTCATGAAGTGGGTGGAGATGAAGATGGTCACGCCGTCGCGGCGCGACAGCTCGACCAGCTGGCGCCAGAAGGCGTCGCGCGCCACCGGGTCGACGCCCGAGGTGGGCTCGTCGAGGATCAGCATCTCGGGCTTGTGGATCATGGCCCCCGCCAGCGACAGACGCTGGCGGTGGCCGAGGGGCAGTTGGCCTGGCAGACTGTCCACCACGGCGGTCAAATCGAAGCGTTCAACCATTTCGTCCACCCGCCCTGAAATCTCGGCAGCGGGCACCTGGAACAGCCGGGCATGCAGCTCCAGGTTCTGCCGCACCGTCAGCTCGGTGTAGAGCGAGAAGAACTGCGACATGAAGCCGACTCGGCGGCGGGTCGCGAGGTCGTGCGGGTCCACCTCGTGTCCGAACAGCCAGGCCCGGCCTTCGCTCGGCGGAAGGAGGCCGGTCAGCATCTTCATGGTCGTGGTCTTGCCGCAGCCGTTGGAGCCGAGAAAACCGAAGATCTCACCCCGGGGGACACCCAGGTTCACATGATCGACCGCGATGAACTCGCCAAAGCGCATGGTCAGATCCCGGGCCTCGATCGCGGGGTCGCCATCGTCTGCCGGCCGCGGCGGAATCTCGACCGGCCGATAATTGCGGCGCTTGTCTTCCGGCAGCAGCCGGATGAAGGCCGCCTCCAGCGAATCCGCTCCCGTGCTGTGCAGCAGGCCTTCGGGCGTGTCGCTGGCCAGCACCGCCCCACCGTCCATCGCTGCCAGCCAGTCGAAGCGTGCCGCCTCATCCATATAGGCGGTGGCAACCAGCACGCTCATGCCGGGCCGGGAGCGACGGATGCCGGCGATCAGATCCCAGAACTGTCTGCGCGAGAGCGGATCGACACCGGTGGTCGGCTCGTCGAGGATGAGCAGGTCCGGATCGTGGATCAGCGCGCAGCAGAGGCCGAGCTTCTGCTTCATCCCACCGGATAGTTTGCCCGCCGCCCGATCGAGAAACGGCTTGAGCCCGGTGGCCCCGGTCAGCACCTCGATGCGGCGCGCCCGTTCGCCGCCGTCATGCCCAAACAGGCGCCCGAAGAAGTCGAGGTTCTCGAACACCGTGAGTGTCGGATAGAGGTTCCGTCCCAGGCCCTGCGGCATGTAGGCGATACGCGGGCCGGCTCTGCGGCGATGGCGCGCATCGGCCATATCGCCGCCGAGCACCTCGACCAGTCCTGTCTGGACCGCGCGGGCGCCTGCGATCAGCGCCAGCAGACTTGACTTGCCGACCCCGTCCGGGCCGATCAACCCGGCCATGCAGTTCGCCGGGATGTCGATCGTAACCTCGTCGAGCGCACGCGCCTTGCCGTAGCGCAGGGATACCTCCCGCAGGCGGGCAACCGGCACGTCAGCCCCTCCGCCATCCTCGATCTGTGCATGTGCCTCCCGGCTCATTGCGGCAGTCTCGTCTGCAGTTCAGGCGGCCAATCCACCCCCGGGTCGAGCCGCACATAGGCCATGCCCGGCAGGCCGGTCTTGACCTGGAGGAGGTGCTCTCTGAGCAGGTCCGGGGCGATCCGCGCCTTGATGCGGAACATCAGCTTCTGGCGCTCTTCTTGCGTCTCCACCGTCTTGGGTGTGAACTGCGCGACGTCCGCCACGAAGGAGATTTCGGTCGGGACCACGTATTGCGGGGCGGCGTCGAGCACGAGCCGCGCCTCGGCCCCGAGCGCGATCCGCCCGGCCTGTTCTGTCGGCAGAAAGAAGGTCATGTACACATCGGTGAGATCGACCATGTTCAGCACCACGCCGCCCGGGGAGAGAACCTCACCGGGCTGAGCGACACGGTACTGGACACGCCCGTCACGCGGCGATTTCAGCACGCTGTCGTCGATATCCGCCTGAATACGCTGGATGGTGGCCCGCGCCGCTTCCACCGAGGCCTCCGCGGCAATGACATCCGACCTGGCCCGCCCTATGGCGGCTTGCGCGGCCGCCGCCTGCGCCTCCGCGGCACCGACCGCAGCCTTCGCCGCCGCGGCCGCGGCACGGTCGTCGTCGAGCTGTGCCTCGGAGACGGCGTTTTTTGAGGCGAGCTCCCGGGTGCGGGCAAGCCGTTTTTGTGCCGCGTCGAGCTCGGCCTTCCTCTGGGCGATGAGCGCCTCGGCGGCCTGCTTCTCGGCCTCGCGCTGGGTCACCAGGCTTTGCGCGGTCTCGATGCCGATGAGCGCCCGTTGCAACTGCGCCTCGGCCTCCCGGAGCTGCGCCTCCAGGACGGCCGTGTCCATCTTCGCCAAGACCTGGCCGGCGCGGACGAAGTCACCCTCGTTGACCAGGATCTCCCGGATCCGGCCTGCGGTCCTGGCCGCGATATCGATCTCGACCGCCTCGATCCGGCCGTTTCCGGCGGCGAATCCGTCGGGCAAGTCCTGCGGTTGAAAATGCCACCAAGCCCAAACGCCCAGCCCAATGACAATCGCAGCGGCGACGCCTCGAATACCTGCTTTCATGAATTTTTTCACGTCTTGGATTGCTCCACGCCAGTTGGCTCACTCATTCCTGACCATTGAATTCAGGCTGAGCGCGATCTTTGTAGACCCACATCTGAAGCTGTATCTTACGCACGAACCACAGCAATTAGGCTGATCCACATCATTTTTGTCGGCAAATCCCCGGGCGAGATGTCCAGGATGATCCCCTGCGGGATATACCGTGGTCGCCGGAAAGCCGAGGTGCTTGCGTATTCCAGACCAAGCCTGCCACTGATTCCAGACGAAGCCTGCCACCCATTCCACGCGAATGCTGCCACTGATTCCACGGCAAAGCTGCCACCCTGGCAGCGCGCCTTGGCATCCCATCAGGAGCCAACCGACGCGGGATAACTAACCGGTATTCTGGCCCTTTCCAACCGGAGGGGATCAGATGCCTGCCAAGAGGTTATCCATGCGTAAAATCAAGGAAGTCCTGCGCCTCAAATGGGGCAAGGGTATGAGCAATCGCCAGATTGCGACGAGTTGCGGCATTGGCCGCCCCACCGTCGCTGAGTACCTGCGCCGGGCTCAGGAAGCCGGAGTGAGCTGGCCCCTGCCCGCGGATCTGGACGACACGCGGCTGGAACGGATGTTGTTTCCGCCGCCACCGGATATGCCGGCCCAGCTCCGGGGCATCCCCGACTGGCTGGCTATCCACAAGGAGCTCAGACACAAGCACGTCACCCTGTTCCTGCTCTGGCAGGAATACCGTACCGCCCATCCTGATGGCTACCAGTACAGCTGGTTCTGCGAGCACTACCGCGCCTGGCAAGGCAAGCTGGATATGGTCATGCGCCAGGACCACAGGGCCGGAGAGAAGCTGTTTGTCGATTATGCGGGTCAGACGGTGCCGGTGATCGACCGCGTCAGCGGGGAGATCCACGGAGCGCAGATCTTTGTGGCGGTGCTGGGTGCTTCCAACTACACCTACGCCGAAGCCACCTGGACCCAGGGTTTACCGGACTGGATTGGCTCCCATCAGCGCGCCCTCCGGTTCCTGGGTGGCGTGCCGGAACTGGTGGTGCCCGACAACCTTCGGTCCGGGGTGAGCAAGGCTCACCGCTACGAGCCCGATACCAATCCCACTTACCAGGATATGGCCTCCCACTACGGGATCGCGGTGTTGCCAACGCGGGTTCGTCGCCCGCGCGACAAAGCCAAGGTAGAGGGCGGAGTGCTGGTGGTGGAACGGTGGATTCTGGCGGCACTGCGCCACCGGCAGTTCTTCTCCCTGCGCGAACTCAATGCCGCCATCAGCGAACTGCTGGTGAAGCTCAACAATCGTCCCTTCCGCAAGCTGCCCGGTTGCCGCCGGGAGCACTTCGAGCAACTGGATCGGCCGGTGCTTCAACCCCTGCCGGCAGAGCCCTACGTCTATGCCGAGTGGAAGAAGGCCCGGGTTCACATCGATTACCACGTGGCTGTCGACGGGCATTACTACTCGGTACCCCATGCCCTGATCAAGCGCGAAGTCGATGTGCGCATGACCCACAACACGATCGAGTGTTTCCACCGCGGCGAACGGGTGGCCAGTCATCAGCGTTCCAATCTGAAGGGGCGCCACACCACGGTATCCGCGCACATGCCGGAGTCCCACCGCCAGGCGGGGGAGTGGTCGCCGGAACGGCTACTGAAGTGGGCCGCCAAAACCGGGCCGGCAACGGAGAAGCTCATCCGGACTGTGATGGCGTCCCGCAAACACCCGCAGCAGGCCTATCGGTCCTGCCTGGGCATATTGCGCCTGGGCAACGCTTATGGGGACGAGCGCCTGGAGGCGGCCTGCCGGCGGGCACTGATGTTGGGCAGCTGCCGCTACAAGAGCATTGAATCCATCCTCAAGCACCGTCTGGACGAGCAACCACTGGAGGAGCAGCAGGAGCTGGCCTTGCCTGAAACACACGGCAACATCCGCGGCCCCGCCTACTACCACTGACAGGAGAACACCATGTTGAAGCATCCTACCCTGGACGGACTCCAGACCCTCAAACTGAGCGGCATGGTGGCGGCACTGGCCGACCAGATGGCCACCCCGGACATCGATGAACTGGCCTTCGAGGAGCGCCTCGGTCTGCTGGTGGACCGCGAAATCACCGAGCGGGAGAACCGGCGGCTGACCAGTCGTTTGCGCCGTGCGAGACTCAGGCACGCTGCCGCACTGGAAGACATCGACTACCGCAATCCCCGCGGATTGGACAAAGGGCTGATCCAGTCACTGGCGACCTGCCAGTGGGCAAAGGAGCACCTCAACATCCTCATCATCGGACCCACCGGTGTGGGCAAAACCTGGTTGGCCTGCGCCCTCGCACACAAGGCCTGCCGCGAGGGTTACACGGTCCAGTACCTGCGCTTAACCCGACTGTTGCGAGACCTGATGATCGCCAAGGGCGACGGCCGTTATCCCAAGCTGCTGGCCAACCTCGCCAAGGTCGATGTTCTGCTTCTGGATGACTGGGGCTTGATGAAACTGAACGCCGAGAATCGGCGTGACCTGCTGGAAGTGCTGGAGGACCGCCACGGCAGGCGTTCGACCATCGCCACCAGTCAACTGCCCATTGAGGAGTGGCATGCTGTGATTGGCGATCCGACGCTCGCTGACGCCATCCTGGATCGCCTGGTCCACAACGCCTACAAGATCAATCTCAGGGGAGAATCCATGAGAAAACGCCAGGCCAAGTTGACGAGCACCACCGGTTCCGAGTAACAATGCAAACCCCGCGTCGCTACGCTCCGATGGGTGGCAGCTTTGCTCCGGTTTGGGTGGCAGGCTTCACGTGGAATGGGTGGCAGGCTTCAGCGGTTTACGCAAGGTGCTTACCTTCCGCCTCAATGATGACCCAGGCCGCCCCGAGAATGTGCCCGACCGGTCGCAGGTGGAAGCGAATATCACCGAGCTGGACCACTTGGTGAAAGTCTACCGATTGAAATAGCTCCCTACAGGCTTCTGCATCATCCTGATCATACAGGGGCTCCGGAGTCTCATGCCTGCTCAGCTTATGGCGGCCGAGGTAATGCGCCTCCTCTTCCTGGAGATGACCGCTATCGGCCAGCAATATGCCGCATAGCTCTTGGGTGGCATGATAGGTATAAACCGCCCCTCGGTAACCCTGCTTGTAGGGGTGTGAAGTCCGACAGGCTGCTGGGTTTGCTCTATACTACGTCTCTGGCCGACGTGAGTTGGCAAAGCGCCATGACCGGCGCTGACTGGGATGGCAGTGCTGCTTCAGGCCGCAACAAGCCTCTTCACGTTAAGTTCTTTGCGATGTTGTTCGGCATGCCAGAGTTCATATTGAGACTGCTGATTCAGCCAGCTTTCTGCCGAAGTATCGAAAGCAATAGAGAGACGGATTGCCATTTCGGGACTTATACCGGCCTTGCCATTCAACACGGCACTCAACGTTTTGCGGCTAACGCCCAATGCCTTTGATGCTGCGGTGACAGAGAGGCCAAGAGGCTCAAGACAAAGCTCTCGCAATACTTCACCCGGGTGCGGAGGGTTGTGCATTAACATTGGCGGTACCTCAGTGATAATCCTCGTAGTTCACAATCACGGCATCTCCGTCTTCGAACCGGAAGGTCACTCGCCAGTGACCACTGACTGTCACTGACCAGATTCCGGTTCGATTGCCAGAGAGTTCGTGCAAACGAAGACCAGCTCAACGTCTCGGCGGCAGAGAGCGTCCGAAGGGCTCCGTCAATAGCCCGCCAGCGCGCTCGTTTATGGTCAACGCGACACCAGCACAGGGATTGACGCTTGACAGAGTACTGTTCGAGTAGCGCTACCCAGCACCAGTCGGGTGAGCCGCGTATGGCCATAGGCGCCCATCACCAGCATGTCGGCATTGAACGCCCGCGCCTGTTCGAGTAACACTGGGCCGACCTTACCACCATCGACGTGTTCCAGTGTTACCTGTACGCCATAACGCGCGAGGTGGCGACACAGGTCCGCGCCGAAATCCTCTCTACACTCCAGCTCGCCATCCGGTTCATCGCAGACACAAACCACCTTCACTGCTTCGGCCTGGGCCAGAAAGGGTAACGCATCGCCGACCGCTCGTGTTGCCTCCCGGCTAGCGTTCCAGCCGACAACGACACGTCGTCCAATCCGTCCGGCCGCCCATTCGTCAGGAATGAGTATAGTCGGGCGTCCCGAGCCGAAGATAACATGCTCGGCCATCCTGACCGTCATGGAAGGTTCGGGGGAGCTTTCGAAGGGAGGAGCCAACGCCAGCCCTGCATAGCGCGCGTGTAGCATTAATTCCTCCGCTAACTCGCTCTCGGACAAGCGCCACTCTGCGCTAATGCCCCTTGCGCGAACCATTGCCTCAAAGCGCTCCCTGACCTGAGCCTCTGCGTCCCGAACACGCACGCGATGCTGTTCGAGCAAGGTGCGCATGGCAGGGCCGGCCACAGAGTGCGCATGAGGCATCGCTCTCAGTGGCGTTGCCACAAACACCGCTATCAGACAGGCATTCCAGCACGCGGCGATGTCAGCGGCGATCGCCAGTCGTCGGTCATAGGGTCGGGCCTCCTCAAGAAAGACAACGATATCCTTAGGTAGCATGCTTCACCTCCTGGTCGCGTTTTCCATAACCTGCTCAAAAACACGCAGGGCGACTTCCAGGTCCTCGTCTTCGAGGCCTTTCAGCATCTCGTCCCGCAACACATTCGCCCGCTCATAAAGCGCTCACCGGCATTGGTAAGATAAAGCAGCCTGGCGCGCCGATCACGCTCACTGGGCCGGCGCCTTGCTAACCGGGCATTGGTGAGAGGAAACTGATCTCGAGGGGTTTGTGGGTCCATCTAACTGTCCTGCTATTGATGATTCAGTAACAGTAAATCGCAAGCTAATCATATAGACAAGCGTCAGTTACACATTAGCCAGGTTTGCACCAGATCAATATGCAACATCACGTGGATTCCGAGGCCAACTAAGGAACTTCTCCTTCCACTGAGACAGGTAACTCCTCGCTTCTTCAGAGACCGGAGGCCCTCAGCGTATTGTCGCCCTGGCAGACACCCTTGCTGTCTGTCGTGACCGGCGACCGGCTTTTAAAAAGCTGGTGCCGAGCGCCCCACAACACCGTAGCATCTTCACTCGACACCAGCCGGGTCTTCGGCACGGCGTCTTCCAGGCAATCCGCATCCGCTAAGGTCAGTCCCCAGTCGAGTAGAGTCTGCGGGGCCGACAACAAAGCTGAGTTACTTTTATCGGTCAGAATGACATGAACTCGGGTTTGGGTGACCAAAAAAACGGTAGTTCAATAGGTTGGGAGTGTTTTTGGGCTATTTTTCACGTTTGTCTGCCAACCCTCAATTATTGCTAGTTGGAAGCCAGTACACATTACCAGCCCAATAAATAAAGTAGCAAACAGGTACCACCATGACTGATGACAAGAAGGCCCCGCATTTCTCAGATGGGTCAGTGACCGAGGGCTCCTCTAAGCCTTACAGTGTCAAAGATCGCAATTTGATTTCAACACTGATCAGCGAAGCAAAAGAAAGAGTTTCCGGTGTGACCCCACAAGAGGCCACTCATATCGTTGCGGAGTTTGTTTTTGAACACACACGCCTAGTTATAGCGTCGCTAGCCCTCATATTGATGAGCGTTCTCCTGGAAGATAAGCAACCTTTGACCGGGAACGCCTTGCTGATATTCAAGGCAACCTATGCGCTCGGGATCGCCTGGCTTTTGGCCACCGTTGTGGCTCAAACCCACAAAGGCATGGCGAATGGCGCACATGTAGGGCTCATGTTTTCGGATATTCTCGGGCGCTTCGTCTTCTTACAGATAGCACTGACTTCTCTTTCAGCATACTCACCAAAGCTGGCAGATATGATTACCAGCGCACAGGCGAACCCATCCGGCGTATTAGCGATCGCATCAGGCGCCTTGATTGTTATCTTTTTGCACATATTGACGCCAACCAGGAACCGCGAGGGAGGTACTTCGACGCACACACAGCCTGCGACTCGGCAGGCAATAGCTAGCGCACCCATTGCGCTTTCGGAAAAGGACATTTACAGAACATCCGTGCATGAAGCCGGACACCTTTTGATGTTTTCCAACAGCAAGAACCTGCCAACTCAGTTGTCCGTCAGTGTGGCTATCGAGGTTGCACCCCACGATCAACACAGAGGGAATGTGTTTTACTCTGAACAAAGCATGAAGGCATCCACGCAAAGTCAGTTACATTGGGCCATGCTGATGAATCTTTCCGGTTTCGCTGCAGAGAGTATCGTCTTGGGTGAACCTGAATGTGGATCAATGGACGACAACCGAAAGTGGATGGCAACCGCCTGCCATTACCTTTCGGCAGGGTTTGGCGAGACATTTTTCCCGGAGCCTGCAGGGGATTATCAAATTGCACATAACCGTGCCGTACTCAATGATTTGAAGCGATCCTGCTTGGCTGAACTAAACGAATATTTTGGAGCAAACAAAGGGTTGCTTGAAGAGCTGGCCGCCCAGATCGCAGATTGTAAAGGGATGGATAAGGACCAGATTGCCCCATATCTTGAGAAGGTCACCGCCGCAAAGACGTTACCACCAGCCCCCTTCTGGCAATAATGGGAGAAATTCTGTTTCGGAATAACACAAAATTCCCGAATGTTTCCTATGACATTGTCTTTGGATGCTTGTGGATTTTCCGATTTTCAACACAGTTAGCCGTCTACTATGTAAACCGCCCGTTGGGGGAGGTTTTCTGATGGAGAGGTAATTATGCGAGAGAGCATGATTTTGAGAAATCTTTGGGGTGTCGTCGGCTTGGCGGTGACTGTAATTCTTGTAATGCAATTCCAGTATGGGTTGGGAACCCCAGTGGTCCCGGATTCGGATTCGGATTACCAGCGATTGCTGAGAACTGAGCAGTTGGGATTAGGTTTCCAATTGGTTTTGGCAGTCATGGTTTGCTGTTGGGGCTCTCTATATTCCAGTTCTCGGAAAGCCTTGCTCGCCCGGAAACCGATGGATTCATGGTTTCCTGCATTGCTTGCAGTATCCGCAGCGCTGCCGCTGGTGATCTACTTTATTGGCGGCAGCTTGCTCTGGATCGGGAACCACATCGCTCACACCTGGTCGTTTGAGTGGGGGTTCGAGTGGTTTGGTGTGCAAGAACTCGCGATCAACGGTCTAAGCGCTGCAGTGCTGTTTATTTCGGGAGCCTTTGCGGCTCCCCAAATTATAAAGCACTCGACCATAACGGCTAACGATCCGGGTTCTTCTGGAAGTACCGGTGATGATGCTGCCTCGATGGAAGTTTCGAAAGAGAGAGCGTGCCATCCTAACGGTGGGTATCTGATCACGAATCCCGGATCGACCGCGACCTTTAACAATTGGTCGTGGGATGATTTTTCTGAGCATATCGACAGGCAGATCAAACACTACGCAAGCTGGGTTATTGAGCAATACTTTACGGAAGAGGATAGTGTTTCTGGTGCCCAAGATATCGAAGATCCCTCTTATCTGGCTTGCAGAATAGAGGAATTCGACTATTTCGTCGGGCGATACGGTGATTCAAGCGAACAGTTCTTCATGTATATAAGTTGGTCTGGAAACGCGTTCTTTGATCGTACGTTTCGGCACCTTGGAGAATTGGTGGCGGGATCTATTGTAACCGGCAGAAAGGTTGTCGTTAAAGATCGCTTCGGATTTTCGGAGGCGGTCTGGGACCAATTCTATTGCGAAGTGAGGCGTCTGGTTGACCGCATTTAACATCTGGGGATCTTTTTTTAGGGCGGCATTTCGCCGCCCGTAAATAGCGCCTTGTAATTCTGGCTGCCGGGTTTATGCCACGCAGTATTTTATGAGGCCAGGCCTGTCTCCACAGGATCTTCAGGATCGATTCGCTGACCAATGGACGCTTTCATTTACTTTGGAGATGTAATTATCGTCTGTTACCCAGTGAAAATCTGTAACCATCCATTAAAAGGAACTCAGTATTCCACGTATCGACCTGACGGTTGCGGTGTCAAATCCGTTGATTGCGCTATCGACCCGGCGACCGGGCTTTTGCGATCAAATTTCCAGAATAGGGCGGGGATTAATGTCGTACAGCCCCTGTATCAAACGCTTTGCGGGTTCTATATAACCCTGTGATGCGAGCGCGTGAGAAGCACTAAAAATACCTGACGCCCGGAGATTGCCGTACTTTGAGTCGATGAGACAGAACCGGGGGGGAGGGGTGTACCACATCTCGGATGCCTTGTGCTGCAGTTCCGTCGCCAGCAAATGGATGATCGGGCGATCATCAAGAGCATCGCAAAGGTATTCCGCCTCCTTTACCAGCTGCCTGCCCAGCTCGTGAACATCGATCGTTAACTCTTTCTCAACAGGCGAGAAATGCTGCTGCATAGGCGGCCCTAGTGCTATTTCAGCAAGCCTGTTTCGCTCATCAAGATCAGCCATGCTATCGAGGTATTGAGAAAGAATGCCAAACGGCCCGCTGGAAAGAGCTTCGAAGACGTCCAGCGGTGCAAGCGACGCCTTGGGGCAACCGTCTGGCAGATTAATATCGAAATGACGTTCAAGGATCGACAGGGTTAGACCTGTGGATAGCTCGACAAATAACTGATCTATATGGGTCGGTTCCTTTAATTGGCGACCAATGAGGTCATTGATGCCGAAGGACTTCACCGTATCGTGGTTTTCGTCGTTCTGATCGTTCTTCACCTGGTGGACCCCTTTAAAATCAGTACGCTTGTTGATCACGTCACTTATACCTCGCCAAATAGATGAAGTGATAAGCGTAACCCAGTGCCCAATGCCGTGGTTTTGGAGAGGCTGCTGTATTCATCACGTACTGTGGCAAATCGCGACTGTTCGAACACTTAGAATCTTCACCTATGTAGCGTTCAGGTTTTTAAAGCAAATTTTCGTGACGACTACACAAAGTTCTCAGGTATGTGTGGATGCGACATAGCAATTAAATATGAAGACAAATTGGAAGCTTTCATATTCATATTAAAGGAGCCTGTTGCGTTTTTCTGCCTTGCGTTATTATAAGTCATATACTTGGGAGTATATGACATTTAGGCGCGTAGAATTGGTTTGGGGCGATTATGCCCTTCAAAATTAAAAACTGGAGTTTGGTCGAAAACTGAGAAGAAAATGCGCCGGAGACGGTTTGCAGTGAGATCAGTATAGACCAACTGCTCCGACCAGTGTCAACAAAGATGAGCAGGAGGAAATCCGGATGAATGTGGAACGCTTCCTTTATGGGGAACTTGGGTTGACGCCGGTCGACGAAGACAAGCTCAGGTCGAAAAAGGCAGGCTTCATGTCTGTCACCCGCAAAGATATTTTTAGTGTTCATGCTTGGTTATGGTCAGGCCTGGGCTTGTTCTTCGGAGCCACCGCGTTCAGCGATCACTCAAGACTGATTGCGCTCCCGGCGATTGGGGCCGTTGCTCTACTGATCATCCTGGTCAACGACTTTCGCAATGCGGGTTCTCGGTTTGAAACCGCCCTTACCCCGCTCACAGCCGAACGTTTGCCGCAGATGTTGCTGGACATGCTGCAGGAGGAAAAAGATCGCGACCAGGGCTTGAATGATGTGGTGGAAGATCTAATGCGACAGCAAGATGGAAAGCTCTATGGGCACCAACTGCTTGGCCTTTACGATGAACGTCGTCAGCGCCAGGTCAAAAAACTGAAAAGCGCAATCGGCGTAAAATACCAGCCAACGACAACTGGGAGCCAGTCATGAGCGGCCAGACTACTGAAGGACAGGTGCGTGAAAGTCTGAAGTGGAACATACAGCGACTCGCTCCGGAGCAAGACGAAGTCTTCAGCGCTATGGCACCGGAATTTGTACCAGTGACACGCGGCTGGTCGTGGCAAGCTGTTAATGAGTCACGATTCAGCCCTGGTGTCGGCCAACTGCTCGTGGCCACGGGTGTGTGGTTAGTTTGCGCCATCCTCCTCTACTCAATTTTCGGCCTGATAGATCGCCCTGATTCCTGGGGCTGGGAAGCAAGAAAGGTAGCTGGCGCTGCGGTTGGTGGGATTATTCTGACTGCGTTTGTAGCGTTGATTAACAGCGAGATCAAATCACACCTGCTTGTAAAGAGGGCGTCGTCACGCCCGATTGCCGAACGTCAGAAGCTGGCGACTGATGTTCTTTGCTTGGCTCACACCTACCGCCGAACCGATCTGATTGATCAAAGCGTTCTTCGGAGGGCCCTTGATTCTGGCATTGATGAATCACAGGCTACACATGCAATAGACCCTGTCTCTTATACACATCTCCGAGCCCACGAGACAAGAGGCAATCTCG
>OLGU01000126.1_pt1 | contig 22245 bp, 4 predicted proteins | sample 1609281 | NCBI WGS metagenome assembly OLGU01 (sample SAMN05416705, study PRJEB24817) | seawater metagenome | isolation source: Sea water | place: Canada:Atlantic | collected 2013-07 | reverse complement strand
AATTGCTTCAAGATTTCTTTAACTTTTTCAATCTTATCATTTGATTCTATATCCAATGCCCCAATCAACTCCTTCAACAATGGATCCTCTGAGCCTGGAGATAACCCCTCCTTAGATGATACATCCTCTGCACCTGAAGATAACCCCTCCTTAGATGATGTATCTTCTCTGACACCATTTGCATCGATCACCATCCTTTCGCCGGAGCCATCCACTTCAAAATCATAGTCAGTGTTGTTATATACTTTGATTTTTTCTTCCAACGGGTTATTCCAATCGACACCATCAGCATACTCCATGGAGACTTTAATACCCTGAGGTTTCTCCTCGGGAATAGCAGCATCCGAGAGGAACGGAACACCCAACAACTGAGCACAGTTATGACAATAATCACCAGAAACGATGCCCGTCGCACACCGTTGGCAAAATAACTGTACCCCACCAACCGGAAGATGACCATAAGAGCGAGGATCACCGTGGACAAACTGAGATTCTGAAGACTCAGCACCATAAACTGCACTCTGGCAGACTCGACACATATGGGATGCGAGATTTTCAACTTCATACACTTGACAAACGCCACAAACAGGGATTCCGAACTGTTCATTACCAGGCGAGTCATCGAAGACCATAGAGGATTCAAAATGAAAATCAACGGTATTCTCAACGTCGATTTTCCCCTCTTCATACAACCATTGTGGGATTCCTTTAGAAGCCATGCCATCACTCATATCACAGGCACAGGAAACAATTCCCACAAAAGACATTACATCCTGTTTACAAACCTTACATAAACCAGGACTATCACTGACATCTTCAAACTCAACAGCAGCATTCGCTTTTCTGAGCGAACCTACAAAGATATCACTTGGCGCAGACCCATTCTGGGGTCCCGCCCACACATCCACTCCACTCGGCATAGTAGAATGAACCTTACATTGATGCAAACGATTCCTATCATCTGGAATAGAACCAATTTCATCGTACACTTGTTGCCCCCCGCTGCTCGACACAGGGTCAACATAATCACAAATGTGGTGTCCGTTACTGCCCAACTCAGCATCACCATCATTATCAAAGCGTTGCCCCCCGTTATACCAAACAGGGTCAACACCATCAACATTTTCAAAGAAATGGTCACTCATGCTCTTCAGAGCAGGAGTACCATCACTATCATCTTCCACAAGCCACTCATAATCATCTCCGTCCAAACTATTCTTAGGGTCCGAATCCCAAGAATTGACGTCATGACTGCAACGCAAACTCGCGTCACCGGCTAAAAAAGAAACACATGGATCATCACGATCACCAGACCAACTGAAGTAGGCACCATCAGTCTGGGATTCATCCATAAAACAACTTAAGTCACTATCTCGAGCGACTGAATCAACATTACATGGCCGATCGCGATCAACATCTCGAACTTTTTCGAAGACCGGCTCTGAAATCATTTTGAACAATTCACCCGAAGCCAATCCAAATCGCAGAGTACCATCAATATTTTGATACACAGCCACGTCAAGCGACCAACAATCATCAGCCTCCTGGGCCAACAACACAGCAAAACCATTTGGAAACACTAAAAAACTTTTCCCCAACTTCCTATCGAGAAACGCACGAAAACCACCAGCACTTAACTCTGGCATGGACAATAGCCAATCTTTGGCACCATCAATCAGATGCAACGACAACGTAAAATCGTCGGCTACGACTTCCTCCATGGTGGGATCTTCCCAAATAAATCGCAACATACCATCCACACCAACCACCGACCCACTTGCAGTAATAATCCGACAATGTGACTCCCCAAGAACTACATCTCTCCCAAGGATCACATCCGTTGGACCTACACACACTGCCGCGCAAGAATCCAGCAACAATTTAATAACAGCAACCAACTCCCCTTGTTGATCACCACCATCAACACTGAACTCACTGCTAGCGCGGCGCCTTCACTTTTGATTGGGATTGGTGTGTTGGATCGGCGGAAGCCTACCACCGTACCCTCCTCGCCCACGTCCTTTCCCAAGAGACTGAGCAGCTTTAAATGCCATGAATTGCTGATATTCATATGGATTGACGTTCATCATCTGCATCCCATCCCCAGTTGCAGCACCAAAAACACGAGCAGGGGGCGGGACACGACCCACACCAGCAGCAGCAACCCTCTGGCCGCCACCACCACCATCACTACGACTCATCCCACTAGCAACTGAGCTGCCGACGGACGCAGTATCCCAGCCTGACACAGATCCCCCTGATCCGACGACTGAACCATCATCATAGCCTGATACAGATCCTCCTGACCCGTTAGACATAAGCTCTGCCACTTGTCCCTGCAAGAGCGCAATCTGGGCATGCATATCTTCACCCACTGGTGGCTCTGCGGCAGGACCGTTGGTCAGAAGAGTAGAAGCAGACGAAGCTTTGCTCAAAAGAAACGGTGTAAGGTCATGGCCGAGGAGCTGCACATGATCTATTATACCAGCAGCACTCATATTCTTGACCAAGAGATCATAGACTGCAGTGGCATCAAACTTCTTCTGTTTGAACACCTCGATGATCCACTCTTTGGCCCTCGGATTGCGTAGAAGCTGCGCGATAACACAACGTTCGGCACCACACGAGTTGTACTGAAAGCCTTTGGGGTCTTTGCGCGCGCACACTGGACGAGTCTGACCTTTGAGCATAAGAGGGCAGTGACTCTGAACTTCAAATTCACCCTTTCCACTCAACAACTGCTCCACCTCTCCTGCCCATGTTTCGAAAAGCTTCTTCACTGGACCCTTCGTAAGGTGAAAATCCCGGGACTCAGCCTTGATAAGACAGTAGGGCTCGTCTCGTCCCCTTCTTGGCTTCGCTGAAGGTTTTTTCGCGGAATCTTTACCCGGCTTGAGCTGCTGCCCCTTCTTTCCTCCTTTTAAACCTTTGGAGAAGGCCATGAAGGGAATACCAGCAGCGGTCAACTTTTTAATGACGTCAGCCTCTTTGACGTACACTGACGACGTATTCGCTGTCTTGTGCTTCTGGTTTCTCTGGCTCAGGTCGCCTATCACGAAGTCTTTGTCATTCAACTTCTCACGCAGAAAAAGACTAACGGCTCTACCAAGCTGCCAACTGATGCTACCGTGGGTAATGTTGCAGGAACCATCGCATGGGGAGCCCAACAGATCAAGAGTGCATATCTGCTCGTTCGTATCGAGCGCCAATTTGATACGCTCCAACACATTGGGTGTGAGATGTTTCACAGCCGGAGAGCCTGTGTGGACAGACATGGCACTTTGGATAGCTGCCTGATCCTGTTGCAAGGGAGGCTGTGCGGGAACCGGTTCAACAGGAACCGTGTAATGAATTCTCTTCACGTCATTTTCAATTATGGCGAAACAATCAAAAAATTCCTTAACCAAAGGATCAGTCAACTTGTCTTCTGCCAACAATTCGCATAGATGAGCATAGACTACATGCAGACCGAGACTCTTGTTTTCTGCTTTACAACCCACACGACTGTCCAACATGTCTTGGGAGAAAAAACTCATGAGCACATGCTGGTAGTCTTCTGTCACCAACGAGAGAGAATGAAAAGGAGCAGGTCCAGCTACAGCCATCAGACAAGGCTCTGTCTTGGTCAACGCTTTAAAGTAGTCGACCAGAGTCAAGGAGGTCCCCACTGCCGCCAACGTATCCTGATACTGATATAAACGACTCACTGCACTTGATGATGGAATCGTGATTGTCGACTGCGGCATTGACGAATGACCAACTTGACGAACCCATTCCTGCTTTGTGCCGTAGAAGTCTATGAGGGCCTGACGTCTGGTTTCCGAAGTCATAGGTAGACTTTCAATCGACACAAAAGTTTGCAACAACAGACCCAAGACGGAGTTGATTCCAGAGGCTAGAGTTAGTGGCCCAAACACTACTTTCGAATCCCCCCCTTTGAGGATCGCAATCAATTTAAGTTTGAGAGTATCTATGAAACCTGTCCGAATAGTGTCCGCTAACAACAACACCTGATCCAGAACTTCGAGTATGTACCACTCAATTGCCAATCCACGCATGTACAATCGAGTCCCCGTCGACCAAGCAATCGCAAGGATGTCGTTCACCTCCGACATGTCATTATGACCAGTAGCTTCTTTGTACAGATCATAATAGACATCGTTCAACGCGGTATCTTCTAGAGACCGACAGCCAAGCAACGACATATGCGGCTCACTTTTCTTGAAGCAATGCCGAGCCAAGGCAGTTTGTACCCCCGACCATTGCTCTGACTGGATGGTGCCCTGTGACAAGGCCCATCGTTGCTCAAGAGCTTGCAAATTCTTCGTAGCCACATCCTGAGCACGAGGATTACTCGACGACGCCACACCACCATAATTGCTCAAATCAAAAATGTCTACCGACCTCGTCTTTTGGATGATGGTAAAGAAATATACGACAAGCTTATCCCACTTCACCAGCCCCCAGCTCTTCTTATAATTAGCGTACGGGGTGGGTTGCACAATGTCCAAAAGCTCGTCAATATCAAAGTCTATCTCGAGCAATTTTTCGCGAAGGTCGGTCATGAGCAACGTGAGCTCAGCCTCGGCGATCGAAGCATGGTACTCATCTCGTTCTTCATCATCCATAAGGCGGATACTTTCGTTGGTTTTCAACAAACCAGCCAAGGTTGCATGTGACTCTGGCGTGATGGCACTCGCGTCGTAAAGCTCTTTTGCCATGAGAGCCTTGGTTTCTGTGGAGGCAAACATGTGACGCTTTTGAGCGAAGTTCCAGTGAGCCCCCCCCCACTCAGACAAGGGAAGAACGGCAAGAGCACGATTCGACACCAAAGAGGAACCTTGGGGAGCAGCTGCAGAAATGCTTGATCCACATTTATCCAGGCAAGACTTCAAGCTCGAACAGTCAACCATTTTTCTAATGACTCCATCGGGATGCTGTACGGAGCCCAGCTGCAGCATGCAGATGTTCGGGCTGTCACGCTTGCAAACCTCATACATTGCGTGCTGTGACGCCAGAGCTTGCAGGGATCTGGCCACTTCGACTGGCCAATTCTTTAGACCGTCTGACACACTTAAAAAGAATGTCAGAAAATCCATTTTCTGAGCATCCTTGCCAACTCCATCTTTCTTTCCCTCGATGAAGTATAACAGATATTCCAATCCACGCCTAGCATCCGTCGGAACCCTCGGGTCCGTAGATAGCTTTTGGAATAAAATAGCCAACATATTTGCGGGCATAGCTGCCCGCGACACCACATCTTGTAGCGTCCCATCATCCAAACTCACCCCGCCATTTCGCCCATCAAGGCCTTCGCGGAGTGTTTCAGGTAAAAAATCCCATTTCGAAGCCGCCATAACAAAAATCGACTCGAAAAGCAAAGCAAGGTCTTCTTTCCCTTACCAAGTCGCGTCCATGTTCTAAGTATATTGCCTAGGTCAAGTTGCGCCGCTTATGCGCTTTATACCGGAGGATTGCTCGCTTTGCTTTGTAATTTGCGCGCTGAAATCGCGCTGAGCTTGGGATAAAAATACGATCACGATAATAATAAATATCCGGGTTTCTTCAATAGCACCTGAGTTCCACGGATCACACGTCAAAGACAACACAAAACTGTTGTGACGAGGAGCTTTGTACCAACCTGAGTCCCACGGATCACACGTCAAAGACAACACAAAACTGTTGTGACGTAGATCAACTCAGGCGCAAACTCATTCGCTATCTTACAGGTATCCAATCATCGTTCTCTCACAAAACCCAATCAGAATTCGAACTCGAATCGTCATGAATCTTCAAACTACTTTACACTTCACTTTGCATAATAATATTTGACTACTCCAAATATTCCAATATTCGACTACTCCAAATATTCAATTGACAGCTTCCTTCTGTAACGTTCTATTCCAAAAATCAATATGTCCTACGGATTTTCCTAGGTCCTGTCAAAACCTAGTAGACAATATTGATTCTCACCACAGACAGTTATCCTTTTCCTGAGGATAACGTAACATCGCAACGGGGTAGAACACGGTACATATCACTTGAAATACATACTCATGTCCTGCTACGGTGATTAAGTTTGTCGCGGGTATGAGCGCTCCGCCTATCTGCTCTGATATCGAAATTCTCCCACAACACCCCTCCTCAGTTGAGACCGCCCGGTCTTAACTGGCAATGTCACCAATTGATCCATTCTGGGACCAATAACATACGATCATTTTACTCTGAAAAACCATTAGATGTTCACTTGAACTGATTCCCGATTTCCCATCATGCATATAATACTCCATAACTGGATCCAACCATCAGATAAATTCATGACTTCATTCTGACAACGAGATCGATAAGTGCTTTCTCTTTAAAGCATCCAGTTCTAACCTATTCGAATTAGCATTAGGAATTTGTCAACAGCCTGGCCAAGGCCATATCATCCCATTGAGAGTAGTGCCTGCAAAAAACACGACCTCTTCATCCAAATAACACACATCAATCAGATCTATCCTGAGATTCTGATATCAACTTGCAACATTTCATTCCATTTCTTCAGGAACAAAAATAAAATCCAGTATAACCAATCAAATTCATCATGAACTTAATCAATTAAATTACTTACAACACCACTTCGGAGAGGTTCAAGAGCTCTGCCTGGAGACCCTTGAAAACATCCTCTTGAAGTACCTTGGTGAAAATGTCAGCATGATTCTGAGTCGATCCGACATGGACAAACTTTACCAATAAATCAGCGACCTGCTCTCGGAGCCATGACAATCGATAACCCATATAATGTGAACCCTTGTGATTCTTGTCATTCTGAACTCCATCCATTGACGCTCTGTTGTCTGTCATAATAGTTGACGCACCAGTCTTTAACAATCCCAATTCTTTGAGAAAAAAACGGATACCCAAGATATGACGCACAGCGTGGACAGCTGCCATCAACTCTGAATCTCGGGTAGACAACGCAACAGAGGTCTCCAACTTCGATTTCCAAGCTATCGGATTAGCTCCAAATCGCAACACATAACCAAAATAACTCCTTTTGGTCAAAGGATCATTCGCAAAACTAGCATCAACCATACCAGTCAGATCCAAGCCGTCTGGACTCCTCCTATAAGTCAGCACACAGCTTTCCTCAGTATCAACAAGATACCATGCCAGTCGAACACAATGGTCTATCACTGCTTCGGTCTGTTTACTACCAGTAAACCTGGCCACAATCGCCGCAGCATGAGCTGCATCTGGACGAATTCCCAAAATGATATAAGCAGCAAGACCCAATATTCTTCTGCTATCAAAAACATCATACGGGACAATAGAGTTCCCGGGCATGGACGGTTCATAAATGCTCGAATTGTCCAACGCCATTGGAGTTCTGACACCACAGTCATTCACTCCATCTTTTCCTTCTTTAGGAAACTCACTATAGACTTTATCGATAACTCGCTTTTCTCTTCTGGCAAACTTTGCCTTTCTGCGAGCTCTGGAACCCATACTTTCCAACAGCGCCTTGAGCTTTTTGAAAAGTTTCGGCATTCTGAATGTCATAGTTCCAGCCTTTCGATCAATCTTAAGCAACATACTCAAATACTCATGCTCATCTCCATCGGTACACTCCGGTGACACCGCAAATCGACTTGCATAGGCATCTGAAAATTCACGCCTGATCCTCTGCCCGTCTTCATCCTTCGTCGCTATCATAAGCGAATCATCGACATGACAACAAAGAACTGCAAATCCTTTACCTTCTTTCTTAAAGAACACACAGGGATCAATCTCTGACATGGTCCAACCTGCTCCATATAAACCATCCTTATCAGGCTTGGTTTCACTGCCAATCATGAAATCACGAAACATCCTGTAGAAAAGTTTGCAACTCAACTGGCATCCATACAGAGCCCTCCGCACACGAAAATACTTGGCTGGACGACCATTGGGACTCACCGGAACCAATTCAGGAGAATCCACCAAAATCTCATTCAAATAATCTGGTATTCGAACATAAACAGGATCAGCATCCTCAGGATACACTGCATGCAAATACCCTCCAGCTTGATCTCTTGTCTCCATACTCATATCCAACTGAAGACACATACTGCACATGATTTTGACCGCATCAGGATTGACAGTGGGTGAAATCTTGCTATCTTTCTCATACCAATACTTATCTAAAGTTTGGCAAGCAACTAATCTCGCTTTCTTCCTGGTGTCAGTACCATCAGCCGCTTGCTTCTGGTTCAGGACCCACATTAGTGTCACAACCTTCGCCCCTGGTGGCAAACTATCTAGAGCTTCCAGACAGGGAAAATCAACAAGGATTCTCTTCCACTCAGCTACCACAGGATCTTTCCAACCATTAGTGTCGAAATTCTTCATCACATCTTTGATCTTGATAACTTTTGTGGCATACACATGAAACAAATCTTTGAAGGCCTCAGAATGCTTAAATGCATCATCATTTCGAGGATCTAGTACTGCATTCATCGCTGCTCTAGACAACTCATCAATCTGACTTTTGAAAGGCCTTCCTTCTTTATCTCTCAAATGATTCTCAATATCAACCAACACCTGACAAACCTTGGCTGACACCCGGGAAACCATCTCAGCAACTGGTATCGAGCTGGACACGTGATGTAGTCCACTGATCCCCAGACCTCTCATGATGTCTTTCTCTTCCCAGGTAAGGTTGTCGTCCTCGACCACCTCATCTTGAACCTCACCCACCTCAGCTGCACTATTGGCTTCCCTTGCCTCAGCCGCCTTCTTGTCTTCTCTCGCCTTCTTGGGTAGGTGTTTGTCTTTCCTACCTTCCTCGGCAAATTTGACACTTCTACCAACCTTGCCCTCTTTGGCAATTTTGATATCATTCACTAACTTCTTGAGGTTCAACTTCAATTCAGTGTTGGCATCTTTGAGATCACCCATTTCAACTCCAAGCTTCTCGATCAACTCTTTATACAAAGGACACCCCTCCTCAGCTGATGCCTCTCCTCCGACACTCTTAGGATCGATAACACCTTTGGAGGGTTCACTCCCCGTGGAGGAAACACGATTCACTTTTGCGCCAAGCACTTCATCCATGACTGTGCCTGTCTCCATAACTTCAGAGATCGCTCTCACCGCTTCTTTCGCAGGACTCGAAACCAACATCGCTTTGAGCAATGGATTACCTCGAACCACATCAACTGAGGTATGTTTTCCGAGCACCACTTGTCCTCTGCAGAAAGCATATATCAAATCAGCCTTAGTGCCACCCGACAACTGCATGTCAGCAATGGTTTTAGACTTCTTATACTTCTCATACCGATGCCAGGTCTGAGAATTCTTTGCCTTAGGATTAGCAACCTGAAACTTAATTTTGTTGCTACCATCCTTCCAAAACCATTCAAACCATCGCTTTTGACCACCATTGAGCTCCAACCTCTTCTGAACTCCTGTCTGATTCAGACCCGTTCTAGGATCTTCAAGACTGACCCCATCATCCATATCAAATAGTTTCATAGGGGGTTCTCCACTGAAGAAATTTGCTTGACATTCATGATCTGGAATGCCATCATCTTTGTGTTCTTGTAGTTGACCCTCAACCTTGCCTTCTTCACCATCGGGCTGACTACCAACAAAAAGATCTTCGTCTTTACGTTCATCGGAGTCGTCTTTCGACTCTGCCTCCGGCATCACTTCTTCTGGAACCAAATAGCTGTCAAGCTCATTACTATCCAGATTCATAAATGACTCAACCAACATAGGTTGACCATCGGAGCTTGAGAAACCGATCACATAATCATTCCAATCAGCTTGATTCCTCTCTGGATCATACGCTTGCAATAAGCCAATCACATTCTGACCCATCAGCTCGCCACCATCAGCCGGCACCATGGGCCCTGCTAATTGCAATTCATTTCTCACACACAACTGTGCTGGTCTAAGCATCATATTCTTGATGACCTTCACGTTGTATCTGATTTGGTATCTCTGCCTTGGGACATTCCACACCAACCAACCTTTAGACTGCCAGGGAATCCCCATCCACAAGGCCAACTCTCCTTGCCTCTCATAACTATTATTCTTTTTGTCATTCTTAAGAACAAGAGCTTGCCCAAAAGCACAGATAAGGACTGTCAAATCAGTGAAACGACCCGACCACACCACATGAGGCATTCTGTGCCAACTTCCTTTTACATGCGGTGATCTCGGACTTTGCATATACCTCCTCGAGATAATAAAAATAGCATGAAGAAAAGATCTGTCCCAGACCAATTCATTCAAAAATGAACACTGCAACTGAACCGACGTCAACGACATGACTCGACTCATTCCACCTTCAATACGACCATTCTGGCTACTCTGTCCAGTTGCGTTTGTAAATAAAACGACAGATCGCATGAAACACCATCTACCAACTTTCCTCAGAAACATCTTCAACTCGTTGGTACTGAACCATATGGGATCACAATCAGCATACAAGACACGCAACTGCACACCTCTTTTCTCTGTTCTCACATAGTTCCACAAGAAATCCAAAGCTTCAGTGATATGCGTATGGTCTTTCAACGCAACACCGACCAGAACTTCAGAAATCGATTCTTCGAACAAGACGCCTACTCTGTTCTTATCATGACTTTCTCGCAAAGTCATAGCTGTGAAATCCATACTCCACATTTCACCCATGACATAGGCTGGCCTGTCCACCGATTCGGCCCTACCTCTAGGTTGCCTCCGTCTTCTTCTGGATAAACAATATGGGCACACATCAGCATAACCTTTGACTGCAGTCGGATTACCAAAACAAGCTTCACAAAGCTTTCTAGTGACCTCGTCTGAAGGATGACCATGCGCCAAATGAAATGCCTTAGGATCTCTTAAGATAGGAAACCTTCCTGGGACACTCCCATCTGCTAATCTTTGAACTCCTGGATCAAACCTTTCGTTCATCTGTTCCTTCGTAGTTGTGAACATATCATCAGCCCCCCCCCCCTTCGAAGAAGCAGACTGAACACCATCCTCATCATCCCTGAGGTAACGGATATCTTCTCTGACACCATTTGCATCGATCACCATCCTTTCGCCGGAGCCATCCACTTCAAAATCATAGTCAGTGTTGTTATATACTTTGATTTTTTCTTCCAACGGGTTATTCCAATTGACACCATCAGCATACTCCATAGAGACTTTAATACCCTGAGGTTTCTCATCGGGGACAGCAGCATTGTTGTCTACTCGATGAACTCTTGCCTTTAACACTCGACTCATACCACTATATGCATGTGTAGCTTCTGCAATTTCCCTCGCTGCAATTGATGCTGTACTTGAACGCATCATTGCCCTAAGAATCGGTGAAAACTTTTTCAACAACCTGACTGCCGGCATCTTTGGAATAGTAACTTGCCCACGGCAGAAAGCATAAATCAGATCCTCCCTGGTTCCTGTAGCCTTCTTCATCTCACCAATATTCTTCGCATGCTTATACAAGTCATATCTTTGATAAGTTAGTGACGGTCTCTTTCCTGGCAATGGTGGTTTCTTTGGATTGACAGATTGAAACTTCACAACATTATTGTCATTTTTCCATAACCGACTAAACCATCTCTTTTCCGCAGGATTCAGCACCACCTTTTTAAAAATGCCGGTCTGATTGAGACCTTTCCTCGGATCCTCGAGACTGAAACCATCATCTTTTTCAAACAACATCAGATCTTCGTGCTGATCATCCGGATTGCCAAACAGATTCTTATCAGCATCATCAATCTGCTCCTCATCAGCTATTACTTGATCACCAACGTCATCGTTATTCTTGCCTATTTCATTACCATCATGATCATCGACTGCATCACTGACTGGATCATGACCATTGCCTTCACCACCATCAAAATCATCCGGTAGCTCTTCCCCTTGAACATAATAGCTTTCTAATTGATCATCTTCTATATTCATAATGGATACAACTTTAACTGGTTGCCCAGTGACAGAAGAAAATGCTATGACTGCTTCATTATAATCTTCACCACATCCACTCGGATTAAAGTTCTGCAATATACCCAAAACATTTTTACCCATCAAATCACTATCATCTGGAACCATTGGACCCGTTGGTTGCAACTGATTGTTTATGCACAACCGAGCTGGCCTCATCATCATATCCTTGATAACCCTTACATTATATCTGACTTGATATTTTTGCCGAGGGACATTCCATACCAACCAACCTTTTGAATTTGCTGGGATACCCATAAATAATGCCAGCTCACCTTGCCTTTTATACTGATTAGACTTCTTGTCATTTTTCAAGATTAACGCCTGACCAAAAGCACATATCAGTATAGAAATATCAAACAGCAGTCCCGACCACGCAGTATATGAGCTCTTATGCCAACTATTCCTTAGATGAATCGACTTCGAATTTTTCCGATATCTTCTTGCCAATATGAATATCGCGAGCATAAAAGATCTATCCCAAAACAACTCATTCAAAAATGAACATTGCAATTGAACTGAAGTCAATGCCATGACTTGATTCATCGAACCTTCAATGACACCATTCTGCTGACTCTGTCCTGGAACATTGGTGGATAACGCCACACCGTTGACGAAACACCATCGTCCTACTTTCCTCAAGAACATCCTCAATTCATCTGTACTGAACCATATTGGATCGCAATCTGCATACAAACATCGTAATTGAACGCCTCGCCGTTCTGTTCGCACGTAATTTTTTAACCAATCCAGCGCATCACATATAAAAGTATGGTTCTGAAGAGTCTGACCTACCAACATGTCAGTCTCATTTTCTTCAAAAAGAATACCAACTCGGTTGAGGTCCCAACTGCTCTTCAAGCACATGGCTGTAAAATCCATAGTCCATTTTTCACCTATGGCCCATGATCGACGATCTACGTGCTCATGCCTCTTCTTAGGTTGCCTCCTTCTCCTCCTAGATAAACAGTATGGGCACTGATCCGCATATCCTTTCACCACAGGGCATCCCTGACATGACTGCGCAAGCAGTTTTGTCACCTCATCAGACGGATGTCCAGCCGCCTCATGGAATGCCTTAGGATCCTTTAATATTGGAAACCTACCAACGATTTCACCATTAGGCCCCCTAACCTTGCCTTGCTCTCGTATATATTCATCTTGAGACTTCAAAGTTTCTTTCCTTTGCTGTGTTCCATACTCCTCTTCACAGGACGTCTCAAAATAAAATGCCTCTTCTGTTTCATCAGGGAAAGGGTTTTGATCATTAGCAAAACCAGGTAACCCCAAGAAATGAGCACATACAGAACATAATTCTCCTTCCTGAATCTCAACACTACAGCGTTGGCAAAAACACTGCATCTTTCCATCAGGATAGCTGTTAGCCTCTATCCAACCTTGCCTTGTGAAGGTAACATCTGCTTTGGATGGTATATAGTCCTCAGCAGCTGGCATCGAGACCGCACAAGCTCGACACATACCAACATTGAAATCTTCCACTTCATACCAGTGGCATACGCCACAGACAGCATTTCCGAACTGCCCCTCTTCCCCTCCGCTTCCAACGGAATCATAGAAATAATTATAACCTTCGTCGTCTATAACGACATCACTCCCATGACTATCACCAACACTACCTTGAGGTTCAGTAGTTTGGTACTCCACACCTTCAGTGCCGAGATTTATCTTGCCTTCTTCATACACCCAACTTGGTAAACCTTGGTTACACCAACCATCTTCCATGGGGCATGCACATGAGATCTTTCCTACAAACGAACTCACATCTTGCTTACAGTCCGGACAAAGGACTGATTCTCCAATAGCCTTACCTATGGCTTCGTCTCTTCTGGCGTTTCTTAAAACACCAACAAACAAATCACCATCCTCCACTCCAACAGTAGAGTGCCTGCTTGCGAACAGGTCTTCTTGCCCATCTATCACTTGCTGTTCTTGCACTGATAAATAATCATCCTCTGGCCAAGTAAGTTCTTCAACAACTAAACTTGATTCAACATCAAAAGAACCCGATCTTTCTTCATCTGCTTGAATATAACCACCATTTCGATACCTGAGACTGCTATCACCAGCTATATATCTCTCCTGAGTATCTAAATCGACGTCTCCTTCAGACCAAGTAGAGGGGGATATACCACTACTTTCATAATCGATTCTTTCATAACCTTGTTCCACATCGTTGCCTATCCTTGACACACGCTTGGAATTTAATTTCCTCACCGGCTCAAAAACCGGTTCTGACACCATCTTCCACAATTGACCTTCAGCAAGACCGAACCGTAGATTGCCATCCTTGCCTAGATACACTCCAACTTGAAGCGACCAACAACCATCCTCTTCTTTAGTAAGTTCAACAGCGAACTTATTTGGGAATACTAAGAAGCTTTTTTCCAACCTTTTATTGAGATATGCCCTGAAACCTCCTCTGCATTTTTCTGGTAATGATAACAACCAATCTTGCGCACCATTCACCATTTGTATAAGCAGTTCCAAATCATCAGCGAAGATTTCTTCATTTTCTGGGTCATCCCATGCGAACCTGAGAACACCATCAACTTTAACGACAGTGCCATCTGCAGTCACCACCCTACATTTTGACTCATGCATTACTATATCTTTGCATGCAAGTCCTTTTGTTGGGCCTAAATTTACCGCCGCGCACGAATCAACAAGCATCTTTATCACTGCCAGCCTTTCCATATGTCCAACCTTATAAGCTTTACGAGATTTGAACATAGATGTTGACCCACTGCTAGCGCAGCTTCTTCAATTGCCTTGAGGACTCCCTCGCCCTCTTGGAGCTCCACGACCCATCATCGTGTTTCTTAAGGGAGGAAGACGCTGCTGACCATTCATATAACCTGGAGGATTAAACAATCCATTGCCTTGAGGATGCCCCGTCCAACCATACATAGGGCTTCTCGGATCTGTCCTTGCTTGCTGCATCTGATTTTGCATAAGTGCCATCTGATTTTGCATCTCTGCCATTTGCTTCAAAAGACTCGTGTCCGATCTGGCTGCGTTCACTTTCACATGATCGCCACCGTCCTCATTGTCGTCCTCAACATCAAAATCAGAATTACTGTGCATGCTCGGTACGTGCCCACTGACGCTAGACCTTGTGTCTAAGAATGACTGGTAATCCGATGAACCTGTTATTTCTTCAATCCTATCTGTGAGACCAGCATTCTTGATTTCAGCATTTCGAAGCTGCTGTTTCAACTGGTTAACCTTGCTATCACTATCCTTCTTGCCATTCCCATCGATATGTCCCGTCGATGAATTCTTGCCTGATGGTTTGTTCCAATCTAAACGCCCATCGTCATCAATGCTATCTCGGATCAACTCCACTGCTCCCTTGGGCAGATTCTTGTCTAATACAAGATCAGCCGCATTTGTATCCGTAAAACATCGAGTAAACAAACATGGTGTCTGTCCACAGTCATAGTAAACGTAACCATTCGTTTGCTGCCTTCGGCAGGGACAGGTCCCATTCACCTCATGGATGAGACAACCATGATCGCACACTTTGTATTTACCTTTCCCCGCGATCCATTTCCCGCAAGTAGGCTTGAAAGACGTGCACCAACGTTCCACCATATACCCCTTTATGGACATGTCGTTGCCATCATCTTTCTGGGTCTGGAACAATACCTTGTTACCGTACCCACCGCCACTATTATTGCCTGTATGACCACCGCCATACTTCTGATTATTGCCTGCATGATCACCGCCATGCTTCTGGACCTTTCTATCCTTCCGATTATTCTGGCTTTTATCATCGTTATCCTGGCTTCCTTTACCACCATTCTTCCCTGCTTTCTTTTTAGAATGCACAGTGGTATGAGGAATTCCCGATGTCACAAGCGCAGTATTTATCAAATCTGTTTCCGTCCAGGAATTTGGATTGCTCTTCCTCCAAGGATCCGTGAACAGAGATGCATCTTTGATTCGGTATTTTTTATCGTCGAAAGCCTCTTTCAAGCAAGCAAGTATCGCCACGTAGAGACCAGGATCCAACGTTGTATGTGACTTGTTGCAATTCACATCCTTGCATGGTACTTTTGCGAGCATTCTGATGCAGAAATCTTCCGTGTGCAAAAGCCTAGCCAAAGTAGATACCCTTTTCTGACTCATAACCTTCAAAATATCATCCAAGGACCCCTTATCCTTCACACTCATCGCACTCTTTGGGACCATTTGATCTTTATCTTCCGCAGATTTGACGCCTGCCTCGTAGTCTTCAATGTCATCCACTATGTAGTTCGCAGACTGAGCCAAGGTTGCTATATTCTGTAGCATCTCCATCCATTCGAGCACTGTGTCGTCATTCATGGTGTATTTTGAACTTTCAATAACACTGAGTTTGGACAACTCCACCAGGTTCCTCGTGTAAATGTGAAGATCCAAATCGTCAGTTGGCAAGTTATTCTCTGCGAAGATACTTATTGTCTCGCTGCTGATCACGCTTTTCACAACCTGACTATGTGAGTCAACAGCTGACAATCCTAGAGTCATTGGGTCTCCAGCCTTTAATTGGAGATAAGTAAGTGTTTTAGACCATGCCCCAAAAACATCTGTCCAGGTCACATTCACTCCAACATCCTTTTCATGATCCATCCACTCCAAGGCAACTCGCAAGGCCTCTACCGATGGGATGATTTTGACCTGACCCGGATGATCCTTGTGACGTGCCTCCACTACCAACGGCATGTTCGTGTCGTAGAATAGTATAACCGCTGACCTTATTGTTTCTGACTCTAATTGGTTATCTTGTTGTGCCAATAAAGCAAGAATCAAATATTCTAGTGTGGTCATCACTCCAGCGAAGACAGTAAGAGGAAAATGGATGATTTGATCGTCATATTCACGGATTTTGTGTTGCAAATCCAACCTCAATTGCCTGATCAGAGAGCCATGCTTAACCTCCGCCTTCATAAGTATTATGTCAAACTCATGCATTAACAATCCATGCATAGCAATAGCCTCCACATATGCGCTCGACGTTTGACAATAAGACACATCACTGATAGATCCTACTGTCAATGCATTCTGATCTCCAGTTGCCTTTTTTCTAAGCTCATAGAAAGTTCTGTGCATAGCCAAGAACGAGGGCGAATTACGAATGATGAATTTTCCTGTATCGATTTGCTTTTGCTGCATAGCCCTGGCCATTGTCACATTACTATATTGCACTCCTCTTTCAACAACCAAAGCCTGAGATTTATCCCATCTAACCTGAATCTCTTGTAGATTCTTAGCCTCTTTTTCATTCGATCTTTCTTTTACCATCAATGAAGTCGTTTCCACCGGTTTCGAGCTGTCGTCATTTGACTCATACAAGCACCTGTCAAACTTCCATTCCTCTAATAACTTCTGTTTAATGACGTAAAGATGAACGGCGATATATTTATATTCGACTGCATCTATACCTGTCAATCCTGTGGTGTCACGTTTTTGTTTCATCTTGCCTGGATCAATAACAAAATCTGCGTCCTCCTCAAGACGTGCTTGAATGCTCGTCCAATTTACTATCCATTCCATCTCAGACAATTTTACATATGCTTCTCGTCTTGCAGAGTCATCCTTCTCTAATAGCAATTCCATTTTCATCTTGTGGTATTCTACATATTGTGTCTGGTCAAGACCAAAAAATTCTAACACGTCCGCATAGACCTCCAATTCTTTCTTGTTAGTCCACATGCTGTATGGTGCCCTCGTAAATTTAAAGTCTTCAGCTGTCCAGTTGCTAAGATCTTTGAAAGCGAGTGTTTTGTAGGTCGGCTTCACCACAATCATTGCCTCTTCATTCTTCGATTCTTCTGCACCATCACTCAGCAGCTCTGTGTCGGTTGCAGTGTCAAAGTATTTTCCAAATGTGGGCACAAAGTGTGCTATTGCTTTCATCAATGGTTTGTCTAAGAGCTCTTTCCTCGACCGAAAACCAATTATTGCCGAATATGCATCACTCAGTGTAATGCTGATGTTTCTAACCTTGATCCTTTCGACGAGACGTCTCAAAATATAGCATCTGTCCTCTTTTGCTTTTTCATGCAAACATGCAATCAATTCCAGTGGCATACCATCGAAACCATTGTGAAAAATGCTCATAAAGTAACATAATGCATCTGGTTTCTTTGCCAATCTGTTCTTGCCTTGTGATTTGGAATCTACAAACATCAATAAATATTCCAAAGCCTGTCTTTGTCCCGATGTGATTGCCATACTTCTTGAAAGTAACGTGTGCATCTGGACTATCAAATGTTCAGGTCTTGTCACATAGTCTGCTAATCTCTCATATTGTTCTTCCTCGAGGAATCCTTCTGCTCGATGAAAAACTTCTTCCAGAGATTTTGGGATGTGACCCCAAATGTTTCCTATGTTCGTCATAATATTACGTGGGATAATGGCTTACTTTTTCCCCATCGCGCCCATGTTATTGAATATATTTGCTTCCGCCTGGCTCAATAAAACCCGTATTTCCTTGATCTTAAAGTTTAGCGCTGCGAATAAATTCGCAACTTGCCACTGCCGCAATAATATTATGGAACAGTCCGCACAAATCCAACTCGTTTTTCTTTAATTATACCTGAGCATCATCATCGATCAGACATCTCAAACTTGGATTTGTGACACAAACGAAAGTTCCTTTTACCTGAGCATCATCATCGATCAGACATCTCAAACTTGGATTTGTGACGTCAAGAAATATTTTCTGACTGACCAATGAACTCAACTCTCATTTGAATAATCCAATGTGCCTCCTGAAAGAACATCTTCAGATTCTGATAATCTTTAGATTTCTATGATGATTCACATTAGGGACTACATTCCCTATCAACCTTCTGCACGCTACTTCCCAACAGCTTCATTGTTCACATGCCAACATGCTACAATGCAGATAAATAACCTTTGCACATCGAGTCAAACAGACCGATCTTGGTGCATAAATAACCATTCGCACTTCGGATACCCAGAGATCGCCTCAATTAGCTTTCTCCCGAACATGCTTCATAACCTGAGTTGATTCCAACTCAACCTTCGCAATGGACCATATCCTCTAATCAGGATTTCCATTGAAGGGAAATTACCCTCATTCCTTTCCTTCACTGTCAAGATTCCTTCGACAGCAGTCCTTGCTTCACTTCAAGGACAGAGCAGATTACACTTGCGCGGTGTTCCCACCAACCTATGCGCAATGCTTGTTTCCTATGTACATTACAGTCTCGCAATACTGCAAGCACATCTAACCTTCAACTTCATACATTGGGAGACGAAACGGGGATAACTAGGCACCTGAACCTAGCTCGTCTTTACCAATGTCTACCATAGACTTAATTTCCATCATTGCTTCATACCCCCTTCATGGGGAGGGATAGGACATCTCCTGCTATGTAGTTAAGTTTGTCATCAAATATATGGACACATCGCATCTATATACAATGTGGCATACCAATATGCTCCCATACATCAACGCTTGGGCTAACCTCGCGGAATATTCGATAACACCCCTCCTCAGTTGACGGTCCGGTCAACTGAGAAAAACAACGATATTCTTCGATCAATATGAACTTCTGTTCATCATGCTTATTCTGGTGGTACAACTTGTCGTGTTTACGATGGAATTCCTCACGACATGAAGTAGATCGAACCATAACTCCAGAACCTTACCATATCCACTAAGCAAGCATTAAGAACATCTGGGAAACCTTGGCCGAGGTTCATCCAGTTTCTTTTGAATAAATCTATCCTTCGCTCATGGATTTAATAACCTGAAGATCTAATAACTTCATTCCAAGATCTAAGAAACCAATTCTTCCAAATTCAATAATTCAGATCGTAACTTCACAAAGTCGTCTTCGCAAAGTACCTTGGTAAAAATGTCTGCAACATTCTTCTTAGATTCAACATGTTCAAAATGAACCAACAAGTCTGCAACCTGTTCTCGGAGCCAAGATAGTCGATATCCCATGTAGTGTGACCCCTTGTGGTTCTTGTCATTCTGAACTCCTTCCATTGAAGCCTTATTATCAGTCATCACTGATGTAGCTCCTTCTTTCAATAATCCTAACTCTGATAGAAAGAATCGAATACCCAATATGTGCTGTACTGAATGCACTGCAGCCATCAATTCAGCATCTCTCGTCGATAACGCCACCGACGCTTCCAGTTTTGATCTCCATGCTATCGGATTAGCACCATGTCTCAAAACATATCCAAAATAACTCCTCTTTGTCTTAGGGTCATTAGCAAAGCTAGCATCTACCATGCCACTTAAACTTAAGCCATCCAAACTTTTTCTGAAAGTAAGGACATAATCCTTCTCAGTATCTACCAAATACCAAGCCAAACGTACCGTGTGTTTGATTACGGCCTCTGTTTGTTTACTGCCTGTGAATCTCGCTACAATCGCAGCTGCATGAGCTGCATCGGGGCGAATTCCTAGAATAATATAAGCCGCCAAGCCTAATATTCTTCTGCTATCAAAAACATCATATGGCACAATTGGATTTTCTTCTGAAGATTCTGCATATATGTCTTTGTTGTCTAGAGCCATGGGAGTTCTGACTTTCTTCTGATCAAGTCCTTTCGAACTAACATTCATCGGCTCACCTCTTACATAAATTTCCTTTCTACAATACTTGCCTCTTTTCTTCGCACGATCACCCATGCTCTCCAACAATGCTTTCAACTTAATGAATAACTTAGGCATCTGGAATGTCAGAGTTCCTGCTCTTCGATCTATGGTGATTAACATACTGAGGTATTCATGGACATCACCATCAGTACATTCTGGACTCACTTCAAATCTGCTTGCAAAAGCATCGGAGAATTCTTGCCTGATTCGCTGACCATCTTCATCCTTGGTTGCTATAATAAGCGAATCATCTACATGACAGCATAATATCGCGAATCCCTTTCCTTCTTTCTTGAAAAAGACACATGGATCTATTTCTGACTGGGTCCAACCAGCTCCTCGATGTCCATCTTTCTGTGGTACTGTCGCACTCCCAACCATGAAATCTCTAAACATTTGATAGAAAATTCTGCAACTCAACTGGCAACCATATAAAGCCCGACGGACTCTAAAGAACTTTGCCACTCTACCATCAGGTGTCTTAGGTACCAGTTCTGGACTATCCTTCAATATGCTATCCAGGTGATCTGGAACTCTCACATATACAGGCTCTTCATCATCAGGATATTCTGCATGAAGATAACCCCCTGCCTGATCTCTTGTTTCCATTGTCATGTCTAACTGCAGACACAACCCACACATAATCTTGACCGCATCAGGATTTACAGTGGGAGAGATTTTCTCATCTTTCTCATACCAAAACTTTTCCAAAGTCTGACAAGCCACGATCCTCGCCTTTTTGCGAGTGTCTGTTCCCATAGAATTTTTCTTCTGAACAAGCACCCATAACAAAGGAACCCACTTCTTTCCTTGTGGCAGTTCACTTATAGCTTCCAGACATGGAAAATCTATTAATATCCTCTTCCATTCTGCTTTCATTGGATCACACCATCCATTTGTGGTAGCATTCTTTATCACATCCTTAACTCTAATAGCTTTGGCTGCGTAAACATGGAATAATTCCTTAAAAGCCAGAGATTTATTGAAGCACTCATCATTCCTTGGATCTAGAACTGCATTCATCGCAGATCTCGACAGATGATCCACATGAGCACGAGCTGGTCTCCCTTCTTTGGTGCGAAGATGATTTTCTATATCTTGTAGGACTTGGCAGACCTTGGCTGACGCTCTGGATATCATTTCTTTTACTGATACTGAGCTTGAGACATGCTGTGTATCATGGATACCCAATCCTTTCATAATGTCTTTGTCTTCCCATGTCAACTCATCATCTGAGACTTCTTCTTCTTGCTCTTCTTCCTTTCCTGCAGCTTTTCTTGCCGCTCTTGCCTTTTTCGTCAGGTGCTTATCACCCGACTTCTTACCTTTTAATTTCTTTTGCTCTTCCAATTGCTTCAAGATTTCTTTAACTTTTTCAATCTTATCATTTGATTCTATATCCAATGCCCCAATCAACTCCTTCAACAATGGATCCTCTGAGCCTGGAGATAACCCCTCCTTAGATGATACATCCTCTGCACCTGAAGATAACCCCTCCTTAGATGATGTATCTTCTCTGACACCATTTGCATCGATCACCATCCTTTCGCCGGAGCCATCCACTTCAAAATCATAGTCAGTGTTGTTATATACTTTGATTTTTTCTTCCAACGGGTTATTCCAAT
>OLGU01000124.1_pt1 | contig 22534 bp, 6 predicted proteins | sample 1609281 | NCBI WGS metagenome assembly OLGU01 (sample SAMN05416705, study PRJEB24817) | seawater metagenome | isolation source: Sea water | place: Canada:Atlantic | collected 2013-07 | reverse complement strand
GTGTCGGTGTGATCGTGACCTGTAGGTCCGGTCGCGTGTCGTTGCGGGCTGCACTGCGTGCGCCATCCTGGTCTCGGTGTCGGTGTCGGTGTCGGCGCGATCGTGACTTGTAGGTCCGTTCGCGTGTCGTTGCGGGCTGCACTGCGTGCGCCATCCTGTTTGGACACTAGTCCCACGAGGGTTGCGGCAGACGTGATGCCGCACCTGTCGTGGCTTGGTATCTTGTGCAGCGCGGGTGCACTGCCGGCACGCTGAACTATGCAGCGAACGCACTCGCGTTTTGTCAAGGCATCGTCCAGTAGTCGCCGTACCGTGCGTGCGGCCCGCGCTGTGTTCCTCGGTGGTGTCCCCATCGTCACTGCCCCGTCGTGGTGAGTTCAGCCTCATGTTACCATGACTGATGGCTTCGGGTGCGCCATGCTATCCACCATCGGGCTTGGCTCCCCAGTCTGAGTTTAAGAGCGACTCGTCGCCCGTGCCTATTCTTGTGCACAACGCGCCGCCCCATGCAATGCCGGGATTCTCTCGCACCGCGAGCCCCATTGAGCAGGTCGTTACGTGTCGGTCAGCAATCGACACCCCATGCTCTCGCGCGCTGTCAGGTTGGCCAGCCTGTCGCGATGATTCCCCATGTGTCCCATGTAGCCCCATGTGCATGCGTAGTAGTAGTAGTAGTAGTAGTCCGGTGGGCAATGCCCACAGGGTATGTATGTGCGCGCTCAGGCCGCCGTTCCGTTGTTCTCGTTCGCCTTGTTGTCCTCGTTCGTTGTTGACGAGCCGGTGCTCTCGGGCCGTCACTTCTGCCTGTCCTCGATGTTCTGGGTCGCCACAGCTGCGCCCCGTGTCGCGTGCCTGGTCACTCGTTGCGTCCAGACGTTCGTCATCACGGTGTGAGGATCGCTGAGCACTGCATGCCACCAGTCCAGGGGGAGATAGAGCATGTCGCCAGGCCCCAGCTCAGCTCGGAACCACTCTGCTGGCACATCCTTGGCGGTGCCATCGAGCGGGCGAGCCAGTAAGCGCTCATTCTCGTCCCCTCCTCGCCGCCAATCGGCCTCGTTCTCGAATGTCTCGGGGCGCGCAATGTAAAAGACTTTGCGCCCTGTCAGCACGAGCACGATGTTGTGATACGCGTCCCGATGCGTATTGCAAGGCACACCTCCGCTGCCGATGCCCCTCGCGATGGCACCCGTGATGAACGCTGGTCTCACCACGGCGCACCCTGAGCCCGCTGTGGTCACCGCGAAGTCGTGCAGCTGCCGTTGCAGCTGTGCGAACCCCGCTGCAGCCTGGGAGTATCGCTCGGTGCGCATGAACTTGCTGATCGGGTTGCTGCCCTTGGCCGAGCGCGGTCGTTTCTTGGGCCGGCTCTTGGTGCTCAGCTCAGTCTCGATGCGCCACGGTTGGCGCCATACCTCCGCCAGCGTGCAGTACCCGTGGTTACAAGACCCGTCGGGCCCATCGGAGGGGCAGCCCTGGTTAGTACAGTAAGTCTCGTCGTCGGTCTCCACGAAATCGCTCCAGGCGGTTGCCAGTAAGTCCAAGCCCGCCCTCGTCGTCGTTCCGGAGATGATGAGCGGAGCCCTGCCCTGCGCCTCGGCAAGTGCTCGGAGCGCCACTCGACCCAGCTGCTCTCCTGAGGCGGCTGCAACCCTTCGCACGCTCATCATCCCGTTGTTCGCGTCGTCCCTCCTGTTTGATCGACGCGGCGCCGTTGCTGCGCCTGCCGTATGGCGCGTCCTGTCGTCGCGCTCCATTCTCGTAGTGGTGGTGCTTACCCGATCCGGTTGCGGAATGCGGGCGGGGTCGGTCTTACGTGTCCACGCGACGCTGGGTCGTGTTACTGTGGCCATTGCCGCTCCCTAATGTGCCCGTCGATCTTGTTGATGTACTCGTCGTCGGGGCGTCTGATCCTTCCCAGGTAGTGACCTGGCTAAGGTCCTCGTTCGGTTGGCCCGAAGTCCTCGTTAGGAATGCCAGCGGTACTGGCACCCAGGTTGATGCTCAATAGAACTTCGTGGTTGTATCTCGGTCATGCTCCGCGTCCTGTACCATTTCTGGGGTCGCGGTGGGAGTCGAGTGTATAACATCCCTGGTCGATCCATGTGCGACCAGGGCAGTAGCCGGGCTGGGCTCCCTTGTTGAACGAGCCTGCAATCCCTCCATATTGAGCTCACGGGGTGTTGCATGGTCGCCGTTGCCGAGTCCTTTGGCATGCATGTCTCTGCTCCGATGTGAAACACATTGGCAGTTTCGCACAGCCTCAGTGACTCCAGAAATGGCGCCCTGGGGTTGGATCAGGTTGTAGTCGTTGCCTCCTTTTCGCGTATTCTGGCCCGGCTATACGGTGACGGTGCTGCTCTCGTGCGTCCCTTCGGCACTGTCGAAGAGGCGCCACCGCCGCCGCTCGCCAGATACGCATGGACAGGGGGGTGCCCATGTCGTCGTTCCCTATCGTCTTGTTGATGTACTCGTTCGTCGTTGAAGGCGTCAGCCTCGCTGGGGTGCTCAGAGGTCCAAGTAGCAGGCCGCACGGAACTGCGCGACCTCCTGCCCTGGCACGATGTCGAAGGTGTTCGTGTACCCCTTGCGCTGCCGCTGCAGCTTGTATTCCATGTAGCGCACTGCCTCTGCCATCAGGGTGTCGTCGATCTCTGCGAAGGTGAACTCGTCCTCGGTTGCGCCCTCGACCCTACACCCACCGTCCATCATCGCCTTGATCGTGCCTGACAGACGGGCTGCCGCGCGTCCCACTCGGAACACGCGACCACCGCCGCTGATGAGTCTCACAGTACCCTGCTCCGTCTCCGAGGGTACCTGCGCTGCAAGCACTCGCGGCACTCGGTGACACATGGGCACTAGGTGCCACTGTGTGAATGCTCTCCCAGCCCCCACTCGCCTCACCACCAGCGTCGTCGGTGACTCGCGCGCCGCCGTCGCACGCAACCGCTGCGCCTTAGCCTCCCTTGCTGCGCGCTCCTGCTGCAGCCACGCAGCCCGTTTTACCTCCCGCGCTGCCGCGCGCACTGCATGCGCTGCATCCCCCATGCTCGCGCCCTCCTCGACTGGCGGTTGCTGCTGTGGCTGACGAGCAGCTCCACTGGCCGTGCCTGGCTCGCTCACGGTGGTGCCGAGTGCATCGCTGCTCGTCGCCACCTGCTCTGCAGTCGACGTGGCAGGTGTTACTGCGGCGGAGTTGGCCGTGGACTCTCGCCGCCGACTCGGGTCAGTCGGACGAAAGTGAGATAGCTTCGCAGCCTCCTGGCTGACGGGTGGCCTAGGCGGGGGCTCCCTTGTCTCGGGCGTCAGAGCGAGCGGTCGCTCGAACTCCGCTGCGATCGAATTGTTGTCGTTGTAGGCCGTCACCAGCTCCCAGATGTCGTTGAGGTACGGCCGCGCGAGCCATTTGCCATACTCCTGACCAAGACCCGCCCACTTGACCTTGTACTCAATCTCGCGCGTCCCCTTGGCGCGTCTCAGTAAGGGGTCCGCTGCAGTGGTGTATCTGTGCTTGTTGATACGCTGTACAGCCCAGCGCCGCTCGAGCCGAGGAAGCGACTCTTCAACCTCGGCTACCGTAGCTTTAGTGAAGTACCGTGTGAGCCGTGCAACGTTGACGACGTCCTTAATGCGCCTCGACTTGAGGTCCGTGAGTCTGATGTTGCCGTGCGGGAGTACCTCACGTACCTCGTAGGGTCCGTCGTTCGCCTCGACTGCCTTAGGATGAAGCTTGGGATTGTCCACGACCGAACCCTTCTTCAGTAAGACAAGATCCCCTGCTCGGAACTCTTCGTTCACGTCGTACCGCAGGTCCATCTTCTTCATCGAGTGCAGCGAATTCCTCAGCAGTGCCTGCGAGGTTGCATCCCAGACGACTCCCATCTGCTCTAGTAGCTTCTGGATATAGTCGGGCATCTCGGTCGGTAACCTGCGCGGCGTGCCTGACAGCGCGTCAATTGGCAGATTGGGCTGACGGCCAAACATCACATGGAATGGCGAGTACCCTGTCGAGCCCACCGTTGCGTTGTAGGCCAACACGAGCAGTGGCAGGTGCACGTGCCACTCGTCGACGCCGCTCGCGATGCGCTGCGCGGCCAACAATTTCTTAAGCACCGAGTGGAAGCGCTCGAGCGCACCGATGGACTGGTGGTGGTAGGCGGCTGACAGATTCACGTTGATCCCGAAGACCTTGTACAGTGCCCTCGTCACCTCGGACACGAATATCGAGGCATTGTCGCACCGCAGGCTGCTGGGGCACCCGTAGGTGCTGATGATCGTTTTGATGAGTATGTTGCACACACCCACCGCATCGAGATGTGAGTCGACGGGCTCCGCCACGACGAGGTGTGAGAACAGACACATGAAATCGAGCACTGAGTCGTAGCCCCCTGACTCGGACCCGGCCTTGTACACGTCCATGGCCCAGCAGTCACCAGGGCACTCCCCGTGCTCCGCCAACGAGGCCACTCCGGCCTTGTGGTGTAGCACGTTCGTGCGCTGGCAGGCGTCACAGCAGCGGATGTGGTGAGCTAGCTGTTGGCGCATGCGGCGAGCCCCGTCCCAGTGGAAACGGTCTCTCAGTAGCTGTAGACTCCGGTTAAGGCCAAAGTGTCCCGCTCCGTCGTGGCACTGCGCCACAGCGCGCGCCTGAAGTGACGGCGGGACCACGATGCGGAGTCCCACCTTCAATCGCCGTAGGAGCACCCCGTCATGTGCCAGCTCACACGCCATAGCTTCCTCATGGAACTCGGACTGCTCCAGCCCCGTGCTGCTGCTGAGCCGCTCATCACTAGGACCATGCCTTAGATAGTCTATGAACTGTCGAGTGCCGGGATGCTCCATCTGCGCGTCGAGTAATTCCAGCCTGGTGAGTGGCGCTCGCTGCTTCGGATGCTGCTGCTGCCTCGCCTCACTATGCTGAGACGCACCCGCTCCATCCGCGGCGTCCGCTGCCAACGAGCCGAAGTTCACAAGCACCTGAGCCTCGAAGAGTATGTCGAAGTCCCCATCCGCACCCAGCGGTGGCATCCCTTCCGGTGCCGCACTCTTAGACTCACCTGCTGCGTCACTATGCTGAGACTCACGCCCGCGCTCCGTGTACTGTTCGCTGGTCATGTCGGAGTCCGTTTGAGCCTGCGCGTGTAGCACCATTGCCACTAGCTGAACTCCTGCGCTGTGTGACTCAGTCGTGCTCGCCCTTGCGAGCGCGGCTTCTAAGGCCGCCTTGTCGAAGACCTGTAGCCACCTGAGTGACGTGTCAGTGCGTGTGAGTTGGAAGCCTACGTGGCGCTTCTGTAGAGTGGCTGTGAGTCGGTAGCCATTCACAGGCTGTCGCGCCATGTAGAAAGCACCAGCGAAGTTGCGCAGTGTCCCCGGCTGCAGCACACAGCAGAAGTACTCGGTGTTGCCCCACTTACCGATAGTGGGCATCTTCTCGAATGCCTTCGTGAGCATTACCGACAGCTGCGGTGATAGCGAGCGTGACTCGTAGACTTGCTGACAGCCGTCGTCGCCTCCCCTCCTCAACGCGCTGCCGCACATCAGGTCGAATCCTCTGATGGCGGCCTCCCTCGCGTTGCCACCAGACTCAACTTGGTGTGACGGGAAGGTGGTCTCGACACTGAAGTCAGCTCCGTTGAGCGTGAGTACAAGCTCGCCGTCGTGCACAATGACCGCACCCCTCATGTTGGTCATGGTCGTGCCAGTCACGATATTGACCTCCGCGCCCTTTGGCTGATGTCCCGGGTGTATTGCTGTGCACAGCTCGGCGCTCACTCGACCCTTCGCACAGGATAGCTGGAGGTGCACTCTCAGGGTGTGCTGCGTATCGTTGACTCCCTCAGTTCCAATGTGAAACACATTGGCGACTGGTTCGCGTCGTCGCCGTGACCTATCGGCCTCGATGAACAGGTACTGGAACAAAGCCCGTTGATCCCCCTGCACCCCCTTGCTGTGCGTGCCCTCCTCCGATCGCTTCCGAACGACGACTGTGTGCGTGGCTGCCGTAGCGCTACCCGCCAAAGCCGCGCTGAGTGGGGCAAGGGTTGCTAGGCAACTGCCCACCGTTGCTATGAAGAGTAGTGTGTCGCCTATCTGGACCGGTCGTCGTGGTCGTGCGTTGACAGCAGCAGCCACTCCCTTCGGAGGCGGCCCCATGCTGACGGCCCAGGCGTGCTGCGCATACTGCTTCACTGTCTGCGCCACGGGTGAGATGTCGGTGACCGCCACGCTAGGTAGAAGGTGTAGCCCTGTGTCCTCAGCGTGCAGACACACGACCGCTGTGGTATCGACGAGTGCCACTGCGATGCGCAGGTTGAGAGGGTATGCGGACGGGTTACTGATGTCGACACGATTACTCGGAACCCGTTGTTGTGACAGGACCTGAGTGAGCTCGACCAGGTCCTGTAGCCGCAACTCTCGCTGCATACGCTCGTACAACCTGTTACAGTAAGTCACGTCCTCGTAGGAGTACACGAAGTGCTTTCGGCTCAGAGGTCGCCTGTTGAACATTCCAGGTATGAACTGCATGGTTCCCTTGAAGGTCATCTGAACGTCGACGCTCTCGGACAGCCAGTGACGGATGACAGTCTCCAGGTTGCGCATCACAGCGGCGGGGCGCCGTGCGAGCAACATGTCTGCGATGCCAGTGTCGAAGATGTTGTGGACCGTCAGGCTGTACTCCTCCTGCAATGCTGTGGAGTCGCCCCCACAACAGTGGAACACTTTGACCACGTCGCTGTCTGCCAGAAGGTCGGCCAGCGTGCCCTCCCCTCTATCGGCTAAGATGCGGTGATTGCAGTGTGTGTCGAACACATACACGAGCTGTGGCTCGTCCTCGGTGACTCCGTCAACGCAGACCTGCGCCAAAGAGACGTGCGATTGCCGAGTGCCTAACTCGCCCTCCAGATCCACTGACACCGACGCCGTTGGATGCCGGTTCAGCCGTTCACGCATCAGCTTGACCGCCATCCGCATGTCGCTGTCAGTCTCGCACAGCGCGGGTCCCGTCGGTGCCTCCGTGATACGCGGTACCTTGCACGCCGCCTCCCACAATGAGTCGTCAGGCGTCTCAGCGATGTTTGCTCGAGCCCGTGCCAGCTCCCGTAACCGCAGCGCCTCCGAGCCCATGCCCTTGAATCGCCCCACCTTCTGGGTGACCCCGCGCTGGAACTCGCTCAAGTCCTTTGCCTCGCCGTCGTCGCTGAACACACACTGTAGCAGTTCCAGCGCTTCGAGGTCGACCCCACTCACCGCCCCTGCGGCAGTTGCCAGATCGACGAGTCCTGCGCCTGCGGGGTAGATGTCCTCGGGTCCGATCACTGTGAGGAATACTATGGAGTAGTGATCCTCCCCGTACCGTGTCCTGTGCTTGGTGGCTGCTCGTGCTGCCTTGGTCACTGCGCTGCCGTTCCCGTAGGTCAAGCTGAGGTGCTGGATCAACTGTGCACGGTATGTGGCGAGCGAGTCACGCTCTATCAAGCAGCCTGGTAGCGTATATGCGTCGTCGTGCCGCTCGAGGAGCACCTTAGTCTGTCCCTCGTCCGATATGTTGGTGAGCACGAGTGCGACTCTGCCGGCACACTTGGGACTGAGGTGGCCTTGCAGTGTCCGAGAACCAGGTGACTCTTTGGCGGTGTCGACCACGAGTGTCATCACTTCCAAATCGTCGAGTCGCCTCTCCATCGCTGCGTCCTCTCCGTCCATCCCACCTCCCTCCGTTTTCTCCCCCTCCCCTCGAGCCTGGTGCCGCGTCAGCGACGTGATGTCTGTGCACAGCTCGGCTTCCACACGCCCATTCGCGCAGGCCAGTCGGAGTTGCACCCGTACCTGCTCGTTGAGGTCCCTCCAGTTGAATGCGCGCGACAGACAGTCGGCGGCGATGTGGTTTTTGCCCTCCACCCACTTGATCTCCACGTCGAACTCCTGCAGCTTGAGAGCCCATCCTGACACACGCGATCCGTCAGGGTGTGTGTTGCGCATGAGCCACTGAAGACTCTTGTGGTCCGTGCGCACCACACATCGAGCTCCCATCAGCAAGTGCCGCCACTGCTGTAACGACTTGTACAGCCCGAAACACTCCTGATCTCGAATCGTGAATGCCTTCTCGTTGTCTGTGAACTTGTGCGACTGGAAAGAGAGCGGCCTGTGCGTATCAGGATCGTCAGCCGTCTCTCGCTGAGTGAGCACCATACCCACGCCGCCCACGGTCGCCGAGTCGACGTCGATGTAGAACAACTTCTCGAAGTCTGGCCGCGCTAACGCGGTAGCCTCGGCGAGCAGCCGCTTGAGCGCTGCGAATCCAGACCGCATTCGCCACGTTTCCACCTTCGTGGTGTCGGCTCCCTTCGCCTTCATGTCGTGGAACGGCGCGAGAAGTAATTGGCAGTTGGGGATGTATCGAGAGTACACCCCGATCATGCCCGCGAAGCGCCCGATCGAGGAGGGCTCCCTGATCAGTTGCTCCATCGCCATGTCCAGTAGCGCGCTTGTTTTCTCAGGATTGGGTCGAGTACCCTCGCCGCCAACGATGAAGCCGAGGTAAGGGACAGATCTCATGCCCACGTGGATCTTGTCGCACCGAACCGTGAAGCCAGCCTCGATGAGTCTTCCGAAGACCGTCGTGACCGCCTCCATATGCTTGGCCATGTCCCCCTCCGTCGCCGTGATGACGTCGTCGGCATAGGCCAGCGCCATCCCCGGTGGCAACCCACGCAGCGCAGAGTCGACCAGGCGCATGAAGCACCCGGGTGAGGACGTGAGTCCCATGGGCATCCGCTTGTAGCAGAACTGACCCCACGGCGTCCCAAAGGCGGTCTTCAGGCGGGACCCGTCGTGCTCCTCGAGCTCCGCCTGATGGAACCCCATCAGCAGGTCGGCCGTCGAGAACAGCGTGGCCTTCCCCAGAGCAGCGAGGTTGGACTCCACCGAACTGAGTGGGTACGCGTCGCGCTCCGTGAGCGCGTTCAGCGCTCTGAAGTCCAGCGTCATGCGGTACGTCGGCTTCTCGGGTGTCCAATCAGCCTTGCGGACCATGACTGGCTGTGCATTGAAGGGACTGCGGCAGGGCATGATCAGCCCGGCCTTCAGCTGCTTGTCAACGGCCTCCTTGAGAGCGGCCGTCTCGTCGCGCGACCGGGCTCGGTTGGGGATGTTGGGTGGGTTGGCCTTGTTCTCGTCAATCAACCTGGTCTTGATACTCATCTTGTACCCATGCGCGTAACCCAGCACCGTGGAGAAGAGCTGCCGACACGAGCTCACCATGCTCCTGATGAGGCTCAGATCCGTCGCCGAGGAGTCCTCCTCGTAATGGATGAGCTCCATCACCTGATCAACTGTGAACTCCATCTCGCTCTCCACGCGTTGGGGGTCCACCTGGAAGCGTCCCACCGCCGTGAGCAAGCCGACCTCAATCTCCCGCCCACTGGTGTTCTGGACGACGACGTCGACGTAGCCATCCTTGTCTGGCTTCTGGATTGTCGAGTATATGGTGAGCCCGCGCAGTGTGTCCAAACGTTCATCGTCTAAAGGCACGACACAGACCTCGTGGTCCCCCATCAGCGAGGCGGGCACCCGTACGCGCAGCTTGCGGTACGACCACCGTCCGACGCGCAGTGATTCTGGCGCGTAGGCGATGGGAACCGCACAGTCCACCAGCTCCTTGGCGACCGCGGACACCGCTTGCGTGGCCGCTGTCGCCGTCCCCTCTGCTGCGATGAGCGCGAGGTTTCCGAGCATGCTGTTGGCGCAGGCGCCTGTTCCTGCCGCTGCCGCAGGCGCCGAGGCCGGCGCACTCAGGCACTGTCGAAGCGTGGAGATGCGATGCACGAACGGCAGCGCCGTGGACTCCTCCATGGTGTCAGGATTACGCATGGTCATCTCACCGTCCGCCAGTAACCCGTCTGAAGCCGTCTCAGGGGTCTGCCAGAAGCGAATGGTCGCGCCGCCCTTGCCGTACACGTCGGTGCCCAACAGGAGTCCTGGTACACCGGGGACCACGGGCACGTCCTCGAGTGTGAGCTCGCAGTTGCCGTGCTGCAGTCGTAGACGTATGTAGTACAATGCCTGTGCATGGCCCCCAACTCCCGACACCCCAGGCAACGATGACTCCAGTTTCGTCACGCGCTCGACTGCGTGTGGTGCGAGTCGTTCCGCCTCCTCGGCCCACTTCAGTCCGGCGAGGTACGTACACGACCCGGTGTCTGGAATGCAGCTACTCACCGAGGCGTCGATGTCCTCACCGCCACCCGCGAACTTGAGTCCCCTCAGCTTGAGGGGCGTGTTGCGGCCCACGTTGGCTGAGCTGATAGCCATCCTGAACGGGGTCTTCGCCGCCACGCCGGTTCCCGCCCCAGTGCCAGTGGTCTCGTCCTGCTCCCGAGGTGTGGGCGCGACCTCCCCGGCGAGGTAACTCTTCGCCACCCTGCTACCGTCCTCGTCGGCGGCACAGCAGCTTTCCGCGTACTGACTGTCCACGAGCAGCGCCTGCGTGGCCCCTGTGATCAGAGTAGTAGCCATGTCCGACCCGACGAGCGCGTCACATAGCGCCCGCTCAGACACCTGGCCAGCCTGAAGCCGCTGCCTCAGGTAGTCTCGATAGTGCTCGTCGGTGGCCTCTCGAAGCTTGCGGTTCTCCTCGGCCTGATGGGCCACGGTTGCCTCCACTCGCGCGACCGCCATCCGTGCTAACTGCACCGTATCGTACTGCGCCCCTCGAACGTCCCGCAGTGCCGCTCGCGCGGCGGCCGGTGGCTCGTACCGGCCCCTGCGCAGAACCCCAGTCCGTCGCACCGCGTCCGTCTCAGCGTCGATCTCGATCTCCTCGATCCATCGGTAGTCGCCACTGTTGACAGAGCCCTTTATGCGCTCCGCCGCGGGTAGATCCCACTCCCAGGCGCAGGAACTGTGTGACAGACGCCGCAGAGCCTCCGCACTCACCCGCGTGACCCGCACGTCTGTCTTGTGTCCCTGCCAGTCGACGAGACCGTCCTGGAGTACCACAGCGTCCGGCGCGCCGTTGACTGGTCGACTCGTCTCCTCTGGAGCTGATGTCAGCAGCGCGTGCGCCTCTGTGATCCGCCCTGCGCTGATATGGTGTAAGCATACTTGCGCGATAGCCTCACGCACAGGCCCGGCTGACGCTGGTGCCTCGTCATCCGTCGTGGTCACAAGAGACTCTCCGTAGCCTGTCTCCTTGGATGCCGTGAGCAATGTGCGGTCGATGTCGTCGCAGATGGCCGCCGCCACCGCGGCTAGCTGCGGGTTGTCAAACTGAGCCACCTCCCGTCGCGCCGCGAGTGCCATCCGCTGCAGCACCTGACCATGGGCTCGGGTTGCGTGCTGGCGCATCTCGGCCACCGTTCCATCCGTGCGCTGAACGATGGCCACCCTCAGGTGAGGATGGCGCGCTGCGAACGCCCGGACTCCCGCTCGTTGTGACGTCGTACCGTTGCTGGCGAAGGCGATGGAGGTAGTGTCGCCGATGAGCCCGTCCAATCTGCGAAGCCCGCTGTGATACCATTCGTCCCTGGTTCGCCACGTGTCCTGGCTGACCTCGAACATGTCTGGTAGTGGCTGCGAGGGAGCGCTTTTGGTGGGCGCTCCCACACCCCAATGCCCGTAGAGGAGCACCGTGCGGCTGCCGAAGCGGCCCGTCGGTCCCATGCTCACCGTGCCGGGTTCGGCGAAGTCCCGAGGTTTGGCTATCCGTTCGTCCGCACTCGAGGGTCGCCGTTGGGCGTAGACGTCCGCCACGTCGGTCACGCCCACTTCGTGGTGTAGCCGTGACGCTGTGCAACTGCAATCCAACACGACTAAGCCGAACGAGACCGAGACCGTCTCTGAAGCGGCCCCCCCCTTGCATGCGATCCGCTCCACTCCTGACCGTCCCGCCGGGGCTGCAGTCGATCCTCGCGGTCCCTCATCGCCCGTACTCACGAAGACTTGCGCTGTGCTCGGCATCGTTGCGAGGTTGCCCCCTTCCTCCATCAGAGCAACCAGCGTCGTGAGGTCGACACCCTCCGCTGGCGCCACGTGGGCCGGCAAGCCTAATGAAACCCGACGACCCCACTCACGTGTAGTCAGCGCGCGCACAAGGCGTCCCCACCTCTCGCTGACGATCCCGTCGACCACCCCAGTCCCCGTTCTGGCCTCCGACTCGTCAGGAGTGCTGACGTCCGCTCCAGTGCTGGCCCTTGGCCCTGCTCAGCAGCCGTCCCACGAGTGGCGCACTGGGCCCAGGGCCTCCAGGCTGCTGCTGCTGGCGTGGTACCTCCGTCGACAGTTGCGACCCTGCGACCGTCGGAGCGGAGAGCGCGCTAGACGCAGCCACCCGCACAGCGGTCGATGTAACTGGCAGTAGGCCACTGACAGATTGTGAAACCTTGAGAAATGTGGGAAACTTGCTGAGATCGGCGACAACCTTAGCAGCTGGCCACCACCGCAGGCGGGCCGCTGAAAGCTCGCGTGATCCGTTGTGCGTGAGGGCAGGGCGATTGCCGGCAGCGCTGACGGGGACTTCAACCATCCAGAGCGTGAGATGGTGGTCGAGCCCTTTGGAGCGTTGATGGAATTGGATAGCGGCGTGGCCGTTGGGCGCGCCGATGAAGGCATGCTCAGCCGCATCAGCCCACAGAGTAGGGAGGTGTACTTCCTCCGCGAGCTCACGTCGAGCACACAGGTCCGGTCGGCCGTCTTCGCTTGGATCCAGAGCCCCGCCAAACGTATCGAACTGCGGGTATTCAATGGACGAGTCCCTGCGATACGAGACGTATAACTGACGCTCGCCGGTCTGAGGCTCGAGGCGATGAAACCAGACTTTGGAGGCCTTGACGGTTTTGACGGCGAGGCCGGTGTGGCTCGTCGCCAGAGCACCGCTGGGTGTGGGGTGACTCAGACCCGCTGACCCAGGATCGGCCGGAGAGTCGCGCGCGAACCGCTGTAACAAGCCCACCGCCCGTAGACACCGTTGGTACCGCCGCGCCTCCACGGCCCCACGTGCGGCGGCCTGTAGCGTGACTACCGCGGCAGTGCGTTGCTCGCAAGAACGCTGCGCCCCCACAGCCTCCAGCTGCCTGCGATACACCCCCAATTGCTGACGGTATTCCTTGGCCGCGTCGGCACCCCGCCACACTGCCTGCAGTCGGACGGCAGCTCGCAGCCGATCGCGCTGCCCCCGTCGTGCCAGATAGCCCCGACTGCTGGCCTGCAGCAGAACCACGCAAGGTCCCATTAGCACACGGAGCTCCCGTCGCGACCGACGCGACGCCCGCAGCTCCGCGACGTAGTCTCGGGCCACATATTGTCGCCACCCCATCTGGATTGACAGTGCCGCGCCTCGGCTCGCCCGACGCGCTTGCCACGCCCCACGGCGCCGCCGGACGCTGGCTCCCAGCAACCCTGTGGCCCATTCGCGACGTGTCGCGCGCCAGTGACGCACCGCCCGTTGCAGGGTCCTGATGCCACGGATGGTATCTGCGACGCTGAGTGTCGCCCGCGTAGGTGGATGCAGCGTACGTCTGCATGACGTCGATTCCACCCGTACTGCGATGACCCCGTGCCTATCGCGCGCGGGAGGCACCACCCCTGGCAGAAGCATGTGCCGCAGTCGACTCAGTTGCACTGGTGTGCCCTTGCTCAGAACACGAAGACCATGTATAATCTCAACAGTGGCTGCTAGGCCGCTCTCGATGTTGAATAGCTGGATCCGTTGTCCTCGATCTAGTTCTTCCCGCTGACCAGGCCAGACTGCCAGTGGGACCACATACTCGAACTGGCCGACTCGCAGTGCTGCCTCGAATGCGTCAGTGCTCAGAGGAATGCTCACCGGCGTGACCCGCTGCTCCCCTGGCCACAGTGGGTAATCTAACAGTGATTGCTGCTCCCTCAACCACCCACTCAACGGTCCCGTCCCCGCCAGCAACCCCGCTCCTGGGTCACATTGTAACACCCACGTTGCCTGCGCCAGCGGCGTTGCTGGCTGCGTCACGCCGGTCTTGCCCACTGCTGCCGTGATCGCTGCGGCCAATCGTCCCCGTCCCGTTTGAGCTAGGTGCCCAGTGAACTCCGAAATCGTGCCGACCACCAGCGAGTTTGCTACCAGCGTCGACCGACTGTCCTGCGGCGCGGTGAATGGCGCTGTCGCCACAGCCGCCGGGTCCCCATGAATGGCTACCAGCCGCGTCCCTTCCGCAGTCACGGTCGTCCTCAGCAGCTGTGCCTCGTATCCCTTAGCTTGGTCTCGTTGCAACTGTAGCCACCAGGTGCCCACAGCGTCGTCAGCTCTCGCCTGCCAGTCCACCGTACCCTCCAGTGACACCACGTACAGATCGCACTCCAACCGTCGCCCGGACGCGGCGGGCCCGCGTCCGACTCCGGTGTAGTCTGCCGCTGCATGCGTCATGGTGTGAGTGTGGGCTGGTCCCAGCGCGCATGCTTCCCCAATGAGCTGGTGCAACCTACGCTCCACTGCGCTGCCTCCGAACATCGGCTCGATGGCGCCGCAGAGTACCCGTCGTGCACTCCAAGAATCACTCCCCGCCACGCCGTCCGGTCCAGCTCGCTCCTGTGCCCGCAACTCGCGCCCACTGACGCGGGGTATCAAGGCTTCGAAGACTGAAACACCGCTGTGATCAACCGCTGGTGTGACGACCTTGTCGCCCCACATGATGAGGAGCTGCGCGACCCGCTGCGTCACCATCTTGTCGTCGACGTCCTCGCCCCCTTCTTTGGGCTTGCGCGCTGCAAAGGTGACCCTCGAGTGCGGGCTGTTCTTCAGCAACTCTCGCCGTCGTGCTGTATACTGTGCCTGCCATTTCGACACCACCTCGCCCGTGTCTTCCGTCAGAAGGACCTCGTTGTCCAGCACCTCCTCCTCGTCGTCCTGTCCGTCAGTGCAGCTTCTGACGCCTAACGCACCTGCTACCGTCAGTCCAGCCCAGCTGTCAGCTGTCGCTGCCTTCGCCTCCTTTGGCTTGCGCTCGCTCTCATAGTCGGCGTTGGCACAGTCCGCGCAACTGTCGCAGACACTGCACATCCTGTGTTGCTCACAGCGTCCGCAGTGCCCGAGCCGCCGCCTCGCGCCACACCGTGGACACTGGGTCACTGGACCTCCCTTCAGTGGCCTTTGCTGCTGCGCGATCACCGTCACGTCCACAGCCGACCCTGCCGGCTGTGAGGCGCGGAGTAGCAGTCGCTGCGCGGCTTCTAGGATTACGGTCTCCTCCGACTGCTCCTCTTTGAGTCGAGCCAACAGTTCTACGAAGCCGGTGTCCCCGAGTGGCTCCTGGACAGGTCGATCCCGTCCGCCCCCCGTTTTCCTCCCCTCCCCGCCGACGCCGCGAGCGGCATCGGAGACGAAAGCCGAGTAGAACGCAATCGTACCGTTGAGGCAGGTGACAAAGCGCAGGTTGCGCGGCAGCACTCCCAAGTCGGGGAAGCTCCGCTCCAGCCGCGCCGCCACAGTCGAGACGAGGTCCACCCCATCGACGGGCAGCTGAACACGAATGAGTCGCCCCCCCGTCGTGACTACAGTGAGTCCTTGACCCGCTGGCGGGAAGACAACAACGATCGCCTGCCGCAGCGGGAAACCCGTCGGCATCCTGGCCGCCTTGCTGACCTCGCCAAACACCCCATCCCTCCACTCCCGAATGAGATCGTCCGCCTCAGCCGAGTCGAAGGATATGATAGGGAAACCCGTGCACCGCGAGAGCGCCTGGTTGATCAGCTGTGCCCCTCCCCACATAGCCAGCATCACCGGCAGAACGTCGGCGGCGTGATCCTTGGAGACCAGGTGCTTCTCTGACAGTCCGATGACTGCACATATTCGGCTGAGCGACGCCGCCCGAACCCCGGACCCATAGAGTGACAGTCCGTCGCCTTCGCAGCAGGGTCGGCTCCACGGGTTCTGGACCGGCGTGCCACATGGGTGCAGCGCTGACACAGGCCGCGCGCCGGCGCACGAGCCCGCTCGTATCTGCACGCCCTGCCTACGCAGCGACTCGTCGACGATGAAGGGTCGGTCAAGCGGTGTTATGAACGCGTGATCGTCCCTAGTCTCCAAACCCACCTGGTGCCCACTAACGAACACCACACTCGCGTCGCCACTGACGTAGTGACCTCCATGCGATACCGTCTCGATCAGAAAGACTTCCCCACTCAGGCCGTAGTCGTGCACCCGCTGTGCCACGACCGTAGAAAGGCACGCCTGATGGTGCACCAGGCGCCGACTGCGTGGCAGATGCATCTTGGCCAGCGGCCCGTACGGAGTGCACGGCGGCGTGTCGAAATGGGCAACGACAGCCATCTTGCCACCCATGTGCTGCTGCGCGTGCGAGCGCGCCGCGTCCGCCACGTCACTAGGTCGCAACGCGTCCCCTGCATGCAGCGTCGCACACCCCCCGCGCCGGATAAGGTTGACAGTGCGCGGCGCTGCGGCCGCGATCACGTGGAACCACCGCTGCGCGGCACGCATGTCCCCAGCGTTATCCACCCCGAACACCGAGGCTCCCAGAAGCCGCAGCGCCTCCAAATGCCCTCCGGGATGCGCGAACAGCGCGGCGAAGAGAGCGTGCGGTATCAGTGCGACCAGTGGCGCATACGCCGCCGCGTACCACTGGATAGCCCGCCTAGCGTGCGCCTGTGCCCTGCCGCGGTCATCCTCCGTTGTCGCGCGACCCAACACCCGCCGCATGCCGTACCAACAGGCGCACTGGCGCACAACGCGAAAGTAGACCCCATTGTTCTGAGCCAGACTGCGACCCTCCGCGCGCTGCAGCGCCGCTCGCATCGACCGTAGCACCGGCACCCCAATGCGTTTCGATATAACCACACTGCTCAGCGCGAGTGCCTGGTTCGGCTCCCGTCCGTTGGAATAGCGCGCCCTCCAGACCAGCCGTTGCAGGGCCGTGCGGTGTCCCGCACGCACGTAGCGCCAGTACAACACCATTTCGTCGCCGGACATGTAGCCCACGATGCGAGCCCGCCACAACAGCAGGAGTCGCGAGAAACACCCCCTTCTATGCTGCGCCCGCATCACTCGGGGAGTCAGGGCAGACCCCGCCCACCCTTCCTCGAGCAGGTACGTCGCTCCAGCCTGACCCTCCCCTGTGGCCATTGCCACCTCCACGAGAGCCGCAGCTGGCGACATCGCACACCCCATCAAGGACAACTCGTCCACCGGTAAACGATACCCGTGTCCACCCTCGTCCGCTGCGTTGTAATCCATGCAAGTGACCCACGCCACAGCGTCGCCGCCCTCGCCGGCCTCCACGGTCGCATCCACCAGGTCCACCCACTGCCCCAAGGCGTCAGTCGGTTCCAGCCCGAGCGGCCGCTGCTCGTGTCCCACGTCGTAGGTGATAGGCACGTGCAGAATGTTCAACGCCTCCTCCACGTATCCACGGATCTGCCGGAGTGTCAGTCGAGCGAGCTCCGTCGCATCCAAGTCCAACAACATCCCGGTCACCTTGGGCGCCATCCCTTCGCCCCACGTAGGCACCAGGCTCTCGAGTAGCGCCTCCACGACCGTGAAGGTCCACTCCCCACGCGCCTCGCGGTCCCGCACCAGGAGCGCGTCCTCCCCTCGCGCAGCCGCCGCCGCGACGGCCGCTTCGCTGAAGCTGACCCCGACGGGCGGACACTTCGGAACAGCCACAAGCTCCCTCGGTACTGCCGCTAACGCCACCGTCCTCTCGACCGCAACCGATTTGAGCGACCCCACAGCCCCGCGTAGCACAGCGCCCCTCGCCTCGTGGTGCTGAACAAGGTCCCGGAGTAACGTGCCCCTGCGCAACGTCTCAGCATTTCCAATGCAGATGCGACCCCGCTGACATCGTGTCATCGCAACGTTCAGCCGCGGAGCCATCTCCAAGAAGGAAAGGCTCCCACCTCCAGTCCCACGCACGAACGAGATGATGATGAAAGCCCTCTCTTGTCCCTGGTACGAATCGACAGTGTTGACGACAACTGACCCGGTTCGCGCGCGGTCGAGTGCGCGCCGAATCACACCCACCTGCGCCCCGTATGTCGCGATAACCCCGATGTCACTCGCGGGCACTCGTTGACCGAGAAGCCACCCCACCGTGGCCACCACCACCGTAGCTTCAGCGTCGTTGGCGCGAGAGGTGCCCACGAATCGATCGTTGGCAGGCACGTCGTGGAAATACCCCGGATAGGATGCAACTGGCCACTGTATGTTACTAGCCCTTTGATCCGCCGTCACCCCATCCCGCAACCGGCCGTCGTAGAACGCCTGTCCCGCGTACACTGACAGCTCAGGATGCATCCGATACTGCGTTGCCAAAAGGAAGTGTGGCGTCGTTCCTCCCGCAAGCCGCTCGAACTGGGAGACCCCCATCCCGGCCCGTTGCGACGGCATGTGCTTGACGACCGGGCCCAACTGTCGGTGATCCCCAACAAGCACAAGTCGCTCGGCCCCCAAAATCAGTGGAACGACAGTGTCCGCCTCAGTCGCTTGGGCGGCTTCGTCGATCACAACCAGTCTGAACACCTGTCGTGCGATCTCGGGGCCGCCGGCGGTCATCGTAGTGCAGACGACGACGTCGGCGCGGCGCATCGCCTCGTCGTTGACCGCCTCCTGCAGCTCGCTGAGCAGTCGTTCGTCGCTGTCCGCCGCAGCGCCGAACTCCGCCTTGAGCTCGATGAGCTTACCCACCGTGCGAGCGTTGTCCGAGTCGACCCCCGCCGCGTGGTGGGCAAGCCTGAGCTCTGCGTGGACGGCTGCCGCCTCTACCTCTCGTGCCTTGGAAAAGTGGCGCAGTACCTGCAGCCCCAGTCCACGCAGGCACTCCGCAATACGCGTGGCTGCGGCATTCGACGGCGCGCACACCAGCACCGATCCCGCTCCTTGTCGGACTAGATGAAAGACGTGCGCTGACACCGTAGCCGTCTTACCCGTTCCGGGAGGACCCTGAATGAGAGCCAGCACCGACCGCAGGCAACCCCGGACTGCGGCCGACTGATACGGATCCAGGGTCGGCATACCAGGCGGCGTCAAATCAGCGGTGGGCATGCGGACCCGCAGCGACGACGCCGCCACCACCACTCCGACCATTCGCGAGATCAGCCCTCGTGACGTGAGCGCTGTGTCGGCCGCCATTATGCGCAGCGCGGTCTGCGATCGCTCGTAATTGGTGGCGTTGAACTGCGGGACAATAGTGTAACTACAGCCAGTGCGATCTGCCTTCGGCACCGTCGCCCCCGTCGCACGCACCTCGTCCTTGCCAGCCCCGGCTCTCGTCACACCCCTGACAGTCTGCACCCCTTGCCACATTGGCGCTCCGTTCACAGTACCCTCCCGCACGAGCGAGTACCGCTCACCCACTCGGCCGGTGCCGGGAGGCACTGAGAAGACAGCCACACTCCAACCCCCGTTCAGATCGCGCTGCCACCGGACGGGCACTGCCAGCCGTCGCTGCTGCTCGCATTGCTGCCGCTCGTGACCACCCGCCGCCTGCACCAGCTGCTGCCAGACCGCCCTGTACTGCAACACGCTATCATAGGTGAGTCGGGCTCGCGGCTCCAGCCGCCGCTCTCGCGATGGCTCCCGCGCCCGCACCGTGATCAGGCTGAGTGCATGCTGCCGGGTGACGGCAGGCTGCCATTTGCTCCAAGCGGCGGGTATGGGACTCGTGAGCATTCTGTTGTTGCGGGCGGCCGCCGACACCGATGACGCCAGCAGTAACCCCACGCTCGAGTCAGTAGCTGGCGCTAAACCCAGCTGGGAGCTCGCCGCTGAGCTGCTCGCCCCACGCCAAAGGGGCGCCGCTCTGCCACTCACCACGCATCGTAGACGCACGATGCTGCCATCCTCGGTCTCGTGCGAGACGAACCGGGAGCCCTCACCGCACACGGCGAGATACAGCCACAAGCAGCTACACCCGCGCCCCTCGTGCGCGTCTGCACACAGGTAGATAGACTCGTCGTGACAGACTAGGCAACCCTCGCTACGCCCGCACACGCAGCAAGCCTGGGCCGCCTGACTGCGCGGCGGCTCCTGTCCTGCTGTTAAGGGCCACACTGTCAGGCCCAGACGCGCCGCAACTGCGGCCACTGCCTCCGTCGTGTGTTCCAGTGAGGTCCGTTGCGGCGGCGAGCCAGTGGTAACGTGCGCCGCGTCGTCCACGTAGGGCAGTCCGCCTTGCGTGCCGGTACGATCACATGATGCGCCCGCCACAGAGGGCGGTCTGTGTGTATCAGGGTCGTTAGCCGCCTCCCGCTGGGTGAGCACCATACCCACGCCGCCCACGTTCGATGAGTCGACGTCGATGTAGAACAACGTCCTCCCCGCGGTTGCTGTCGGTGGTGGCTCAGCTACTGCGGATGAACCCCGCGACGGACAGCCGGCCGTGGTCCGCTGCGGTCCTACCACCCGTCCAGTCGCCGCTGTCATTCCTTGGTGCACTACTGCCGCCGGCGTAGGTACGCCCACCATCAGCTTGGCCTGCGACTGTGTGAGGCGCCCGACGAGCCCCCGCCGTGTACGCCAGGCCAGAAGCTGCGCGCCTAGTTCGACGTCTTGTGGGTCGGTAGGTGCTGCCCGATCCAGCACCGCTTCGAGCGCCTCACGGCCGCGCAACCCTTGCTCGTCCAGCAGGTCCCAGAGATCGCGCTGGGCTACTTCCGTCTGCAGAAGCGACTCGTTGGCGGCTCCGTACGCCCGGGTATATGCGGGTCCGTAGTAGATGGTGCAACGCCCGTCGTCTCCGAGAGCCGCCACCTGCACCACTCCCACTACGCTGACGTGAATGGGCTCAGTATGCCTATCCCCACTGGCGTTGCGTGCTGCTTGCCGCCGCGTCGGGGCCCATTCCGCCAACTGTCCTAGCCCGAGCACCCAATCGGCCTGGATCGACAGATCCCACACCTGGAACCGGTGATTCGCCGGGCTGCCAGTGTCCTCGTTGATTAGCGTCCACCAGTTCCAGTACGGGTGGCCGTAGAGAGTATGCCCCGTGCCTAGGATGCTGACCGCATAGGCGCGCTGTATTGCGTGCCGCGTTCCCTCATCCGAGAGCACCACACCCCCGCACAGCGCCTGCAGTCGCGGCACGGTACGCGAGTCGACGTCACCGACGACACAGGCGCCCCGCTGTAGTCCCATCTTCGCCGTTCTGTCGCGGTACACTCGGAGGTCCTTACGTCGCACGTCGCTTGCGAAGGACTGCTGGGGCACTCGAGACCCACCCGTCACGCGCGGTCTCTGCGCCCCTCGTGTGCTGGGCGCTGCGCTAGGCTGTGCGACGTCGATGGGGTCCGCGGCTGTCCCCAGCGCTACTGGCGGATTGCCGCCTCCGCGTGCTGAGTCCGTGGCTCCTGGCAACAGTCCGAGAGCTGCAAGCGCCCCTGATGGCGCCGCCAGTGCGTCGATCGGCCCGCTGGGCAATGCCGCGGCAGTCAGCTCACCGATGGCCTCGGAGGCCCGTGCTGTATCGGCTTCGACTGACTCGATCGGTACCTCCTGTCGCACGGCCGGTTTCATGTGCTCGGTGTCCAAGTCAATGACCTCGTCCCCCGCCTCTGCGGAGTAGACCGCCTCCACTGGGTCACACTCCGCGCACTCAGGGCCCGGTGCGGCTGTCTGAGCCGGTGTCTCTGCCGGTTCCTCCGCCACCATCGAAAGTGCCGGTGGAAACTGCTGCCGCGAGACCCCGCGCCCCCCGAGTCTGCCTCCCTTTCCGCTGAGCCCTTTGCCGCCAGGACCCTTGCCTTTCTGCACCCGTGCCCTCCAGGACGGCCCGTGCGGCGCTTCCAACTGGGCCTCTGTCGGCTGCGTCGAGCTCTCCGCCAGCCTGTCCTCGGATGCAGGCAAGTGCTCAGGAGCATGGGGTTCGTCAGTCTCACCGGAGGATGCCATCTGCATTGCCAGTCCCAGGGGCCGCACTGCGTATCGGTCGTCAGGCCCTGCGGTAGGTACCACTGACGCCTCACAGGCTCTTGGCGTTACCTGGGTAGGGTGCGTTGGTTTGTCCCCTCCGGATCCGTAGACCCGAGCTTCCACGTTATTCTTCTCCCGCTCCTTCTCAGCCGCATTGCTCCTCCGTCTGTCCACCACCGCCGACAGCGAGCCCGGGCAGGTCGCCCCATCCAAACGCAACTCCACCCGCGCCGTACCCCACCGAGCCGTCCGCCCCGCCACGCGTGGCTCACCCTCGGTCTGCTCCACTGTATACACCCCTACCTCGTCGCCCCACTGCTCGCACAGATGACTCCCCTGCTCACACTCCCCTGCTCCCTCGCCCCTCCTGCCGACTCCCGTTCGTGACGCCCGCTGGCTGTGGGATGCGGTCGACCAAACCCCATCCACCGCCTGCCCACCTCACTGGCCCGTCGCGCCCTTCGCCTTGTCCGCTGCCAGTCGGGCCTCGAACGCTTCCTTGCTCAGCGGAACGAGAGCCGACGGATCCACATCGCCCGCTTCCACCTTCTTGACGGCCTTGAACCACCACCCGAAACAGAGGTTCTTGTGGTGGACCTGTCTCTTATACACATCTCCGAGCCCACGAGACAAGAGGCAATC
>OLGU01000113.1_pt1 | contig 24017 bp, 25 predicted proteins | sample 1609281 | NCBI WGS metagenome assembly OLGU01 (sample SAMN05416705, study PRJEB24817) | seawater metagenome | isolation source: Sea water | place: Canada:Atlantic | collected 2013-07 | reverse complement strand
CACCTCTCTATTCGTCGGCAGCGTCAGATGTGTATAAGAGACAGGTGATGCCTCACTTGAATCAGATGTGGCCTTGGTGGTTGATGGAGTTTATCTTAACAAAACAGGTCTTGGCTTAAGCGACCTAATCGATATAGAAAGAATTGAGGTTCTCCAAGGCCCTCAAGGTACTTTATATGGAAAGAACTCAAATGCAGGTGTTGTTAACATAACAACAAAAGCACCAAGACCTGGTGATTCAGATGGCTATATCCATTATGAAACTGGCGACTTTAATTCAACAAGAATTACTGGAGCTATGAGCTTTGGTATATCAGATTCAACTGCTATTAGACTAAGTGCTAATGTTAATGAATCAGACGGGTACATGACAAACATCATTGATGGAAGTTCAGCTAATGGTGTAGACGATTCAGTTATAGGTATAAAAATTTATCATGAAAATGAAAAACTCAGCTTTATTTTTTCTCATTCTGATATTTCAAAAAAATCAACATGTTGTGCCGTTGATAGTATTGCTACATCATCACAAACAAATATTGGAATTCCTTTATTAGGTAAAACGCCGGCGGACAATGATTATACTAACTATAGATTTGCTACTACCCCAGGGTCGCCAAAATTTAATCTAGATTCTACTTTGACATCATTCAAGGTTGAGCAAGAATTAGAAAATGGGACATTAACTTATATTCTTGCAAGAAATAAATACGAAGCATACAGAGAGTGGGATGCAGACTTTACGTCTATCAATTTTGCAGAGGTAAAAAGAACTTTACCAGGAAAATCTCTGACAAACGAAATACGATTTAGCTCAAATATGATTGGAAATAAGGAATATACAATGGGCGTGTATTTTTCAGATTCTGAATATGGTGAGATGGGTGCGGGTGCGAATATGGCCGCTATTGAAATTGGTAATGAATTTTCTCCAGTATGGAATACATGGTTTGGACAAATACAACAAAGTATTGCTGGCTTACAAGGTCTTGCAGCAGCAGGATTAGCTACTCCAGCTCAACTTGGACAACTACAAGCTTTAGCGGGTGCTGCGGCAGGAGTTGGTGGTTTTGCAGCTACAACCCAAGGAGGCGATGCCATAGCGCAAGATATGACATGGTCTGATGAAACTTCAGCAATATTTGGAAGAATGACTACTCATGTTTCTGATTCTCTAAGATATACCATAGGTGCTAGATATACCTCAGAAGATAAAGAAGCAGATTTATATGCCCAGGCTTTGCTAGGAGGGGCCGTAAGTCCAATGCTTGCTGGTCTTTTAGGACAACCTCAACTAGTTGGGCTTCCTAGACAGGCTGTTCTTGGAAATAGGTGGCCTTTTAGTGCATTCTTACAAAATGTTGATGAAACTTTTACAAGATCTGATACTGCTACGACATGGTCTTTAAGTGCCCAAAAAGATCTATCTGAAGATGTCATGCTATATGTTGCTGCTGCCACAGGATATAAAGCTGGTGGGTTTAATTCAACTTCTGGTGCCACAGGAGATGCTAGAAGTTTTGATAAAACAGAAACAGAGAATTTTGAAATTGGTATTAAATCAAGATTAATGGATAATAAAGTTCAAATCAATGCAACAGCATTCAGTATGGATACTGACGGACAGCATTTCATAACTCAAAACCCGGATGGCACAGGAACTATTGTTGGAAATGCTACAGAAACAGCAGAAAGACTAGGTTTTGATTTTAATATGATTGCAAAACTAAGACCTAATCTTACTTTGAACTTATCATATATGACTCTAGATGACGGCTCGCCTGATATCCTTTCAAATGCAGCGCCTAGGCTAACACCTGTTGATGCATATACAGTTGGTTTGTCTCACTTTTTCCCTCTTGGAAACGGAAATGTATTCTCAAGAGTAGATTATTCGTACGATGGACCATATGAAAATACTTCTGCTCCATCACGATCACCTCAATGGTTAGCTCAATTGCCAGCTACTAATCCAGAGCTTGCTCAAAAAATTGATCAAGAATTCTTGAACTATAAAGTGGGCTGGAGAAATGATTCATGGGAACTTGCATACTCTGTAAAGAATGCTACTGATAATCAATATGTAAGACTAGTATTAATTGCTAGTGGTTTAAGCGGAGTCAATGGAGTGATGATGGGTGCTCCTAAAACTCACAACTTTAGTATTAAATATAATTTCTAATTAATTAGAATAATAAAAAAGGGAGCATAAGCTCCCTTTTTTTACTTTGATGTGTTTAAAGCATTAGATATAAAACACTCGTTACATAACCTAAGACACACGCATCTAATATGCTATCTAATAGCTATCCTATTACTCAACTAGCACATAGGTTAGGACATGCAGACCCAAGCATTACATTGAGCATTTACTCTCATGTGGTTAAAGGAATGGAGATAGATGTTAATAACTATATTCCTAATATAGGATTGAAACAGGTCAACTAAGGCATTGTGATTCATGCCTAAATCAATCTATGCTTCAATTGCAGTCCTGAAGCTGAGAAAACCGCCGTATTTACGAGTTTTAGTCTTCTAGAGGTGGTAACTATTCCTACCTTATCGAAGAGTAGGCAAGAGATTTGCCAATGCATCAAATGCGGAGTTCTTATATTTCGGATTAAATCCAACCATAACTTCTCCTTTAACAGCGCAACTCCTATAGGCGGATACTCTAGCCGCTGGATCAGAAAACTTTAAGTTAATATTATTTGGATCATAAACTTTCTTGGTCACAGCGTTGAGTTTAAATTTACAATTATTCCAGCTATAGGCATCCGGATTCAGACGCAATGGATTGGGTCCATCAAATGAATGAAAGGAGCGCGGATAGAGTGTAATGTTAGCATTCCCACCACCACTATTAATCTCAGATACTAGCTCAACACAAGGTTCTGGTGGCACATAGTTATCCTCCTCCCCCATGTAAATTTGAAAGACATCACTGTCCCAGTCATTATTATCAGGCAAAGCTAAGCATCCTGGGTACCATAAGAGATAGCCTGCATATGAAGCCCCTGGTTTATTTAAAGCTTGTTGCAGCGGCACCCATGCATTGAAAAGAGCTGCTGTGCCACCCAAGCTCCAGCCTGCAGAATAAATTTTGGTGTTATCAAACCTTGGGTCATCCCATAATAGATTTAATGACATAGCCATTTCGTAAATCATTGTTTCGCTAGTAACATTCATCTGATTGCCGACTGTGCTATTGACTCCCCTAGAGTCAAAAGGATGCATAGCAAAAACTATAAAATCAGCTTGTCGCATTTGCTCGATGTACTGTAAATGATGCTCTCTCCAATTTGATGATCCGTGAGAGGCAACAATTACAGGATAAGCCTGAGCTGCATTATAGTTATTGGGGAAATGTAGGACGCCAAAAACTTCTAAACTTTCTTGCTTGTTAAGATCATCATTAAAAAGATTTTCAATCCCTAAAATATTCTTTGAAGGGAACGAAATAGTTTCTTTTAGATATGATGTTGCATCCGCAGTTAGCCCTGAGCAACCAATAATTAAAAGGGGGATAAGTAATAGTTTTTTCATAATGTCTCCCATGGAAGCAATTTGCATTTACCTACCAACAAAACTCTAAACAACCAGCCAATAAGAATTGGAAAACTAGATGCAATTAGATGAATAATTAACTCATCCTGACTTTGGTCTAAAAAAGAAAAAACAAGCATAAAACAAGTTGCAATTAATCCAATCCAATGAATAACTAATCCAAGTCTACCCATAAATCCTGACATAACTCCTACTTATAAATACGGTTGACTTATCTTGCCATAATCTAGAAACAAAAAGAAATCGCAGCCTTCTATTTGGTGTTCAAGTAACTTAGAAGATAGAAGGGGGGGTCTCATCTAGGAGCATCACAGCTATCAGACCTAAGGTTTTAATTACCTATCTGGCTTCAAAAAAGATAGTGAGCCAATTGCATTAGCAAATTCCCTATTTTCAATATATACACTTGTAACACCTGCAAGTTCTAATCTTTTATCTATAGCTGATGTAACGGATTCAAGTAAAGAAACTCTTCCTATAAAATAGACTTTATCAACACCAACAAGCAAGGCATTCAAATAAGCTACAGTGCCTATTACCTCTCCAGTCATATTCATAAGAGATGCTGCTATATCTTCATCAGCGAATTTTTTTAAATCCCTTGCTTTGGAAAAATTTGATGCAGTTATGTCAGGGTCAAGAGAGCCAATATTATTTACAACTTCACCAATAAGCATATCTAGACTATTTTTATCTCCATCAAAAGCCATACTGTTTATTTTTTTAGAATCTTTGGTATCAACTAGCAAATTTGATAATCCCTGAAGAGTTCCACCACCAAAAGAAATACCACCTAAATGATGAAATTCCCCATTAATATAACTTACACATGCAGTTCCGGTTCCAGTACTTACAACAACATATGAATCTTCTTGGATGTTATAAATTGCCTTTGCACCACTCCCTATAGCAAAAACTTCATTCACCTTTGTTATGGGTATTGAATTATAAGATTCTGGTAGATTGCTTGATTTACCCCCAGTTACTGCAATATTTTCAATCTCCAAGTCAGTGAGATTCAATTTAGAAAAGATAATATCTAACAGCCTAGTATCAATAGTATCTTTAGATGCAAATGTATGAAATGTTGAAGTGCCATTATTCTCAATGACTAAATCAGTGTTGGTGATCCCAAAATCTATACCAATATCCATTTTTAATTATGAGAGTTGATTTCTCAAGTCTCTTCACCAGCATCTAACAGCACAATTTGGTCAAGCACTTTGTTTGCTTCTTCGGTTACTGTTGAGTAACCCATAATGTCGCCTGAACGTTGAAGCATCATTGCATCACTCAATAACTTTTCGTATTGTGTTTGCAGTTTCTTTCTCGGGTCTTTCTTAAATAATCCAAACATTAGATATCTCTCCATCTTCTAAATAAGGTTGATTTATTTTGCCACAGTCTAGAAATACAAACCAATCGTAACCTTTGATTGTTGTGTAAAATGCGATACAACCTGGCAAGTTTAATTTGTATTTTCTGGCTTCACCTTGATCTTAACTCTAGGTTTCGCTTCGATCAGCAATCAGATGTGCTACCGCAATAAAAACAGGGCCAACCACTGCAAAGACTGCAACTAATCCGAACATATTGAATAATACACTTCCAATGCCTAGTTCGGCTACGTTCAAAAATGGATAAGGGTATACATTGGTTAATAACCCCCGGATGATTGATGTAACTCCATACACGGCAGGAAATATGAGCCAATAAGGAAGATGTTTATAGAAAATTGGTCGCTTTTCAGCGAAGAATAACCAATCGATAATATAGAGAATGGGCATGACTGCATGCAGGCCTGTAGCGGTCATCCAAGTGAAGCCTTGAGGATCCCAATATGGCACGATCAACATGTAATAAACAGCGGATGTCATAAGAGTATAAGATAAAAGGGCTGCACGAACGGCAGGACGCATGAAAAAATTAGATAACTTTCTATCTGGATTAAGCAATGGTGCCGTAAACGCAAGTGCAATAAGAGTGTTAGCCCAAACTGTGAAATACCCAAAATAGACAAACAATGTTTCAGCAATACTGCTTTGCTCGCCGATTATCAACATATCAACAAATCTAAGAGATAGCACCGCCCATGAAATGAGTGCGCACATAATTCTATAGTTATTCTGCATTTTTTTGTCTCAGTTAAGAATAAGGTTGATTTATATTGCCATAATCTTCAAATAAAAAACAATCGCAACACTCGATGTGTGTTTGCTATAGTTAGAACCTATGGAATATGGACAATGAAGAAGTTTAAAACAATATATTTTATCTATGATGCAGATGGCGGAATGTGGAATGGAATCAAATATTGGTATAAAAAGAATATCTTAGAAAAAGGGAGTATGTGTGAGTTATGTGACATCTCTCACAGCAAATACTTTGTCAGATTAGAATGGTTGCAATTCATAAGGGAGCTAAAAAAAGAACACAAGGTGAAGGTATTGCACCGAAATGAGATTCCCAAAAATATTAAAGAAAAAAATTATGCATTTCCCTGTGTGATAGGCGAGACAGAGGATGAGTTGATACAAATTATTGATAAGACTGCATTTGTAGATTGGGGCAAATCCACAAATGTAAAAGAGTTAAAGGAATACTTCTCTCAGGCGATAACAGCATCATAAGATTCAGTCCCTCGTATTTGATATTCAACCTCTAAATAAAGTACGGCAAATTTACGGCAGACCTTATTTAGAGCCTAAATTAAAGATATTGCATTTAGCTATAAAGCCTATAAAATAAGCGTTCGCAATCAGGAGGGATGGTAGAGTCTGGTTTATTGCAACGGTCTTGAAAACCGTCGTGCCTTCATCGGCACCGTGGGTTCGAATCCCACTCCCTCCGCCAAATTTGGTATCAATATGTCTACAACTGATAATAAAGATCAAAATCCTCATTCATTAGAAGTTCCGCCGTTCCTAGAAATTCTAGGCTTTTCAGGCGCTCATGCTAATGATGATGAAACTTTTACATGTGAATTTAACCCAGGAGTTAATTTAACTCATTCAAAAGGAATGATAGTGCAGGGTGGTTTTGTTACAGGAATGCTAGATTCATGTATGGCACAACAATTAATCTTTAAGTCTGAGGGAGCTCTAATACCGCTAACTTTGGATATAGACGTTAAGTTCTTTAATGCATGTGCTCCTGGGCCTGTTGTCACAGTTGGCAAGGTTATTAAACAGGGTAAATCAATTGCATTTACTGAAGCTTCTTTATTTCAAAACGATAAGTTAATTGCTTCATCAACTGCAACTAATAAGTTAGTACCAAATAGATTTTAATATATACTTTTCATCATGGACGATGAAAAACTATACAATCTTTTAGACTACATAAAGCCAACCAATTCTTTTATAGACTCTGCTCAGCCATCTAAACCTGATTACTCCAATATGGATAACTGGGCTGCTTATCCACAGAAAAATGGTCAACAATTCTACACCCCAGATCAGTCATATACAGTCAATAAGTTAAATAATGAGGTAGATGTTTTTTATATACATCCAACTGGTTTTTTTGAAAAAGCATGGAATTCAACTATGGATAAATCACGTTCAGCATATGAACGAACTGAAGTAATGCTTGCAAACCAAGCAACTGCTTTTAATGATTCTTGTAATATTTATGCACCAGAGTATAGACAGGCTACTTATTACTCTTTTTTTGCTAAAGATGCTGATGGAACACTAGCCCTTGATCTCGCGTACGAAGATATTGAAGCATCTTTTAAATTTTTTATAGAGAACCTTAATTCTGGCAGACCTTTTATTATCTATGGCCATAGCCAAGGCGGACTTCTAGCTCAAAGATTGATAGCTAATGAAGTTCAAGGTAAGCCATTACAAGAGCGAATGGTATGCGCTTATGCGATTGGCTATATTATTCCAGAAGTCTACTATGATGGCTTGTTTCCACTTATACCAGCTTCTAAATCATACAATGATACAAACTGCATTGTTTCTTGGTCTACTGTCGCAGAAGGGTTTAAAAGAGAAAGAGAAAAAACAGTCTTCTGGAGGCCCTCGGGATGGACTGTTGAATTAATGAAGCAAAAAATAGTAGCTACCAATCCCTTTTCTTGGCTAAATAGTTCTGAATGGGTTGATCAAAATATGTCTCATTTATCTATTATCAATAAAGCCAATGGTTATGATTTTTCAGATAGGCTTGCCGTTGAGCATACAGGTATTGCTAAATCTATTAGCGTAACAAAAACACAGGAATGTTCAGCCTCTCTAAATAAAGACTCTGGCTTAGTCGAACTTAAAGGCCCCTTGGTAGAAAGAATGCGAAACATGGCTAACTTCACAGGAGACCTCCATAGTTTTGATATTATGCTTTTTTGGGGTTCCTTAAGACAGAATGCCAAGGATCGCATCAATGCCTTTTTATAAATTACTATTTATTATTATGATCACCTCGCCAATATTACAATCGTATGAAGAGGGTGAGGTTATGAACGGTGATATTAGTATTATTTATCGTGACTACGGTCCCAAAGAAGCAGATCCAATTCTCCTTGTTCAGGGTTTAGGCGGTCAATTAATTAACTGGCAAGATCATCTAATTGAGTTTTTATTAGAAAATGGATTTAGGCCGATTGTTTTTGATAATAGAGATTCAGGACTTTCTTCGAGAATCAATAATAGTTTATTTGAAGAGGGCAATAGAGCTAATACAATTAATTTTACCTACATTAAATATTTCCTTCGTTTGCCTATAAACCCTCCATACAATCTTGATGATATGGCAAAAGATTCTATTTTAATTTTAGATAAGCTTGGGATTGATGAATCTCACCTATTAGGGATATCTATGGGCGGCATGATTGCTCAAATAGTAGCTGCAAACCACCCAGGTAGAATTAAAACCTTTACTTTGATATCTTCATCAACCTCAGCTCCAAGCCCTCTAAACGGGCCTACAAGAGAGGTGAGAAAGCTTTTGATGAAAAGGTCTAATAATCCTAATTCAACAGTAGATGAAAGAATTGAGAGAAGTAAAAAAATATTTGCTCTTATAGGGTTAGAAGGTTACGACTTAGATACTCAAGAATTTTACGATAAGTCGGTAGAATCAATAAAAAGAGCTGGACCAGATGATACTGGTTTTAGTAGACAGATTATGGCCATTCTAGGTTCTAAGAATAGAATTAATAAAGTTAAAAGTATTTCTGCGAAGACATTAATTATTCACGGTAAACAAGATCCTTTAATAAAGGTTAAGAATGCCTATAAGGCAAAAAAGCTAATTAATAATAGCGACTTAATTATTTTAGATGAAATGCGTCATCTTATTGAGCCACCAGTATTTAATTTATTTAAGGATGATCTACTCAATCATTTAATAGATTCATAAATGTTAACAAATCAATTTAAATTTAATTATTCCATAGGCGGAATAGCAAATGGTATTAAGACAGATACATTTACATTCTTTTTATTATTTTTTTATTCACGAGTTATAGGTTTAGATCCGTTACTTGCATCCTCGGCTATTGCACTAGCCCTTTTAGTAGATTCTTTTACTGATCCATTAATGGGAGTTATCTCAGATAGAACAAATACCAAATACGGAAGAAGACATCCTTTCATGTTTATTTCATTTATACCAATATCAATTTTTTATGTTCTTCTTTTTAGTCCCCAGTCAGATTGGGAGTTAACTCAAAATCAACTTTTCTGGTGGATGTTCCTATGTGCAACATTGACCAGAGTTGGGATGACATTATTTGATGTACCGCATCGATCATTTGGTGCAGAAATTACAAAAGATTATGACGAGCGAACTAAGCTATTTTCTTGGCGAGAGCTTTTCGCCTGGGTGGCCGGAATCTCAAATGCTTTTTTAGCTTATTTCATTTTTTTTAGATCAACGCCTGAATATCCATTAGGACAGCTCAATCCCGAAGCTTACTTTTCCTTAGCCATCACAGGTGGAATTATTATGGCTATGGCTGTTCTTTTTTCTTCACTTAGTACTAGGCACGAAATTAAAAAATTATCAGATTGGAAGGGCTCCAATTCCTTATCTGAGATATTTAATGAGCTTTTAATTGCCATATCTAATAAATCTTTCTTGTTGTTCTTTTTTGGAAATTTAACACTTTCAATCTCTTGGGGCCTTTTAAATAATTTAACTCTATTTATTAATACTGATTTTTGGGGCCTTAAGGGATCTCAAATCTCTATATTTTTAATTGTATATTTAACAACTGCTTTTATCGCTTTTGCCCTAACTCCTAGGCTTGTAACGAGACTGGGCAAAAGAAATTTGGTTTTACTTTGTGTTTTTGGTGTTGCCATTGCCTGTCCATTCGCATTTGTCTCATACAATCTAGGCCTAACACCTGATAAAGGATCCACTCAGCTGGTATTTTTCTTATGTTTGCCATTATTTTTTATATCTACATTATCAATAATGGGCAATATGACTAGAGATTCAATGATTGGAGATATAGCCGATGAGGTTGAGTTAGATAGTGGGAAAAGGCAGGAAGGGGTTTTATACTCTGCTGTATCCTTTGTACAAAAGGTTAATACAGCGATTGGAAGCATAACTGGAGGCCTTGTTCTATCTTATCTTAACTACTCAACTGATGACCCTACATACGAACAGACCTATTCACTATTTTTTGTTCAGGGAGTTGTTGGCCCTATTCTTTTAATAATACCTATATTTATTTTCTATTTTTATAGCTTGGATAGAAAAAAACATTCAGAAATTTTAATAAAAATTAAAGAAAGAAGTATTTCCTAGGAAAGTATCGCCTCAGCTGATTGTGAGACTCTTTTCCATAAAGTTTTCTCAGCTGCTGTAATTTCCTTATTAGATAAGTTTTCAAAGAAATAGATTATAAGATCATCTAGATTATTCATCCCGCCAGATGATTTATTAAACTTACTAGTAAGCATTTCCAATTGAATTGCTTGTCTAACATCTTTATCTTTTTTAAGTGAATCTATGCCAGCCATAATCTCTAACTTAATGCAGGCATACTGCAGATTAACCGAGTTAGATTTAGATATTTGTAATTTAGATATTTTAGAAACTATTGAATTAGGTAAATTATTATTTTCATAATTACTATTTGCAAATGCATCTAATAGATTTTTATAGGACTCAACTTTAGCAAGTTTATTTTTATTATCTTGTGCAGTTTTTTTGTCGCTGATAGTCGATCTTAACAAAGAGTACTCTTTACTTTTGTTAATATTTTTTAAATTTTGCATTTCACTTACTGCATCATTTATTGATATTTCATCCTTTGAAAGTTTTTCAACGAGACTGGTCGCAATATTCATTTCCTCATCTATAACTTCCTTTTTAGCATTAAAGAATCTATCGGCTGATTTATTAAATTTATCCCAAAGTTTATTATCAGTCTTTCTTCCAGCTGATCCAGCTAGTTTCCAGTCATTTTTAAGGTCGTTAAACTGTTTTATACAGATATCGCTATCATCACTTGATATAGCATCAACTTTTGCTATCAGAGCTTCTTTTGCCTTGATTACTACTTGTTCTTGTTTTTTAATTTGGTCGTTTATTGGCTTTCTTGCTTCAAAGTAAGCAGATTTAAGTTTGTTTAAATCTTTATCTAGAACAGGAGCAAATTGCTGCCACTTATCAAACATTCCTCTGAGGAACTGAATTAATGTTCTAGCATCACCCCATTTATTTGAGTTTCTCTCAACAAATGCTGAAATTTCTAGAATAATTAATTCTCTCTCTTTTGCATTATTAACTTTTATATCTTTTAGCTCATCAAAATATTCACGACATGGCTCCCATGCAGTATTAGTTAATTCATTGAATTTATTCCATTGCTCTCTAGAGGCCGGTCTACTTGAGACATCAAGGAGCTGCCATTTTGCTTGAAGATCATGAATAAAATGAGCTTGTTTTTTTGGTTCCTTTAGCGGGGCATCAATAACTTTCTTAATCTCAGTTATTAATTCCTCTCGTTTTGGATTTGCTGCAAAGGATGATATTTCATCAAAATACCTTGATTGGCCGATGGCAAAATTAAGCTTATGCTTAAGATTGTTGGGTATTCTTCCCATAGCCTTCGTTTGGGACATAACGTCTCTAACCTTTTTTTGGCCATTCTTAATTGATCCATCAGAAAATAACTTTTCAGCCTCTTCTAACTGTTTAAATAAATCTTGAGTAGTTTCCACAATAATCTCTTTTGATGTTTATAATTAGCTAAATGAAAAAGAGAATTCTAACAGGTATTACGACAACTGGTACTCCTCATATAGGAAATTATTTAGGTGCCATTAAACCTGCGCTTGAATTAGCCAATGATTTCGATGAGTCATTTTTCTTTTTAGCTGACTATCACGCCATTATTAAGAACTCCAATAACAACGAAATTGCTGAATCTGTAAAGAGTATAGCTTTGGCCTGGCTTGCATCAGGACTTGATTCTAAAAAATCTTTTTTCTATAGACAATCAGATGTTCCTGAAATACTTGAGCTAAGTTGGATTTTAAATTGCGTAACCGCTAAAGGCTTAATGAATAGATCTCATGCATATAAGGCTGCAACTGCTCTGAACTCTTCAGATGAAGATAAGGGCATTACTATGGGGTTATTTTCATATCCAGTATTGATGGCTGCTGATATCTTATTATTTAACGCTACCCATGTCCCTGTAGGAGCAGATCAAATACAACATATTGAAATGACTAGAGATATAGCAGGAAGGTTCAATCATTTGTACAAGAAGACATTTGAACTTCCTGAGGCAGTAATTCAGGCTTCTCAAAAAATTATTACAGGTACAGACGGCAGAAAGATGAGCAAGTCATACGGAAATATTATCCCTCTACTATCAACTGAAAAGGTTTTAAAAAAATCCATTGCTAAAATTGTGACTAACTCTCTTGAGCCCGGAGTTCCAAAAGACTCTGCTGATTGCTCAGTCTTCTCATTATATTCGTCCTTCGCATCAAAAGAAGAAATTAAAGAATTTGAGCAGGAATATGCTAATGGGATTTCTTGGGGTGACGCCAAGGGCAAGCTATTTGATGCCATTAATCATGAGATAACACCTGTCAGAGAAAGATATAACAACCTCTTGAGTGATACAGACCTAATCAATGATCAGTTAAGTGATGGTTCAAAAAAGGTTAGAGAAATTGCTAAAGAGATGCTTGATTCTATTAGGCAATCTATTGGTATTTCTTCTATTCGTTAATGAAGTCTCATGGGTCTTCATGGCTTAAATTTGGTCTATTTACTGTTGGTCTTGGTCAATCATTTGTTTTTGTATTAGTTCCACCTCTCGCAAGAGAACTCGGACTTACTGTCATACAAACATCTTCGGTATTTGCCTTTTCAGCGATTGCCTGGGCTCTAACAAGCGCATTTTGGGGGAGGGCTAGCGATAAGTATGGCAGAAGAAATATAGCCATTCTTGGACTTGTTGGATACGCAGCCTCTTTAATTGCAATGATAACGCCTTTATTCTTAGTAGAAAGAAATCTTCTTGATGTTATTTGGCTATTTCCACTTCTAATGCTTGGAAGGTCTATAAATGGATTGCTAGGTTCAGCAACCAGGCCTGCTGCTTTTGCTTATACAGCAGACACATCATCAAGAGACAACAGGACATTAAAATTTGCCAGACTTGAATCAAGCTTTCTCTTAGGTACAGTTGCTGGACCACTAATAGGTGGTTTTTTAATTTTAATTACAAAAGAAACACCATTCTACGTATTTAGTTTAATGGCATTGATTGCCTCGATTGGAATCTATAAAAATCTTGAAACAGATACAGCTCCCCAAAAAGTTGAAATTGTCTCAAAGATATCTTGGTTTTCAGATTCCGTTTGGCCATATCTTGCTTTAGCTTCTGTTGCTAGTCTTTGTCAGGCCTCTCTTCTTCAATCTATTGGATTTTTTATTACAGATAGCTTTAGTTATTTGGATGATCTTTTAATCATTACAAGCATAAGCTTTGCATTGCTTTCGATATCATCTATTGTTAGCCAGTATCTTTTTACCGACTCATTTCCTTTAGATAACTATAAACTATTGATATTCGGAACTTTATTATTAGTATTTTCTTATTTCACAATGGGTTTCTTCTCAAAAATATCAGTCTATTACCTATCTATGATAATCAACGGATTTGGTGCAGGCATGTTAAGACCGGCAATAGCATCTTCTTTATCACTTTCTCAAACACCTGAGAATCAAGGCTCAGCTGCTGGATATTTAGGATCTGTTATACCTATAGGGCATATACTTACACCCTTAATAGCTATGCCTATTTATTCAATTAATCCTGCATTTTTATATTATTTTAGTTCACTCTTATGTATAGGTTCTATAATATTTATAATTACGCATCCAATATTTAAAAAATCAGAGATATAAATGAAAAAAGCACTTTTACTTGTAAATCTAGGAACACCAGATTCTCCATCTTACTTTAATGTTTTTAAGTACTTAAGAGAATTCTTATCTGATGAGAAGGTGATTAATGTAAATCCTATAGCTAGATTTTTGTTGGTTAACTTTATAATTTGTCCCTTTAGATCTTTTAGCTCATCTAAGATATATAAAAAAGTTTGGAATCCGGAATATGGATCACCATTACTTCACAACACAGAGATGTTGTGTGATGCGCTTTCAAAGAAATTACCAGATATGGATGTGCAGTTTGCAATGAGGTATCAATCACCTTCAATTAAATCTAAGTTAGAAACTGTCCTATCAAATAATCCTGATGAGATTATCGTTCTTCCTTTATTTCCTCATTATGCTGCCGCAACGACCGGTTCTGTTTTTAAGGAAGTGAGCAAAAGACTTTCCAGTAAGTGGGTTATACCCAAGGTTACTTTTATTAATCAGTTCTATGACAATGAAAAATTTATAGATGCATGGATTGATAAGGCGAAGGGTTTTGATCTTGCCAGTTATGACAAGATTGTTTTTAGTTATCACGGTGTTCCAAATAGCCATGTTGACGACGTATACGAAAATAGTATTTGCTCTGACAATAATTGTGAAGATGGCATTACAGAGTTAAACAAGCTCTGCTACAAAGCAACTACATACGAAACAACAAAGCTCCTTGCTTCCAAATTAAATCTAGATGAATCTAAATACATAGTATCTTTCCAATCTAGACTTACAAATAAATGGCTTGATCCCTTTACTGATAAGGTGCTTGAGGATCTTGCAAAAAATGGACAAAAGAGAGTATTGGTTTTCTCACCCGCCTTTACATCTGATTGTTTAGAAACAATTATAGAGATAGGCGATGAATACCAAGAGTTATTTATTGATGCAGGCGGAGAGGTTCTTGATTATGTCCCGTCTCTTAATTACTCAGATAAATGGGTTGAGGCAATAGAAGATATTATTAAATAGCAATTTTAGAGGTGTTATATGTTTAAGAATGATTTATTAAAAAATAAAAGAATCCTTGTAACTGGAGGCGGAACTGGCCTTGGTAAAGAAATGGCAACTCATTATGCAGAACATGGCGCTGATATATTTATTTGTGGCAGAAGAGAGAATGTCCTTAAGGATACCGCTGCTGAAATAGAAGATAAGTATGATGTAAAAGTTTCATACGAATCATTAGACATAAGAGCATCACAAGATGTTGATAGCTATATCCAAAGAATATTTGATGACGGTCCGCTTGATGGTCTTGTTAATAATGCCGCAGGCAATTTTATCTCTCCAACTAAAGATCTTTCCCATAAAGGCTTTGACGCTATTGCAAATATTGTTTTTCATGGAACTTTTTACATGACTCAATCGGTAGGCAAGAGATGGATTGAATCAAATCATAAGGGATCAATTATCTCTATTCTGGCAACTTGGGTCTGGACTGGTTCCCCTTATGTTGTTCCCTCAGCAATGTCAAAATCTGGCCTTAATGCAATGACTCAATCTTTGGCGGCTGAATGGGGCAAGTACGGAATAAGAGTTAATGCAATTGCGCCTGGTCCATTCCCTACAAAAGGGGCCTGGGAGAGATTAAATCCTAATGGAGAGGATGGAAGCATAATGGGCGAGAATCCAATGGGAAGAGTTGGAGAAATGCTTGAATTACAAAATTTAGCTACTTTTTTAATGGCTGATGGTTGTGAGTACTTAACTGGACAAACCATAGCAATTGATGGAGCTCAATATTTGACCGGCGGAGGTACATTTTCTAACCTCTCAAAATTATCTGAGGATGATTGGGAACAAATGAGAAACATGATAAGGTCAAGTAATAACAAAGATAAAGCTGATAGATAACAGCAGGGTACTTTATGGAAAATACATACGAAACAATGAATAGCATTTTAGATGCTCAAAAGAAGCTTTTTATAAAAGAAGGAGTTCCTTCTATTGATCTTAGAGTTGATAGACTTAATAGGTTGAAGGCTATGATCATGGACAACAGATATGACTTCGTTGAAGCCTTGAATTCCGACTATGGAAACAGATCAAAAAATGCCTCGTTAATGACAGATGCGTACACAATAGTTCCTGAGATAGATAATGCTATTAAAAATATTAAAAAATGGACTAAGGCAGACAAGAGATCATCTAATTTTCCGATGGGACTTCTCGGAGCAAAATCTTATGTAAGTTACGAACCTCTCGGGACTGTGGGAATGATTTCTCCATGGAACTTTCCTGTAAATCTTGCTTTTGGACCGCTCGCAGCTATTTTTGCTGCCGGCAATCAGGTTATGCATAAGCCTAGTGAACTAACACCTCTAACAGCCTCTTTGATGAAAGACTTATGTGACAAAGCCTTTGATGAAACTGAGTTTGCAACATTTCTAGGAGGTCCTGAAGTCGGAGCAGCTTTTACTAAACTACATTTTGATCATTTGCTTTACACAGGTAGTGGAGAGGTTGGTAAGCATGTCATGCAATCAGCTGGCCAAAATCTAGTTCCAGTGACTCTTGAGCTAGGGGGAAAATCTCCAGTTGTTATAGGGAATAGTGCTGACATGAAAGTAACAGCAAAAAGAATTATGTTTGGAAAAACTATGAACGCAGGTCAGATATGTCTTGCTCCAGATTATGTCCTTATTCACAAAGATAAAAAAGATGAGTTTATTTCAGAAGTAGAAAATGCTGTTAAGGAATTCTACCCTTCAATAAAAGATAATGATGACTACACGTCTATAATTAACGAAAGGCACTTTGATAGAATTAATGCACTTATTTCTGATGCGAAAGAAAAGGGCGCAGATATCAATCAGATTAATCCATCAAATGAGGATTTTAGCCAGCAAGAGTTTTATAAGATTCCGCCAACAGTTATTACTAATACTACTGAAGACATGAATGTTATGCATGAAGAAATATTTGGACCAGTACTTCCTGTAGTGACTTACGAAAATATCAATGAAGCATTAGCTCTAATTAACTCTAAGGATAGGCCTCTTGGCTTATATTACTTTGGTTATAACAAAGACGAAGAAGCTAATATTTTAAATAACACCTCTTCAGGTGGAGTTACGATTAATAATGTAATTGGTCATATTCAACAGAAAGATCTTCCTTTTGGAGGGGTAGGTCCCTCAGGTATTGGTAGATATCATTCTCTTGATGGCTTTAAAAATTTCTCTAATCAAAGAGCTGTTTTCAAAGATGTTGGTTTTAAATTTGATAAATTATTTGATGCTATAAGGCCTCCATATAAAGGAAGTATCGAAAAGACATTAAAGGCTTTATTAAAATAAATTTTTGTGTTTTCTCTACCCTTAAAGCTAGCATTTAAGTACTTCAGGTCAAGTAAAGGCGGAGCTTTCTCTTTTACATCATTACTTGCTGTCATTGGTCTAAGTATTGGTGTTTCGAGCTTAATCATTGTCATGTCCGTAATGAACGGCTTTGAAAAAGAGTTGCAAGATAGAATTCTGGGAGTTGTTCCCCACGCACTTATTCATTCAAATAAACCCATAGCAAACTATCCTCAAATAATTAGTGAATTAAATGAAGATGAAAATATCATCGAAGCAGCACCTTATATCTCACTTCAAGGGCTTATATCCTATGGCCCAAATGCTAGAGGTGTTTCTATAACCGGAATTGATATAGCTTCAGAGGGAAAAATGTCCATCCTTCCTGATTATATGGTTTATGGCTCTATAGAGTCTCTGGAAGAAAAGAATTCTATTATTTTAGGCTCATGGCTTTCTGCTCACCTAGGTGCCTTTATTGGAGATACTGTAAACATAACAACCTCTGATATAAGATCTTCATTGCTAGGCTCTTACCCAAGATCTGTTTCATTAAAAGTAGTGGGCATATTTGAGCTTAGAGCTGAAATCGATCAATCATTGGTATTAATCTCTCACAGCTTAGCCCAAAAAATTAAAGGTTTTGATGATGAGACGGCGTCAATAAGACTAAGAACTTCCAATTTATTTGAAGCCGATATTATTGCAAGACAATCGATTGAATATATAAAAGCTCCCATTCAAGAATTTTCTTTCTCATCATGGAAGAAAACCCATGGAACCCTATTTGAAGCCATTCAATTTGAAAAACTATTAATCAGCTTAATGTTATTTTTAATAGTAGGAGTAGCATCAATATTAGTATTATCAACAATAGTCATGACTGTTAAAGCAAAGGAAAGAGAGATAGGGATACTTAAAACTCTTGGTGCCAGCAATAGTCTTTTAGTAATGATTTTCTTTTTTCAAGGGTTATTAGTTAGTCTTATCGGGATATTTATTGGAGTCATGATGGGCTTATTAGCTACCCTTAACATTAATAACTTTATTACATTGCTTGAAGGATTACTTCAGCGAAACCTCTTAGATGCTTATTTCATTAACTATTTTCCATATCATATTGATCCATCACAAATTATTAGCATCTGCTTAATTTCTTTTACTTTCAGTGTTATATCTTCATTACTGCCTGCTCTGAGAGTTACAAGACTGAATCCTGTGGAGATACTCAGACATGAATAATCTTGATTGCATAAATCTTAATAAATCCTTCTTTATGAAAGATGAAGAGATTAAGGTTCTTTCTGATATTAAAATTTCTGTAAGTCCTGGAGATCTAATTGCCATATCTGGCTCATCAGGCGCTGGCAAGTCAACACTTCTTCACCTACTAGCATCTCTTGATAAACCTTGCTCCGGTAGTATCGTATTTAATAAGAAAGAAACCACAACTCTTAGCAATAAAGAGTTGAGTAAGCTTCGATTAAAAAACTATGGCTTTGTATACCAATTTCATCATCTTTTAGAGGACTTAACAGTCCTTGAGAATATACTTCTCCCAGGCCAAATACTTAATAGTGATAAAGGCCTCTTAAATAAAAGGGCTAACTCTTTAATAGATCGAATTGGTCTTTCCAAAAGAAAAGATCATCTTCCTTGGAAGTTATCCGGAGGCGAAAAGCAAAGAGTTGCTATTGCGAGAGCACTTATAAATAGTCCTAATATTATTTTCCTGGATGAGCCTACTGGAAATCTTGATATAGATAATGCCAAAGTCATACAAGATTTATTAATTGAAATTTCAAAGGAGCATGGTATTGCTTTAGTTACAGCGACTCATGATAATAACTTTATAAAGAGCTTCAATCGTATTTATAAACTAGACAACACAATTTTAAGAGAGATATAAATGACAGAATTTATTTTAGCGGGCGGTCCTTTTATGTGGCCTCTACTTGCTTGCAGTATTTTAATAATCTCTATCTCCATAGAAAGAATATGGTTTCTTCAAACAAGGCTAGTAGCACCAAATGGACTAACCAATCAAATAGTTAATCTTTTTAATAAGAACTTAATAAATCAAAAGCAGGCAGAAGAAATTTCTGAATTATCTTCGCTTGGTTTCTTACTAATGGGGTGTATTAATTATAAGGATCTACCTAGAGAAAATCTTGAATCTAAGATTGAAGAAAAAGCTATAGAGGTTAAATATGCTCTTGAGAGAAACCTCAATATGCTTGGAACAATAGCTACCATTAGCCCGCTACTTGGTCTTTTAGGCACTGTTGTTGGAATGATTGCTGCTTTTACAGGATTAACAGAGTCATCTGGAGCAAATCCTGATCTTCTTGCTGCAGGTATATCGCAAGCATTAATCACAACTGCATTTGGATTATTTATTGCCGTTCCCGGACTGGTTCTTCATAAATACTTTGAACAAAAAGTAACATATCTTTTAATAAGTCTTCAGGTTGAAGTCTCACGCTTTATAGATGTTATTAATAAATGAAGTTCATTCAACAACCTAAGTCATCATTTGCTATTGAGATAACCCCCTTAATAGATATTGTTTTTCTTTTGGTTATTTTTTTTGTTGTTACCTCGAAGGTTGGCGATTCACAATTCTTAACATTAGATCTTCCAAAGACCGACTCATTTGAATATTCACCCATTCAGTCGGTTAATGAAATATCTATAATTACTGATGGCAGTGTTTTTATAAATGGGGCAGCATTTAATATCAACAATACTAAAGAGCTGGAGCAGGCAGTATTTGATCTTAATAATACTGATGGATCTATAATATTAAGCGCAGATGCAGCTTCTCTTCATGCCTGGGTGGTGAAAATAATGGATATTCTTAATAAAAATGGGTTTAATGAAGTTCAAATAAGAACAATAGAGAAATGAAACAAAGTAGTTTAAAGAGAATATTCTCATATACCTTAAAATTTAAGTGGTCATTTTTTATCAGTGTATTAGGTTTTATAGCATTTGCCGCAGCTGACATTGCAGCAGTAGACTGGATACGAAGAGTGATAAGCTATATTGGTTCAGGAGATAACAGTTTAAATACACTGCTTTCCTTGGCTTTGATATTTATTGCAATTGGAAGAGGTATTGGCTTCTTTGTTGGTAACTATTTTATGTCCAGAGTTGGTTTTGGGATTGTCCATGATCTAAGGGCGGACCTATTTCAGAAACTTCACGATCTTCCAAAGTCTTATTTTGATGCGAACCAGTCAGGCCAATTAATTAATAGAATAACTTTTACGACAACTCAAGTGTCTGCTGCCGCATCGAGCGCTGTTAAGACTTTTGTAAAAGAAGGATTTTTACTTATTGGTCTATTTGCTTACCTACTTTTTCTTAATTACAAACTTACATTACTCTTGGTAGTAACTGCTCCTCTTATAGCTATTATCGTATTCATTGCTGGTAAAAGACTTAAGAAGCTAGCAACAACTATTCAGACAGCTATGGGCGATGTTACTCATATTGCTTCTGAGGCTGTAGATGGGCACGTTGAAATTAAGAGTTTTAATGCTCAAGATTATGAAAATGCACGTTTTCTAGAGGCAAACGCTTCAAACAAAAATCAAAACCTTAAGCTAGAGGCTACAGGAAGTATTGCAACTCCAATTATTCAAGTACTGGTTTCTGTCTCTTTATCACTTATTGCATACTTTGCATTGGGAAATAAAATGGGTATCAGCCTAGATCCAGAGACTTTTGTTGCCTTCTTTACTGCTGCAGGCTTGATGGCAAAACCGATTAGATCACTTTCCAATATTAATATTACTATTCAAAAGGGTCTTGCCGCAGCTAATGAAATATTTGATCAATTAGACCAAGATAATGAAAATAATTCAGGAAACTTAACAGATCCTATAAACGGAAACATTGTCTTTGAAGACGTTTCTTTTTCTTATGACACAGGCGGACAAATTTTATCAAATATCAGTTTTGATATTTCTCAAAACGAAACAATTGCTATAGTTGGAAGATCTGGATCTGGTAAATCAACTATTGCTAATCTGATTCCTAGATTCTATAACCACACATCTGGAAATATATTAATTGATGGTATTTCAGTTAATGATTTTTCTTTGGATTATTTAAGATCTTCTATTTCTATTGTTAATCAATCACCATCTTTATTTAATGATTCCATTGCTAAAAACATAGCCTACGGCGATGACTCCATAGATATGATTAAGCTTAAAGAGGCCGCTGATCTTTCAGGTTGTGCTGAATTTATAGATAATTTACCAGAGGGCTTTGATTCAGAAATTGGAGATGATGGTGTTTTATTATCCGGTGGCCAAAGGCAAAGACTAGCTATTGCAAGGGCTTTTTATAAAGATTCACCAATTATTATTTTAGATGAAGCAACCTCTTCACTAGATACCGAATCTGAACTTATTGTTCAAGAGGCATTGGAAAAATTAACCACTAATAGAACTACTATAGTTATTGCTCATAGGCTTTCTACTATTGAAAATGCAACGAAAATTATTGTTCTTGATGAAGGTTTAATCAAGGAATCTGGATCTCATGCTGACTTAATAGAACAAGAGGGCATATATCAATCTCTGTACAAGAACAAGTTTGAAGATGAGCCAGTATCTTCATCTAAGTCAGTTAAGCAATCTACTCAACTTTATCTACCTGAATTTGAAAATGAATATAATTCTAGCTTCGTTGTTGATAGCTGGTATAAAAAAAGCCTATGGCTATATCTCCTTTATCCATTCTCTTTAATATTCTCATACGCAACATCAAGGAGGCATCGTAAATTTATAAAGAATAAGAAAATTTCCTATAAATCAGATATACCTGTAATTGTTGTGGGCAACCTTACAATCGGCGGAACAGGAAAGACTCCATTAGTGAAATATATTGCAACTGAATTGCAAAAACTTGGATATAAACCCGGCTTGGTAAGTAGGGGTTATGGTGGAAAATTTAAAGAAACTTTAAAGGTAGACGAGAATACTTCTGTTAAGCAGACCGGTGATGAAGCTCAGATTTTATCAAAACTTAACCTCCCATTTTATATTGATATAAACCGGGTGAGAGCAGTAAAGACTATTGCTGCTAACCATGATTGTGACATCATTATTTCTGATGATGGCTTGCAACACTATAATATGAATAGAGATGTTGAGATTTTAGTTATTGATGGCAAAAGAAGATTTGGTAATAACTTATTATTTCCTGCAGGCCCATTAAGGGAATCTAAAAAACGAATCAAATCAGTCGATTTTATTGTTAACAATAGCGGCCCTACACAAGAAGACGAGTATTTAATGAATATTAGCCCATCTAAATTTATTCATTTGAAGTCAGGTAAGTCATATCCAGTTGAAAAATGGCCTATGCACAAACAAGTCCACGCAGTTGCTGGTCTTGGAAACCCAGGAAGATTCTTTGATCTTCTTGCTAGACTTGGATTTGATATTATTAGACATCCATTTGCAGATCATCATAATTTTTCAACATCAGATTTACATTACCTAGATCACTTACCAATAATAATGACTGAGAAAGATGCCTCTAAGTGCAAATCCTTTAATAATAATAGAATCTGGTACCTAACTATAGAGGCTGAAATATCAGACAAGTTTATAGCAGAGCTTGATTCTAAAATTAAATCTATTAATTAAAAATGACTAAAGATTTTATAATTTTGATTCCTTCAAGAATAGGATCCACTCGTCTTAAAAATAAACCCCTTGTTGATATTGATGGCAAAACTTTAATACAAAGGGTCTTTGAGCAATCACTTAAGGCAACTTCGCAATCATTTATAGCGACTGATTCACAGCTCATTTATGAGCATGCAAAAAGCTTCACTGATAATATAGTTATGACAAGTGATACACATATATCTGGAACTGATAGAGTTTTTGAAGCAGCTTCCTCTTTATCTCTCAATGAAGATCAATTAATTATAAATCTTCAAGGTGACGAGCCATTTATGCCAGTTGATCTAATTAATACTTTGGTAGACGACTATACTAATAATGAATGTGATGTAATTACAGCATCACATCCTATTGAGTCTAATCAAGATATTGTTAATCCTAATTGCGTAAAAGTACTATCTGAAAGTTCATATGCCACTGATTTTATGAGAATACCCTCTAATGAGCCCTTAGAACTCCTTAGCAGACACATAGGGATTTATGGTTATAGTTTTGAGACACTTAAAAAGCTCGTTGCTCTAGAGCCTTCAGAGAGAGAAATTAACCTTAAATTAGAACAGCTAAGATTTTTAGATAACAAATACTCAATTTATGTGAGTCAATATAGAAAGATAATTCAATCAGGTATAGATACATCTGATGATGTGGATGCCGCAGTTCTTTATTTAAACGACCAATGCTAGTCAAGGAAAACTATCCTATAGGAAATTCACTTCAACTAAAATCTGAAGCTAGGTATTTTATTGAGTTATCTGAAGAAACTGATTTTAATGAATTGAGTTTATTTCTAAAGAAATATGAATTACCTGTATTGATCTTAGGAGAAGGTACCAACCTTGTCCCACCTATATTTTTTGATGGAATTATTCTAAAACCTTTATTCCCTTCTATAAAACTCTCACTAGACAATACTCTAATCTCTGCGGGAGCATCAGTTAATTGGCATTCTTTTGTTACTTTTTGTATTAAGAATAATATAAACGGATTTGAAAATTTATCATTAATACCAGGT
>OLGU01000110.1_pt1 | contig 24241 bp, 35 predicted proteins | sample 1609281 | NCBI WGS metagenome assembly OLGU01 (sample SAMN05416705, study PRJEB24817) | seawater metagenome | isolation source: Sea water | place: Canada:Atlantic | collected 2013-07 | reverse complement strand
TACACCTCTCTATTCGTCGGCAGCGTCAGATGTGTATAAGAGACAGGTTGTAACCAACCAATGTTTACGTCTTGCAGCATGGTGTTTGTTGCAATGTCGGTTGTGTCGGCGGCTGATGTGCCATTAAAGCCAATTTTAATAATGTCGAGTGCAATTGCTTGGCGAACGTGGTTACGGTAACGCTGATGAAAATCAGGGAATTTTGACCATTGGTCCATTTTGTTCCATGTAATGTGAATGTCACATTCTACCGGGTAACAACGGTATTCGCGTTTTGTTAGTGCTGATACGTCGCGCGTTTGGCGCTCTTTGGTGTTGTCGGTTTCTACACCGGCGCGGCCTGTTACGCCACCGTCTACACTCATGATCACTGATTGACCTACAATGTCGTCTACCAGTGCGGTGTTGATCATCTGTAAAAATTCAGCTGATTCATAGGTTGCATCGTATAAGCGCTGCTCGGTTGTTGGCTCTACGTTAAATTGCTCGCTCATTGATGCAACACCGTAGTTGCTTGCCATGCCTGCGAGTACTGCTACAAATAACTGTTTAGTTTTGGTTTTCATGTGCTTTCCTGCGTTTTACTAAGTTAAGTTAGGGTGAAGGCAATTACAGACAGTTGCTGTATTTGCCGTCGTCGCCTTCGGGTTCGTCGTCGGCGTTGGTTGTGTCACCCGCAGGTGCTTTTAATGCTTTGGCAAACTTGTCGTTTAGTTCGTCCAGTGCTGTTTTTGTGCTTGATAGCTCTTCTTTAAGCTTTGTAAGCTCGGCTGATTCTTCAACTGGCGGGGCTGTTTCTTCTTCGCTTTCCACTTTAGTGGTTGAGAATGAATCAAGCTTTGCTGTTAGGCCGTCGAGCTTTTGGCCAAACTCTTCAAGCGGTGTGCCGAGTGCATCTTTTAATGCATTGGCTAATTGTGTTTCGTTCATGTCGGGTTCTTCCTTAGTGAATAGTCGTTTGAAAAAGGGTTTTTTAGGTGTGTCGATAGGCTCACATGACCCTAAGTCAACGGTTAATAAAGAGACTTCCGTGTCGTCTGCTTTGCTCTTACTACTGAAATGAATGCGGTCGGTGTAGCAGCTTGCTGGGTAGTCGGTAACTGCTAGGCCGGTTAGGTAGGTTTTGCCAGTGCCCATGAAGTCGCGGCTAATTTCGATGCTAAAATATACGGCTTGGTCGGCTTTGTTTAATGCTACAAACCCTTGGTTGGGCGCGAGTACTGCGTATAGGCACACTATGCCTTCTTCGTTTTCGTATGCTTCAACGCTTTCTACGTCGCCGAGCATGCCTGGTATGTCTACGTTATGTAGGTTTTTAGCGGCCCAGCCTGACCAGTTAAATTCGTGATCAAGGTTTATGCGTGCGCCATACTTGCGGGGGTTGTAGGTTTCTACAATGTCGGCTACGTCTTGCTCGGTGATTTCGCGGCCGTCGACGGTCATGCCAACGGCGGCAATAGAAAGTGGTTTTGTGCGTAGTTGACCTGGCATATAAACAAACCTTTTAAATGTTTTTTAATTAAGCTTAATGCTTTAAAGTAACTGCAGTTTGCACCCTCCTTTTGCACCTTTCCAACGGTTTAACTTTTTGAAATTCCTATATTTAGCTTTTAGGAATGGGCAGGTTTTTAACAAACAGATTACGCGCTTTATTGCTAATACACTGCCGCCATGGATTAATAAAAGCGGTGCAATATGAAGGCGAACTACGGACCAGACGTACGCAAAAAAGCACAAGATTTGTATGTTGTTGAGGGCTATACCTACGAGGAAATAGCCGAGCTTGACGATATGCCAAGTGCGCGTAGCGTTCGCCGTTGGGCTGAGGCTGAGAACTGGGCAGACATGTGCCCAACATATAATGCCGAAATGGCGTTTAGCCGCCGCATTAATTTGTTAGCCGATAAAGACAATAAAACCGATGCTGAATATAAAGAGTTAGACTTTTGCACGCGCCAATTATGTGCACTAAATAAAAGCAAGCTTGCCCCTGCGCCTAAACAACGTGCCAGTAATGATGATGCCGGCAGTAATAATGGCGGTGGCAGCAATAAAAAGTCGAAGAAGAAAAAGAAAAATGATTGCTCTGGCATTACCGTTGATATGCTCAACGAGCTTAAAGACAAGCTTCTTTACCCACACCAAAAACATTGGTTTGAAAACCAAGACTACCGCAGTCGCTTTATTTTAAAGCCCCGACAAATTGGGGCTACTTTTTACTTTGCGTTTGAAGCGTTTTACGATGCGGTTATTAATGGCCGCAATAAAATATTTATATCGGCAAGCCGCGACCAGGCGGAAGTATTTAAAGCCAATATTGTGGCGCTGGTGCGTGAGCATTTTAATGTTGAGCTAACCGGTTCACCCATGGTGCTTAATTTAGCCGGTGGTAAAACGGTTAAGCTTATTTTTAAAAGTACTAATGCGCGTACGGCTCAGTCGGAAAGCGGCGACTTATATATAGATGAAGTGTTTTGGATACCGAACTATAAAACGTTGCGCGGTTTGGCGCAGGCCATGGCAACACATAAGCATTTGCGTATTACCTACTTTAGTACGCCAAGTGTTACCAGCCATGAAGCCTACGACCACTGGAACGGTAAATGGTACAGAAAAACCAAAGCCTGTAACGACCCTGAATTTGCCATTGATGTTAGCCATAAAAACTTAAAGCATGGCTTGCTGTGTGACGATGGTATTTGGCGGCAAATGCTTACTGTGTACGACGTGGTTAAAAGTGGCTTTGACCGCATTGATATTGAAGTACTTGAAAACGAATACAGCACCGATGAGTTTAATAACTTGTTTATGTGTAAGTTTATTGATGATGCCCACAGTGCCTTTAACCTTAAACAAATTATGGCCTGTGTTGGCGACTCCACTAAATGGGATGATTTTGATTTAGAGTGCGAACGCCCGTTTGCACTCAAACCTGTGGTAATTGGTTTTGACCCTGCGCGCTTTGGTGATAAAGCAAGCGTTGCTGTTTTAAGTGCGCCGATGAAGCCTGGCGAAAAGTTTAGGCTACTTGAAGCAGTTGATTTAAGCGGTAATGACTTTGAAGCCATGGCCAGCGAAATAAAACTACTCACTGAAAAATACAATGTGCAACACATTGGTGTTGATACTACAGGCATAGGTTATGGCGTGTGGGAGATGATCACTAAATTTTACCCTAATGCTGAGCCAATACATTACAACCCCATTATTAAAAACCAACTGGTTATTAAAGCGATTAACGTAATTAAGAACCGCCGTTTTGAGTTTGACCAGGACGCGGTAAATATTGCCAGTTCGTTTATTAATATTCGCCGCAAAGTGGTTGGCGACCAAATTACCTATGCCACAAACCGTACCGCGACCACAGGCCATGCCGATATTGCGTGGGCCATTATGCACGCTATGAAATTTGAACCACTGGACGGCAATGCCCACAGCCGCCAAACCTCTGTAGGAATTGCAGCTTAATGAAACCACGATTACAAGTAAGTAACGGCCATGCGCCTAATTATAACCAACGAACAGCGGTAACCGATGCGTTTAGTTTTGGCGATCCCGAACCCTGTTTAGATAACCGGCTAACTGATTACATTGGGGTATTTAGTGATAGCAACGGCATTTATGCACCGCCAATAAGTTTACAAGGTTTGGTAAAGCTGCTGCGCGTTAATGCCCAGCACGGGCCCATTCTCTACTTTAAGCGCAACATGATTTTAAAATGGTATAAACCTAACCCACTGTTAAGCCATCAAGCGCTTAGTAAGTTTGCCTTTGATTTGCTGTGGAGTGGTAACGCCTATTTGCAGATTATTAAAAACTCATTTGGGCAGGTCATTAAGCTGCGCCATTTGCCTGCACTGACTATGCGTTATACCGATACGCGCGGCGTATATGCACAAATAAGTAATCGCAGCCATGAGCCTATTTACTTTAATGCAGGTGAAGTTATTCACGTAAAAGAGTACGACCCAGCGCAAGGTATTTACGGCATACCGCAGTATTACGGGGGTATTCAATCAGCCTTACTCAATGAAGATGCCACTTTATTTAGACGCCGCTATTACAAGAACGGCGCGCACATGGGTTTTATATTCTCAATGGCCGACCCGAACTTAAGTGATGCCGATGAAACAGCCCTTAAAAATGCAATACGCGATAGTAAAGGCGTGGGTAATTTTAGAAGTTTGTTTTTTAATTTCCGCAGTAATAAGGCCGATGCTGAAAAGTCGATAAAGATAACGCCCGTTGGCGACATATCAACTAAAGACGAATTTGAACGTATTAAAAAAATTACGCTTAACGACATGCTCAGTATGCACCGTGCGCAAGAAGCACTTAGCGGTCAATCATCTGGCGACAGCCCCGGCTTTGGTGATTTAGATAAAATCACCCGCGCCTACTACAACAACGAAGTAGTACCACTGCAGCAAGATGTTTTAGGTATTAATAACTACCTACCCGCCGCTCAGCATATTGAATTTAAAGAGCCTGAATATTCAGACTTAAACCCAACAACTAAGGAAAGCGCATGAGCTGGATAGACTTTATGGAATTTATTAAACAATGGGGGCGTTTATTTATGTTGAGCTTTTTAGCCGCTGGCATACAAATGTATTTAAGCAAACGGCAGTTTACGTTTTTTCATTATTTTATGAGTGTACTCATTGCGATATTTGCAGCTTACCTTGCCGCTATGTTTTGTGAATGGCGGCAATTTGATGAAAGTTTAAAAACCGGTGTAATTGGGGTAACTGCTTATGCGGCCCCGCACATTTTAGAGGGGTTCGATACGCTAATAAAAGCAATTAGCAAAGACCCAAAAGCCTTTATTAAATTAATTAGGGGTGGAAAATAATGGGATGGTTTAAAACATTGGTTTCATTCATCACTGACCCAATAGCCGATTTAACCGGCGGCTATGTTGAGCGTAAACGCATAGCGGCAGAAATGGCTGCAGACGTAGCGCGTGCTGAAAACAACTTTAAAATTGCGCAGTTTGAAGCCAAAGCAAGGCGCTGCATGCAAGCCGAGCAAAACGATGCTGATTATGACTTGCTTGTCCTGAAAAACCGCGACAAAACCTTAATGGATGAATTGATCATTCTATTCTTTTTGGGTTTGTTCATCTGCCATTTTATACCGGCCATGCAACCTTACATGCAAAAAGGTTGGCAATCTATGGGTTATAAAGGCGCGCCCTGGTACTTTGAATTTGTGATTGTAGGGATTGCGGTTTCGACGCTTGGATTAATGCGATTGTTTAGAGCGTTTTGGGGTGGTAGGGATAAAAAGAAAAGCGCTAGTTAGTAGCTAGCGCCTTTGCCAATCAAGCTCTTTTATTTCCTCGACCACTTCAGCTTTAGCGTTTAACTGGTTAAGCGCTCTTGAAAAGTTAGGCGCAGGAACCCCGTTTAATAGCGCCGCTGACTTTTTATCAATACCTCGGACCAAGTAATCACTCAGCGCTGTTTTTATATCTTCACTACTTATTTTGCACAACGATAAAAGTAGGTTTAATCGCTCTGTTGTTTGTGAACCTTTAAATATGTAATTCATAAAATAGTTATCAGTTAAGTGATAATAAATTAATGATATTTCAATATTAGGTAAATCACCAGCTATTTGATCTTTTTGTTGTCACTTTATTGTCAAACATTGTCACTTTTTGACAATGCGATCTTCTTAAAATCGCTCACAGATCCTTTTGCTGGGCTGGCTGGCGATTAATGGCATGTCACTGAGGTTGTCAATTTGACGCATTTTTTGCACGAAAGCGGAAGGCGAGGAGGAGTGATTTTTTTAGCTTGTTGATTCTCAGGCAATAGTTAAATGGTTATTTGTAACGCACTCAACCACTGTATATAATGACAGTGTGATTTATTAACTATTGGGGTTTATTATGGCGCGGGTTACTTGTCCGAATTGCGAATCTAAAGCTACGATTACATCGCGTGAAACGCAAAGTGCGCACGTAGTAAATTTATATTGCTCTTGCACTAATACTCGCGAGTGCGGGGCAACGTTTCGTATTACCCAATCGTTTGATCACTTCTTAAACCCTCCGGTACAAAGCACACAGCAATTAGCCGCCGCACTTATTAAAAGCCTACCTCGCGAACAACAATTGGAATTGGTTGGGCTATAGTCTTTACTTTATTTCACGCATTAAAAAGCCCGTATTAAACGGGCTTTTTTGTGGGTGGTGTTTTCTAAAAGCCTTCTGGCTGAGCCACCGCTCTAACCGCAGCCATAATGCCTTGCTGCAAATGTGTTTCTGCAATAGAAATCCACCGCTGATCTAACGTGTCACCGCGAGAACGCATAGCCTCAATAACATTTTTCAAGCGCTCACCTTCCGCTTTAATATCATTCATGTCATTAATTTCTTGCTGGTTAAGCTCTCTATAGCCTTTAATTTTTTTGTGCTGGTTTTCCATTTTCTTATCCTTTTTGGTTATTGGCGCTACTTACTGTCGGCGCGAGTTGTATGTTGACTGGTTTTGCTGTGGCGCATTTTGCGGCTGATCATACTGCCCTTGATATTGCGGCGGTGCGTAACCTTGGTTTTGGCTTTGGTGGTTTTGGTTATTATTTGCTTGGCCGTTCTGGCTTTCGCTTTCCCAAAAAATATATAATTTTAACGGGCCTTGTTGATTAATTGGCATTGTGTCTAGCTCAATCTCTACGCTTTCGCTGCCGCCTTGGTTGTTGCTCGGCCATTTAGTAGCGCGGCCTAAAGTGGCGTAACGGTTTTTGGTTTCGTTCCCTTGCTGGTATTTTTCGGCAATACAAGCAACACGGCCTTTGTCGAGTGGTTTGTTATTTTGTGGGTGCATAGTGCGTTTCCTTTTTGGTTAATGTTTTATTTAATGATTTGTACTTAACAACTGAGTGGTACACCCAGTTGCGACGTTTAACGTTTGGTTTCATTGATCACCATAATTCGCTTAATTCTTTTTCTAACTGCATTTGCATTAAGCGCTCTTCTAGCAGTTCGCGCTTTGACTTGCTGCGCTGCTGGTATTGCGGGCGCGGCTCTTGGTTTTCGTGGTGCGGCATTTTGGCCGGTGCGCTTACTGTTTTTGGTGAAACAATTCGCGCCTTTTTAGTGCTTGGTTTTGCTGTTGTTTTTATTTGGCCGGTGCGAAATTTATATTCTTTTCGCTCGCAACCGCAGCCCTGGACATGACCTAAATTATCTTTGCGCACTACGCGAGTGGTGCCGCATACGCATTTACACATAAAATGCTGCGCCCCTCGGTTGCGGCGGTCTTCGTTTAGTACTGTCCAATTATTGAAAACGTCACCTGCTGTTATTTTACCTGTGGCCATGGCTGATCTCCTGAAGCTTACCCTCTATTTTTTTAATGATTTCTTTAAGCTCTTTATCAAAAGTTAGCAGCTCCATTGGGAGCAAATGCTGATCATGAACAAGCGTTACACCTTTAAGATGCTCGCCATTAAAAACAACCCTTCCATCTTTAATCGCGGTAAAAATATCGGTACCGCAAAAAACCCTTTTCTCGAACGCAGTCTCTAGGTTAAACATGGCTATTACTCCCAACCAATAAACGTGGGCGCTTAAATAGCAATGCGGCATTTTGTAACTGGTCAATAGTGACGCTGCGGCCATCAATGGCCGTTACTTTTATGCACTTAATTGGGCTTTCTTTAATTTCGACTGTGTAACGATCGTTGTTACAAATGTTTTTTATGCAGCGCGCTCCACTTACAGCCGACTCGCCAAATGCGCGAGCTAATAAAACTTCATTATAAAATAACCCGGTTGAAAGCATTTTTTCTGCTGCTGAGTGAGTATTCATAATGTCACCTGCTGTTTTGGTTGTGGTCTGTTAGTTACTGTAAATACGTTGGCGTTAGGTTCTTGCTGATAACCGGTGCAAATTTCGGTAGCAAATACGCTGTTATCGGTTTTACCGCATTGGCCGTATTGGGTTTTAGGCGCGGGCTTATCGAATTTAGTAATAAATGGGCTGTGCTGATCCTCTGCATACCCCTTTGGGCAAAACGCCTGGCAACTAATACATGCCTTTGGCATGAGTACTTTTGAAATTTGAATAGTCATTTTCTCTCCTACGCCATTAAATTAGTAAGGGCCACGTACCATAGTCGCTGTTCTGATGTTTTCGTAAACAAGCCCGGCGGCTACTCTTTCTTCGCCAACTTCGCAATTTTTAAAATACTCATACGCAAGCTTTTCTGCTTCTCGCATCAGCTTTAACAACTCTTTTTTTCTTTCTACTTGTTCGCTCATATCATTTCTCCTACGCCATTAAATCGAGTGACCACCAATCGTTATCGCTGATTGCTGATGCTTCACCAGCTAGAACAAGCCTAGCCATTTCAAGGTCGCCAATTACATCAGCGTGACCGTGTTTAAATTGGGTGCTTGATGGCGCGGTTCGGCCATCAAGTTCGGCATACATTGTTGCTAAGTCGTAAAGCTCGCGAGCATATGCGTAATGTTTTTCGGTTGGGGTTGGCTTAATAGCCGATTTTGGCGCTTGCATGTTTAATTGCTCAAAGCTATGCAGTTCGCGCTCTTGCATGTAGTACACGCGGTTTCCGCTGATCACGTTGCCGCCTTGGTTAAGCGCTTGAATTTGCGCAGGGCTAAAGTCGCTTAGCTTGTTTTTACATTTAACCGTGGTTTGATCGTTATTTGGGGCGTGTTTTTGCGCTTCGCTATTGGCTATGTAGTCAATAGCGTGCTGGCGCTGCTCTTTTTGCTGTGCTTTTTCGTCTAATGTGACTAAATGGCCGTCTTTTATTAGGTAAATAAGGCCGTTATTTTTAACCCGCTTACCTGCTAACAGATCCTTTTTAACGCTTGCGATCTGTTTTTTAGTAAAACCGATCATATCTAGCAATAATTCTTCTGTATGCCCTACAGCTAAAGGCGTACGATTATTCCCACTAGTCCAAGATAGGTCGGCTGCGCCGACGTTGTTAGCATCCTGCCCACCAATTACGGTGGTGTTGTTATTAGCTGCGGTGCCTATGGTTTGCTTAGACCAGGTATGAACGCGAGTCACTAACGTGCAAAGCCCAAAGGTGTCTTCAACACCTTTTAGGGTTTTGGTAAATTCGGCGTATTGGTTGCCGTATTCGGTATGCTGGTAGGCAGGTTTAAAACGAGCATCGCGACCAATACCAAAGCCACCCATTAAAGTAACAAAAGTTTTAAAGTCGCCTTTGTCGGCGGCTTGGCGTACTTGTTCTAATTGCTCGTTGCCTTGTACCTCTTCGCGCACTCGGCGCAACTCGCGCCAAATGGTAATAGAAGGTGATTTTTGAAACTGAAATTGCCTAATGCCCCACGTACTGGCCCATGCTTTAACCGGGTTAACCGCTTGGGTTAGCTTTTCGCCTGTTTCGGCATCGTATTCATTTGCCAGTGCAAAGCCATCTATATTTTTACTTACATACTTAGCAACATAAGCCGCTGCCCCGCCTGTTTTTTTGCCGTCTTTACCTTCTTTTGCAGGTAGCATTTTAATGGCGGTATAACGTGGGCCGCTTGGTGTGTAGTCTTTTTTAGGTTCGCGGGTGTAAATACCTTTTGATTTATTTAAACCCCAAATACGGCGCGCTTTTGTATAGCGTGCGCGTAATGCTTTGCGGTTTTTAAAACGCTGAAAAAATACCTCACGGTCGTCGCGGGTAAAGTAGCGGCGTAGTATGTGGTTAACTTTGTCGTAGTAACGAGCTGGCATCCATAAAAGCATGTGCCAGTGAGTGCAACCGTCTGCATGCGGCTCAGCTACACGAATACCAAAGTACGGTATTTCTTCGCGGTCTAATTTAGCGCGTGCTTGTGAGTAAAGTTTATTTAAATAAAGGCTGGCGTCTTTTGGGGTTGATCCATCCCAATTATTTGAGTTTGCATGAAAACGACTCGGCGCAGTGATGTTATAAAAGCCACCTGTGTAGCCCATTTCATCGGCTAGTTCTTCGGTTTCGCGTATGCGTAGCATTAATTCGTTACGCATGTTTTCAGGATTGGCAACGCCTGCTTCTACCGCTTTCATTAGCGATATAACATCGCTTTGTTCGTTTACTAACTCAAGGCTTTCTAGGTAGCGCTGGCCGCGTTCGCGATTTGTAGTGTATTCGGCAACCGCTTGCTTAGAACAGTACGCACTAATACCGCGACGTTTAGTTGTTTTTGCCCCTTTTTTATCGGTGCTGGTAAATAAATCGCGGCCTACTTCGCCGGTAGCAATTTCTAAATGCTCAAGGTAGCGGCTTCGAATCGTTTTGAGCTTACGCGCCCACCACTTATGATCTTGCGCTTTTAAAAGCGCTACTTCGGCATCGGGTACGGTTAAGTAATCGCCCTTTTCAGCAAACTGCAATTGCACAGTAAATTGTGCAGCGTATTCGTTAACGCTTGCGTGTATGTCGGTTGCATCCCATGTGGGTTGCTCTTTTGCAAGGTCGGCTATTATTTCGGCCACTTGCATTGCCAATACATTTGCATGCTTTTTAGTTTTATCGGCATTGGCTAATATGTGCCAAGGCAATGGCATAGTATCGGTAATGTGCTTAAGTATTTTTAAGCGCGGCGCTAATGTTTTTACCGTGCGGCGTAACCAACTGTTAGCTTTTTGCTGCTTACGAATTGCCGTAACAGTAACTTGTGCTTTGCTTTGTATCGTGCTGTTGCCCGTAAAGTCGTAATGTTTACGGCTGGCATTAATTAGCCGCTCGTTATACTGCGCGTTTGTTTCGTTTTGTGTTTGGCCTGCGTTTTTAAGGTTGGCGCTGTATTTATCAATAAAGCGTTTTGCTACACGCATTTGCAGTGGCTTAGGCACTTTGCTTAAACAGTCGTAAACAAAGGCGACCTCTTCTGCGTCATCAATTGCATTAATAACCGACATAGCCGATTTAGACACCTGCTCGCCAACCTGCTGCTGTAAGTGCTGGCTAGGCTCTGGTTGTGGCTTTTTTACATTGCGCTGCTTGTTCGCAAACTCCATATTACTGGCTGTTTGGCGCACAAAGCTGGCTTGTATGCTAGGTGCACGGCCGCTTTCAATAATATCTTCAACAATAAAATTATGAATATTATTGTTATGCACTTTTTTAAGTGCCGCTTTAGCCGGCTTACTTAGTTTAAGATTGGTTACATCAATGCGGTGCTGCACAGTTTTAAGCTCATCATAAAACCAAGCGTTTGCTTTTTCGCTTGGGTTTATGGGCTCGTCTTTATACCAGGCATCACTCGGCGGGGTAATTTTAGCAAGGTACTGCTTAACCATTTTATATTGGCTGTACGCAGTAAAACGGCCAAGGCCGTTTACTAATGTTGTGCGGTGGTCAATGTCGTCAACGGCCTTAACCAAGGTTAAAGCCGCTGTACATACATCAAAGTTTACAATGGGCCACATGCTCATTTATGCAAACTCTATTTCAACTAAATCTTCACCCATTTGAACGGCATCAATTGCGGCGCACATTTGGTCGTAAATTGGCGCGTATTCAATGTAGTCATCAGCAATAAGTTTGACCACTGGCATAAAGTCAGTTAGGCAGTTTTCGCACTCCATTAGCATGGCAACTGTTGGGCGCTTACTTAAATTTTTAATAGTAAAGTTGGCTTGGTCGATAGCATGCTCAACAATGTTTTTAACTAATAGCTGATTTTTAGATAGATCTTGGTCTTTGATTGTGTTCATTTTAGTAGTCCTTTGGGTGTTGTTTTTGGGTGTTAAATTACGAAAAGCTCAGGGGCTAGCTCGTATCCTTTGCAAAATACAAAGTGGGCGTATTCGGTTGAATCTGTTTTACTTGGCTTTTGTGGGTCAAAGCCTGGGCGTTTGCTATGCACATAAACCGCAGCTAATGGCAGTTTTTGCCACATAGGTTTTCGCTTTTGGCTACCTAGCCAATTAAGGCGTTGCAGCATAATGACTAAACCGCCCTCTTTAACCATTTCAAGTGCGTGTTCGGTAAACTCTTGGGCTTTGTTGAAAGGTGGGTTTGTGATGATCATGTCGTATTTACGCGATTCATAACTAGGGACGTTTAAAAAATTTACGCCTGTTAAGTTAGCGCGTGAGTCTTCACGTATATCCCAGCTATTAACATTAAATCCGTGCTTTTCTAATACGGTTGGGTAGCTCATTTCGTACTTGTCGCAGCCGCCTGCGCTTGGGTCTAACATTAACGGGTATGCTTGTTCGTCAAAATTAAAGCGGCAGTTTTCGCTAAACGCTGCTAAAAAATCTTCAATTAACCAATGCGGTGTTATGTAGTAGTCGTCTGCATTGCGTACCGTTCCGCGATTTACTGAACTCATTGTTACGCCTTAGTAATTGTTAAGTGTGAATAGTTGGTATTGGCTTCAACGCGCGGTGCATGTTGCACAAACTTAGCGGGGGCCATGGCGTTAGCGTCGGTAAATGCTTTTACTAATTGCTCCATTTGCAAAATAGCTTTGTGAATTTTTAGGCGGGTATCTGCATCAAAATTAGCAAAGCCGCTTTCTAAATGGTGGCGCTTTAGGCCTGCTGCAAAGCATACTAATGTACGCTCTTGCTCGCTTAGCACTTTGGTATACACGTATTCTGGCGTGTGGCGCTCACTGCCCATTAATGCTTTTATTTCGGCCAAGCCTTTTGGTACGTGGCGGCCAGTTACTGCTTTTAATGGTGCTGGGTTTGGGCGGTTAATAGCTGTGTTTGCCATGATTAATTAACTCCTTGCTGGCTGCGGGTTGCTGCATTTAGATAATTAGTTGCTTGTGTTTTTAACCAGAAAACGGCTTTTTGTATTGTTTGGTACTCGTCGCCATTGCAATAAACTGGCAAATCAAAATCACCAACACGCGCTTGAAACACTGGGTCAAAACCAAACACCGCTTTGCGGGTAGTAATTTTGCAGCTCAACAAGTAGCGGCATTGCTCTGCTAATGTTTTAAAGCTGCTTAACGTTTCACGACTAAATACTTGATATGTGCCCATTACCCTGCTCCTATTTAATTCAAAAACCCCCTTTGTTCTGATAAGTTGTAAGTGCGAAAAACCACAAACCAAAACAAAGAGGAAAAACCTATGGATTTAACAATCCCTGAAACCAATAAAAAACAATTTAATAATCTCGCTGAAACAATAATTAACGAGCTTGCTAAATCATTCCCCATTGGGGTCGATCTTCATGAGCGTCTATACGATGATCACGAAGAGCTGCTACGACCAACAATTAATTACTTACTTCACGCTGATTACTTATTTAGAGTCGATAACGGTAGTTACTATTACCTCACAGAAAAAAGCGTTAAAAGCCTGAATAACCGCACAGGCTTTCCGCCTATAGTTCCTTAATATTATTAGCCGCTAATACACACTCGCGACAAAGAGCAACAAACTGAGCATTACTATGGCCGTTTACCTCTTTGTCGCGCTTTACTTTTAAGCGAATTAAAAATCTAAAAAGCAACGCCAGGTCATCGTCTGAATCGCCAATAAACGCATCAATTTTTGCATTTAAAAGTTTTTGCTTTTGCTTCGCCAACTCTCGATTTTCATCAAAACTTAATTCTTCACTCATTTCCCTGCTCCTAGTTGTTTACTTGTTGTTGGCCGTAGAACTCGTGAAACTTTTCAGCGCCTAGGCGCATCCATTCTTCTATGTCTTCTTCAACCCATACCACACGGCCGCTTGATGCCTTGTGCGATTTAGGAAACTGGCCACGCTCTATTAATCGGTAAATTGTTGAACGGTGAATACCGCATTTTTCTGCCACATCGGCTGGGCGTAAGTAGCGGTCGTTAATGGTGATAACTTCGCCGCGTAAATTGCGGCGGTAGTGATCGGCTATATTTGATTGACTCATGCTGCATCGTCCTTACCTAATTTATGTAAAATCCCTCTCTGTTTTGGTATGTTGCAAGTGCGAATATTCACAAACCAAAACAAAGAGGAAAAACCTATGTCGGAAATTGATAAAATTAAATTATTCAATAACCTGTCTAAAAACCTAATGGCTGTACTGTTTAAACAATTCCCTGAACAAGACATACTTGAACAGGCTGAATTTGTTAACAAATCGCCGTACATCACACCATCGGTGTACGAATCCACCTTAAAACAACTAATTCTTAGTGGCTTTATCGCCCCAGCCGACCAAAAAAACGCGTATTACTTAACAATTAAAGGGGCAAACACTGTTTATACAAACCTCGTTCAAGACCCTCACGAGCGCCTTGCAAAACAAGAGGCTAAATAAGCGCTAATGCTTTTTTAATTGCGCTTGGATGCTCAAATACATCCTCGTGCCGTGCGGCTTCTTCAAAAACATCAGCCAAAAGAGCCGCCATATCATTTACACTCTTCCCTTTATTTGCCTCAGTGCGCGCAAATTTAACTGCAACACCTAACGCAATGGCCGCTAAGTCAATCGGCGTTAACGTGGTCGCGCTACTCATGGCGTTTATAATGGCGAACTCCACTTTGGCCTTTTCGTTACGCTGTGCAAAAAACTCAACTGCCAGAGCGTCAATATCAAAAGCAGGCGCATCTTTATTTTCTTTTTTTCTGCGGGCTAAATTTTCTTTGGCTGACTCTTCTGTTATCCAGCACCCTGTAAAAATGTCATTAATCATGCTGCATCGTCCTTGTTTGTTTTTTGGTGATCGGCAAGTAAATCGTTTACCGATACTTCACCGTTGGTTAGTTCTGAAATACGCGGGATGTATTTCGCTGGGGCTTGGCCGTGGCGGTTAATCCAGTAAAAAACCGCTGTTTGGGTAGTCCCTAAATATTTTGCTAATTTTGTTTGCCCACCAATTAGGCAAACTGCTTTTTCAATGGCAGACATAAAAAACCTCTTAAAATATAACTTTTACTTATCCTATGATCCAATAATGTTATTGTCAACTCAATTTAAAACATTATGTTATTAAAATATAAGTTTTGCTTATTTGACTGAGATAACATAAAGCTGTGATAATCTTCCGAACATAATCACTTAAAGTTATAAAAATAAATAAAGGGAATTTATATGGATATCGCAGATAGAGTTAAAAAACGTCGTAAAGAGCTAGGACTTACTCAATACGAACTCGCTGATTTAGTGGGGATTGCTCAAACAGCAATACAGAGACTAGAAAAAGGTGGAACTAAAAACCCGCGTAATATTGAAGCTTTAGCCCGTGCATTGCAGTGCACTCCCGAGTATTTACGCTTTGGAATTAGTGACAACATAAATAGCAACGTTGCACCGGGCCCAACACTTAAAGCGGCTGTGCCGTTAATTAGCTGGGTGCAAGCAGGTGCGTGGTCTGAGATTAATGAAATACGTGAATTTGATGCCGACCGCTATCTATGCCCAGTTAAGTGCAGTGATAAAACCTTTGCGCTGAAAGTGCAAGGCGTGAGCATGGAACCGAAGTTTTATGACGGTGATTTAATATTTGTAGACCCTGAAGCTGAGTGCATACACGGTTCGTACGTAGTTGCGCGTTTGGACGACGACAACCACGCCACGTTTAAGCAGCTCATTATCGAAGGTGGCCACAAGTTCCTAAAAGCCGCCAACCCCAACTGGCCTGAGCAATTGATACCAATAAACGGCAACTGCACCTTGGTAGGCAAAGTGGTGTTTGCTGGCAAGTCGTTTTAATTTGCTGAATAAAGTTCTTTTGCACAATGTGTTAGTTTAATGCGGTCTTATGGTGTCTTATGCGTTCTCATGCTGTCTATCGCGTTCTATTTTGTTGTAAGCCCTATAGCCAGCTGTTATACTTTGCTCATTAATTGACGCGCTCGTCACTTTACAGAACAAACAATAACGGAACTAAAAATGTCAAACAACAACGGCAACAGCCCTGTTAGCGAACGCACATTTGGTACATTTGAAAAAGTGCTTGGTGGTGCTTTAGCGTTGCTTTTTGCTCTTTCTGCTTTTGTGTGGAATAGCCACATGCGCGATTTTGAAAAGCTGGACGGTAAGTTAGATAAGTTAATTTTAGCCGTGAATACGATTCAAAACACGATGGCTACAAAAGATGATTTATTAAAATTATCTGACCGTGTTACGCAAGTAGAAAAAGAAGTCGCTAAAATTGACTACCGTGTAGAACATATTGAAAAGAAAACGCCCTGATATTTATGGGGTAAGAAAAAGGCCGCTAAATTAGCGGCCTTTTTGCTTATATAAAAATACTCACTACACCTATTGGTACGGCTAGCGCAACACCAATCAGTGCCACGCTTATTACTAGGCAACCTGTTGCCTGTGGATTATTTGCCAGCTTATTGCTTGTTACTTGTGATGCTGGCTTTGCAATCGTCTTTAAGAATTTAGCAAACTCTTTTTTACTCGCAGTTTCCTCACCGTTTACACCAATAACTGTAACATCCCCAGCAATACGGTCTATTCTAAATGTTCTTTCATCATTGGCCTTATGGCAATAGCCAGTAAACATTAGGTCGCCATCATCGTCTAATTCTTGCACGTCAACAAGTCTTTGTGATTTATTGCCTTGCCCATCTACGTAATTAAATCGGGCTTGAAACTCTCTAGCTATAACCTTTGGTTCGCCTTCATCAATACAATCGTAATCATCGTAAGCCATAGTAGTTCCCTCTTATTATATTTACCTTACAGGTTAAGTTTTCGTTCAGATTTTAACAACCTGTGTATTTATACAGCTAATGCTATACTGCGGTGAAGTAACTAGATTGATTGGGCAAGTTAAGCGTGGGCAAACAACATAATTATTTAGCGGTGCATGCTGATCATGCCGCGCCTTTTTTTAATAAAATAACTAACGGGGCTATTTGCCCTGTATGTAAAACAGGTGAGCTTAAATTTTTGGGTAATGAAAACGAGTTAATTGGTGTGCATGAACTGCCGATTGATTGCTTTACTGCAAACTATAAAATCGACACCGCTAACGTGCCTGTTTTTACGCTTATGTGCTCTGAATGCTTTATTCACCAAACAGTAAACGCCAGACTTTTTTTAAATGCGCTGGACAATAAATAATAACAGGCATAAAAAAGCCCGTACTAAACGGGCTCGTAATCATCTTGTATTTTCATAGATTTATTCTCCTAGTTAACTAAGTTCTATAATAGCGGGTAAGCGTGGATTTATACAGGTAATAAATTTCAGGCATTAAAAAAGCCCGCTAGTTAGCGGGCTTTTATATTCTTTCTTTACTACTATGCAGCTTTATTAGACTTTGCAGCTAATTTTGCATCAACAGAAGAAAGTAACTTCTCAATTGTGTTTGCACACTCAAAAGCTTCATTTAATAGCTTTTTCATTTCGAGATCATTTAGTTTCATAAGCTTCTCCATTGTAGTGAAATAACAACTTTCCATTAAAGTTGTATATAGTTTAATTAAATAAAATCCATTTTCTGAAGACATTCTGCAGCTTGCTGAAGGTCCTCTTTATTATTTTGAGTAATGGCTAAAGCCATTTTCTCCATATGCAAAGCCGCTTGTCTAGCGTTCAATGCAACACGTTCACCACTCCAATCTCCATCAGCGGCGATCATTGATATTATTGCTGCTATTCTATTCGCTTGTTTTGCTACGAATTCATAAGTTGGCTCGTTATGTTCGGCTAATTCTTGAATTGAGAAAGATTCAAACTGCTCTAAAAATCTATTGGCTACTTTAAAAACCAATTGATACAACCTCTGTATTTCATCATCCATTTAACTGCTGTCCAATGCTGTTATGTTTGTTTTTATTTTGAGCGCGCAATTATACATGCAGCGCTATTGGTAAGCAATCGTACAATGTAATTATTGTTCACTTTTTGCTGTTTATCTAGTCTTATTCGGATAATACAGTCTCACAAGCTTTCACTACTAGCAATAGTTTTGTAAAAATATATTATAAAATAACTTTACATAAAGTAATTATAGTCACAGGTTATGAACAGGATATTAATCCTTATTTGCCTATATTATCAAGCAAAAACTGTTCCCATACTTCTATACTTTGGTGTTTTTCTTTCATGTAGTCGTATCTATCGTAGTGCACGCTTGATACATCAAACTTGTTGTGTTGCTGGAGTATGTCGCGGTTTATTTTATCTATGCCTGCTTTGCCCATAAGTGTTTTACATGTGCGTCGCAGGTCACGCGGGTTAAATGGCAGCACATCATTCTTTTCACACCAACGCAATATTGCCATTCTTATTGTAGATACGTGGGCGGTGGCTGTTGGGTTGTCACGATGCGGGAACATTTGCCCGGCTTTACCAGCTTGTTGCATTAACTCTTTGATGATTGGTATTGCGGTTTCGCATAGTGGCACTATGTGATCGCCACGTTGTTTTACTTTGATGCGGTTTGCGGGGATGGTGAATGTTTTGTTTTCAAGAGCAAAGTCACTTACGAAAGAGCCGTAAACCTCGTTTACCCGTTGGCCACCGAGTAACAATGCTAGCTTTATATATTGTTGGGTGTAATAAGGTAGGTCGTCGGCATTCCATACTTTTTTAAGTTCGGCTTCACTTAACCAACGTTCGCCTTTGTTTTTTGGTGTTTCAAAATTAATGTCTCTAATGAAATTAGTTTTAATGTCGTAAAGGTTAGGCTTTTTATATTGCTCTGGTGAGTTATCAAAATCTATGGCGAATTTTAAAATGCTCATTAATGTACTGCGAACTAGTCGCGCTTGTTCTTTTGCTCCACGGTTGTATACGCGGTAAATAATGTCGCGGGCCATATCAATAGTAAACTCATCGGGCATTAGGTCGGTTGCTATAAATGGGGTGATGTTTCTTTTTATTAGTTTTTCGGTTCGGCCTATTGTTGACTCTGCCCAGCGTGTACTTATGAATACGTTAAAGTCATCAAGCATTTCTAACATTGTACGCTTTGCTGATGATGCGAACTCTGCCTTTTGGGTTTTTAATTGGTGTTCTTGGGGATCAATATTGTTGCTTAGCAATACTGATATTTCAGCATGTTTACTACGCGCTGTTTTAAGATCGACTACGGGGTAATTGCCAAGGCCAATTACTTTGCGCTTACCGTTTATGTGATACTGAACCCGAAACGTTTTAGCGCCCGACTCGCTAACCCTTATTTGTAGACGCCCTTCCCCATAATTACCTGACTCGGTTAATACATAACGTTTGTCTTTGGCCTTAAGTGCCTTAATTGATTTGTCTGTAAAGTTCATATATCGCCATTTGAAACTGTGACCACCACATGGGTCACAGTTTTGGTCACAGATTAGTTTGCGATAACAATAACAGAATAAGACAGGATAAACAGCTTTAGACTAGCAAGAGTGGGGCTTTATGAGGGTTTGCGACAGCTTAATACTGCATGAAATCTAAAAAACGGACATGCCAAGTAATTCACACATTAATAAACTAACCCTTAAAAAATACGTATAAATAGCGCTGTACTTTACTATGCGCTACAACAGACATACTTACTTAAAAAAACTTTTTTGGCTAGCTGATTTACTGATTTTTAGCGCTTAAATAATCGCTGTGATTGAATTAAACACAGCAGTGGTGCATGCTTGTTCCTTATAAAGGGAATGATGATAAGCATAATGACTAGTTTGTCGTTAATTTAACGCTGTAATGTACTTGAAACTTACGCTCACTAGCGCTACTCTAACTGAGGTGGTCTGACCTCTATTAAGGAATAAGCAATGACACTCATATTTACACTCGGTTTAATCGCACTGCTCAGCATCGCGGTTTACCACAGAGCGAGTTGGAACACAGCACTTGGTGTTTCTGCCGCAACATTATTAATTGGTACCTTCGCAGGTGCTTTTGGTTTAATTAGCTGGTTGATCTTTTTGATCATCGCGGTTCCTCTTTCTGTTACTGGCATTCGTCAGCAATATATAATCAAGCCGATTTTTACTACCTTTAAAAAAGTAACACCAAGCATGTCTGACACTGAAAAGTCAGCAATCGATGCCGGTACTACGTGGTGGGAAGCTGATTTATTTTGTGGTAACCCAGATTGGAAAAAGCTACACCAATACCCAGTTCCAAAACTGACTATTGAAGAGCAAGCCTTTATTGATGGCCCTGTAGAAGTAGTATGTAGCATGCTAGATGATTGGGAAGCAACACACGAGCTTACCGATTTACCGCAAGATGTATGGCAATATCTAAAAGATAATAAATTCTTTGCCATGATCATCAAAAAAGAATACGGCGGTTTAGAGTTTTCTGCGTTTGCACAATCATGTGTTCTGCAAAAGTTAACCAGTAAATCGACCTTACTATCATCAATTGTAGGTGTACCTAACTCGTTAGGCCCAGGTGAATTACTACAGCACTACGGTACTGAAGATCAAAAAAATCATTATTTACCGCGCTTAGCCCAAGGCCAAGAAATTCCATGTTTTGCATTAACCTCGCCAGAAGCAGGCTCTGACGCAAGCTCAATTCCAGACTATGGTGTTGTGTGTAAAGGGCAATGGAACGGTGAAGAAGTAGTAGGTATTAGCCTTACTTGGAACAAGCGTTACATTACTCTTGCACCAGTGGCTACAGTACTTGGTCTTGCCTTTAAACTACAAGATCCAGATGGTTTACTAAGCGACAACAAAGAGCCAGGCATTACCTGTGCACTTATTCCAACTAACACGCCAGGTGTTGAAATTGGTCGTCGCCACTTCCCGCTTAACGTACCATTTCAAAATGGCCCGACTCGCGGTAAAGACATTTTTGTACCCCTTGATTACATTATTGGTGGCCCAGAAATGGCTGGCCAAGGCTGGCGCATGCTGGTTGAATGTTTATCGGTTGGCCGTGCAATTACATTGCCATCAAACTCTGCCGGTGGCATTAAAACAATTGCCGTAGCAACAGGTGCATATAGCCGTATTCGTCGTCAGTTCCGTTTACCTATTGGTAAAATGGAAGGTGTTGAAGAGTCACTGGCTAAACTTGCAGGTTACGCTTACAGCTCAGATGCAGCCGTTAGTATGTCAACGGGTGCGGTAGATTTAGGTGAAAAGCCATCGGTTGTTTCAGCTATTATTAAATATCACCTTACCGAGCAAATGCGCGAGTCGACCATTCATGCAATGGACGTACTTGGCGGTAAAGGGATTATGCTTGGGCCAAATAACTATTTAGGTCGTGGCTATCAAGGTGCCCCTATTGCTATAACAGTAGAAGGTGCCAACATCTTGACCCGTAATATGATTATTTATGGTCAAGGTGCAATTCGCTGTCATCCATTTGTACTAACCGAGCTTGGTGCTTGTGAAATTGAAGACCGCGAAGAAGCGCTTAACGTATTTGATAAAGCGCTAATGGGCCACATTGGCTTTACAATGTCGAACCTTGTACGTACTAAGTGGCTTGCGCTTACCGGTGCACGTTTCACTAGCGTACCGTACAAAGACGACACCGCAGAGTTTTACCGTATAGCATCACGCTTTAGTGCATCGCTTGCGCTTATGTCTGACATTAGCATGGCGGTATTTGGTGGCTCGCTTAAACGTAAAGAGCGCATTTCAGCACGTTTAGGTGACTTACTAAGCTACTTATATTTAGTGTCTGCAACGCTTAAACGTTATAACGACGAAGGCCGTAAACAAGAAGATTTAGCCCTAGTAAAATGGAGCTGTCAGGATCATCTTTACCACTGCCAACGTGCCCTTGCTGATTTAATCAATAACATGCCCTCTGCCCCATTACGTGGCGTATTAAAAGTATTGTTATTCCCGTTTGGTCGCCCGGTTCGTAAACCTACCGACAAACTTGAGCATAAACTAGCACAACTACTTCAAGTACCTAGCGAAACGCGTAACCGTTTAGCAAGCTATGTTTACTTAAAAGATGAGCCACTAAACCTAGTTGGCCGTCAAGAGCAAACACTTAAAGACGTACTGGCTGTAGAGCCGTTATTTGAACGAGTATGTAAAGAAAAAGGCCTTAAACTGCCATTCTTCCAACTTGATAAAGTAGCGCAAATGGGCCTTGAAGCTGGCATATTAAGCCAAGCAGAAGCTGATAAATTAGCCGCTGTTGAAAAAGCCCGCTTAGATGTGATTAACGTTGATGACTTTGACCCAGCTGATTTATTAGCAGGCAAAGCCGCACGTAAAAGTGAAGACAGCAAAGCAGATGCAGCTTAACCCGTTAGGTTAACGCAGCCAACAGTCCGCCTGTTGTGATCATCCAAACCAGCGCGTAATGTGCTGGTTTTTTTTGCACGATAGCTTGTTGGAGTGCGCACCAAATAATGCCAGTTAATAGCAACAAGCCATTTGCTTGGTTGAATAAAGCAAAAAAACCAATAAGCGAAAGTAAGAGCACAATTAAACTAGGAACAAATTGGCCAATAAAAAATGCTGTTTGCTTATTCTGCATTTTAAAAAACACACTATATTGTTGATGTAGATGACTACAATCAAATTGTAATGAACTACTAAACAACACCACAAAAGCTAGTGACAAAATACTAAATATATCAGCTAAATTAGCGCGCTCTTGTAGTAGTACCTCAAATGCCATAAATACGCACAACAATAAAGCACCTCGCCAAATCAAAATCCAGCTGTTGTGTATAAAAAACATTAGCCAAAAGCCTGTAAGCGAGCTTAGCTCTAACTTAGCTGCAAAATTAAAAGGTACCATTAAGGTGCTTAAGGCAAATAACAGCACAAAGGCACACTGATAAATCAGTGGACTTACATCAAACGGTAACATTAACCACATTGCAGATAACAAAAATCCATAAACAAGCGCTATTGGCTTGTATAAGCATAAAATGCCGAGGATAAATTGTAATAGTAAAAACACCAAAAAATGCGGCACCCTAAGCCACTGGTTTATGCTCAGGTCAATCGCAATAACAAGGCTTGCAATCAACCAGCCATTACTTAACAGCAAAAGCTTTATATCCACCAAACCAAGCCAATACCGCTTTACCAATGTCTGTTGAAACGCTCGTTGGGTTGAGTTTTTTATTGCAGACTTCATTGCGCTTAACATTACACTTTGTAGCAGCAAATACAGCCAAGCCATTTGCGCACCATATTGAGGTGCATCACTACTATCAATAATTTTTCCAAGCCCTAAAAAAAGTAGCAATATCAAACCCAACACTGACGAGCCTAACACCACTAAAAATAACACCCCAAAGCTTTTCAGTTGTAATAATAATTGTGTAAGTTCAGTCTTGTATGCCTGAAAACGATAATCCATAAAAGAGCGGTATTGGCCAATAGATTGTTTTAAATTTGCAATCATAAAGGCATACACTCAAAGCCATGCAGTAAAAAAGGCTCGGGCTCGTGACAGGTAATAATTATTTGACCTTGTGGCTTATTTACTAAATATTCATCAAGTAAAATTAATAAATACTCAATACTCGCTTGATCAAGCGCTGCACTGGGTTCATCTAACAGTAAATACGGTGCATCGCGCATAAGCGCTAAAATTAACTGGCACTTCTTTTGGTTACCTGATGATAGAGCGTCAAAGCGCGTATTTAGAAATTCATTAAAATTAAATCCATCGACTATAGCTGTTGGCCAACAACAACCAAATGTATTTGAGGATAAGTTAATTATTTGCTTTGCTGTTAAAAAGTCGGGTAAAGCAATACTGTCAGAGGCAATAGCAACTTGCTTATGTGGTTCTGTTAATGCGTTTCCAGAAAACAAAAGCTCACCACTTTCGTAAGTTTCAAGCCCCGCTAACATCATCAATAGAGTTGTTTTCCCTTGGCCATTAGGTGCTTCGATGCACACTTTTTGGCTGCTAAACACTTTATTGTAATCACGATAAACCACGTTGGTAACAAACTGCTTATTTAAGCCAATCACTTCAATCATAAAATATCCCTATAAGTAAGCGTGATATTATAAATAAACTTTTATGAGAAACAAAACCCATCACCACAGCTTTAAAACAACACTAACGGGAAAGTAACATCGCTTTCTAATAGCGATAAATCTTTTAGCAAAGTGAAACAGTATCAGAAGCTCTGAAAAAGCTTATGACATCAACAGCGTTCCTCTCTAACACTTCACTATAAAGATAAGCTTTTTACATCTGCGGCGCTATGACTTAGCCTCAAGCCATATAAACTACTTTAAAGGACAATTTGAATTTTGATAACACGTAAAGCTATGAACTAAACTAAAAATTAAGCTATGAGTTTTTAATTCAAATCTACTACGGTTTACGTGTTGATCTGACTCCATAAAAGTAGACACCTATTTAGGAGTCAGTTCTCATGAAAGT